>CEUY01178159.1_pt1 | contig 15416 bp, 18 predicted proteins | sample 361481 | NCBI WGS metagenome assembly CEUY01 (sample SAMEA2622737, study PRJEB7988) | marine metagenome | isolation source: saline water (ENVO:00002010), including
AGGTCAAGAGATGGCGATTGTTTAAAATTTACTCCGAATTGACGTTATTCATGTTATCTGCTGTCATTTTTTTATAGGCAACATGTCCACCTTTTGCACCAAGTAGGCCAAAAGCAAGACCGATTGCAGCGCCAACAGGGGCTCCAAGACCGCCTGCTATTGCACCTGCTGCACCACCAGCAGCTGTAGTGAGCAGTGCTGTTGTCACAATTTTACGTGTTTGAGAATACTTAAGCTCTTTATTCATTGTTTTAGCAGCAGTCGCATAGGCTTGATCTGCATTAGAACCTGCAATAATGTTTTGATTGATTTTATTGATCATATCCTTAACACGAGTCTCACCAATGTGACTTCCAAATAATGTTTGGCCATGCTTATTATGCAAAAACTCATTTTCAAAGTGATGCATGTCTTGTTGACTCATTAAATCTGAATTCAATTCAAATTTTTGCAGGTTTGCATTGTATATAATCTGGCCAGACTCAAAGTGAGAGATAAGCTTATCTGTCCCTTTAAATTGAGCATTTAAGCTTTCATTGAGTCTTTTTGAAGGTACGCAAGATCGAGCTGCATTATAAACAGCAAGCCCAGCGCTCACAGCCGCACCTGCAACGCATGCGAGACCTGCAGTACCTACAGTGCTTAGCGTCATTGGTACGGCAACACTTGTTTTACTGAAGGCTAGATAGGTTGCTGCGCCAACACCACCAAGGCCAATAGCTGAAAGCCCATTTATGAGTGCATGGCCTACTTTATCTGAGCGGGTTGAGGTTGCTCTTGGTAAGACCGAAGCCGTTTTTATCTCATTAAGATTGACTGATCTGTTGCTGTTACGCATGCCAGCATCGTTAGCAGTGCTTTGGACATCCACTTGAGCGTTATTGAGCATTGGCTGAGTAAAAGAGCTCATCTGAAATGATTGTGGTGAATAAGTAGTGTGCGCAGCGTAAGTCATCGATCAAGACATCCCTTAGAGTTTTTATGTGGCTATATGATATCTTTGCTGAAGGCGGATGTGAATAAATGTGATCAGACTGAAATATAAGGCGAGTGGGGCTTTAAATGCCTTAGAAATGAGATATTTAGCCTTAGTTTGATGGATGTTTGTCTCTGATAGACACATTTTTACACAAATTTATCGCTCTACTTATCAGTCATAACTGATTATTTCGAATTGCTATATCCCGAATAAGTTGATAAATTCCTGCCTTAGGTTCAAAATATGGGCTTAATCTATTCATAGATGTTATCTCTCAGGTGTTGAGCTCAAGAAGGGAAGAGCTGTATATACCCTATAAAGCTTTCGATTGTGATTCACGGCACAGACCTTTTTGATGGTTTACACTTGTTCTGTCTATACCCATAGCGTTTGAGTTCTAGGTGTAAAAAACGCCTCATGATATTGCTCAGCAAGGCGCGACAACGCAGCATAGCTATTCTATGCAAGGCGGAGCAACACAGCTGCGCAATATCATGTGGTGAGAGAGACTCCTAAAACTCAAATGCTATGGGTATATTTAAAACCGTTGAGAAAATACAAGGTAATCAACATGAGCAATCAAATTAAAGTGAATAAGCCACTTGTTATCCTTCATGGTGACGAAATGGCGCAGATCGCATTCGATCAGGTTCTTAATCAATTCGTTCGTAAACAGCTTAATATCGAGCTTGTGGAAATCGATCTTTCCGCTGAAAACCGTCTTCTTACAAATGGTCAAATCGTTATTGACTCTATCGAAGCTCTCAATAAATACGGCGTTGGTATTAAAAACGCTGGTATGACTGTGAACAAAACACAGCTGACTGAGCTTCTTGAAAAGCATCCTCAAATCGACGGTACTAAGCTTCACCCACTTGCAACTAAATCACCAAACGGCGCTATCCGTAAGGGTATTAGCGGTAACATCACTCGTGAAGATATTCCTTTCAAAAACCTTGTGCGTCCTCGCCCTGAGTGGATTGGTCGTGACATCGTTGTTGATACAATGGAGAACGGTGGTAACAAGGATAGCGATAACGCGCTTGCTGAAGTGACTGGCATTATTAAAGTAATGTTTGTTGGCGCAAGTGGTGACCCTGTTGAAATTCACCGTCGTAAGCTGAACAAGGGTGATCCTTGGTTGGTTGCGTCTAACGACATTAAGAAAGTGAAAGAGTGGGCTCATAGCTTCTTCAAGCGTGCGATTGCTGAGAAGCGTGATGCGTACCTTGGTCTTAAAGACACGGTTATTCCTGGTTATGACGGTGTGATGCGTGAAGCGATTGAAACGATCTTTGAAGAGACGTACAAAGCTCAATTTGCTGACCTTGGTCTTGCTTATCATTATGAGCTGATCGATGCGCAGGCAGCACGTATTATTGCGAACCCACCAGAGCGCGCTATCTGGGGTGTGCCTGAGAATACATCTGGTCGTAAGCTGTTCAAACTTGTTGAGAGCTTAAAAGTACACGGTATTCCAGATCGTAAATTCAGCATGTCGATTTCTCGTATGTCTGCTGGGGGCGGTGACCAATACGGTAGCTTTAACATGGCAGTTAAAGAAGACGGTATTCTTAAAATCGTTCTTGATGGCGAAGAAAAAGCAGCTCGTGATGTAAAAGCAGGCGACCCGATAATCTTTATGGCGAACCACCGTTCTTCTATTAAAGACTGGGTAAGCCAAGTGTATCGTGATGCAGCTCGCAACGATAAAGAAATTTACTGGGGCTTAAAGCGTGAATACATGCAGTACGACGACGTGTTCAGCACAGTAATCAATGAAGTTCGTAACGAACTTGTTGCCGATGGTATGCAACCACCATCCTTTATGATCATGCGTCCTTCTGCACAGCTGAAGAAGATGATTACAGATCCACCACGTAAAGCGCTTTACCCAGCACTTAACCTTGATGGTGACATCTTCTCTGATATCGCAGCAGCACTTGGTGGCAGCCTTGCAACAGCAAGCTCTATCATCATGAGCACTGACGGTACTATGCTTTATGAAGCACCACATGGTACAGCTCACGATCTATACGTGAAGTATCTAGAGTCTGATGGTAAAGAAGCTATCTTCAACACTTCAGCACTTCTTTATGCAGTTGCTAACTCTCTAGAAACGCTTTCTCAAATGGAAGGTAACGTTGCCCTTGAGCAATACTCCAACCAATTAAAAGAAGCGCTTATTGAGACTGTAAACCAAGGCAAAATCACTGGTGACCTTAAAGGTAAAACAACGAACCCAGAAAATGAAACGGTTCTAGACCTTTATGGCTTCCTTGATGCGATTGAAGAAAATCTAAATAAAATTATGGGTTAATACCTGAACTGGTTTAATTCATAAGCTTTAAATTTTAGATTTAAAAAGAAACCAGAGTTCTTGAAAGAGGGCTCTGGTTTTTTTATGGCTAAAAAAGAGTCAAATATAAAAGAAGGAACGCTCTTATAACGATCAAATAGTAATCAGTCGCTGTTATTTGTGTGACCTAGTTCACAGTTTTGAGTGAAACTTGCATAATATGGCGGTTGTTTTGCTATTGTGTCGATAAATTTAGACATCAAGAAGATGAGGTAGTTTATGGATCACGCTGCAAAACAACGATTACAAGAGCAAATGGTAAAAGAAAGAGTTGATGTGATTATTTCAACCCCTGAAGAAATTACTGAAATGAGTAAGCATGCCTCTCCTGAAAACCAAGCATCATGGAGAGAAGCTATATCTTTTGGGTTAACATATTGGGGCAGTGGCGGGGACGCTATCAATATCGCCAAAATTGTCAATGATGTTGGAGGTTTTACAAATGCATTAGATATTCGCGTTCAACATTATGGCGGTAAACCATATATTATTTTTAAAGGTAACCCTCGGTTAAGAACAATTTTTACAGGGACACGTTATGGTATTCGAAATAAAAAAGTAATGAGGGTTGCGCTGGGTCGACTTGGGGCTCAAGCTTCAGTTATAAAAGCAGGCATTATTACTGTTATTTTTACTACAGGTTTTAGAATTGCAGAGTTTTGTAACGATAAATCAACTTTAACATGGTTGCTTGGAACCTTAGCGACTGACTTTATCAAAATAGCTATTGCGTATAAAATTGGGATGCTGGCGGTTACTGCTTTTGCAGGGGCGGTAGCTATCGGTCCTTTGCTTGGTGTTTTCGTTATAGGTACAGTTGCAGCGTTTGCAATAAATGAAATTGATGAAGCTTTCAGTATTTCAAAGTCTTTTGTAGCTGCAGCAGAAGACTACTTTGTTAATTCTGGTGCCTTTTATACAGCAGCAACTGCTAATTCTGATGCTTCGTTAAGATTATTCAATTCCATAGGTCGAGGAATCTCTAATTCTTACAATGATGCTAAAAATACTGTAGATTCCGCCTACACAAATGTGGAAGAAAAAGTTTTAGACTATATCTTTGACGAAATGGGAAGATTTCTAATTAGAAATTCCCATGGTGCCTTCTCTAAGTATTTACATAGGAACAAATATAAGTTGGTTTTGTGATGCGTGAAATTTTATCTTTAAAATATAGAGTGACTTATCCTCTGGTAATATTTCTTTTATGCCTTGGTGGTTTTATTATTTTCAGCGTCGGCGCGATAAGCCTAGTTACCGATATAATGATGTCGAGAGAGATGGTTCTTTTTAAAAAAATTGTATTTGTAGCATTTGGTTCATCATTGGCATTGCTTGGTTTTCTATGGCAAGCCTATTATGAGGTTATAAAGCAAATTAATATGCCCAAACATATAGCAGCTATAGTTGTACGCTTATGGTTATCTGGTGTGGTGATTATGGTAGTATTACCATTTGCAGCTCATTTTTTTGTTAAAAATATAATTTATGATAAAGGTTACTATTATTGCAGTGAAGCAAGATATGAGTCTCTTAAGTCGCAAATAAATTTTTATTATGTAAAGGATGAAAAAGTCTGTTTAGATGTTGTAGCTGAAAAATCAAGAAGCTTTACCGAGAAAGTAAGCGATTTATTTACTGGTGATGAGTGAATGAAGAATGTAGCTTGAGATTATAATGATGTTTAAAAAGCCAAGTAAAAAAGTCATAGTTATTTATCTATCGATATTGTTGGTTGTCATTGTAATTGGTATTTCATTTTTTATTTACGATGTGGAGAAGCTTGTCTCAAGTCTTTTAAATAATGAATAAGTGGTGCTTTTGGGCGTATAGGTGTTTTTATGCTTGGGGCAGCTGTTGCAGCTATTGGATTTCTCATGGTTGCGTATTATGAGTTGATTTAAGATGTAGTTATTCCAAAAGAGAAGTCAAAGCTATCATCTGTATTTCTCTTTTCAGGTGTGATTATTACTTTTATTATGCCGGTTCTGGTGCACACTGTGTTAAAGGTTTACTTGTTTGATAAAGAGTATTTTTATTGTGAGCTTGCAGAAGTTGAGTCAATGAAGCTACAAAATTCTTATTATTACGTTAAAGATGATAAAGCATGCTTTGATCTTGCTTATGAAAGATCTTCAGGTTTTAGGAAAGAAATTGGTAAGGCTGTGGAATAAAATAAACAACAATGCTAGAAAAAAGAACTTTAAAGTTTAGGGTTATTTATACATCAGTACTTTTTGTAATATTTGTAGCAAGTTTTGTGTATTTCTGCGTAGGTGTGCAAGAGCTTCTCATGCAACTGAAATTCTTAGGAGCGTTTGTCGAGTATGATAAAGTTCCATTCGCTACTTTGGGGGTTTCATTAGGCGCACTTGGTTTTTTACTAGAAGCATATTTTAATCAGGTTAAATTGATTGGTACACCAAAAAATATACATTCAATTGTTTTTTATCTTTGGATGGCTGGCGCATTTCTAGCAATTGCACTGCCAATTTTTGCAAAGTATGGTGTGCAATATTACATCTATGGTAAGGGATATTCTTATTGTCGAGAAGCTGAGTATGAAGGCAATGTGAGGCAAGTTAGCTTGTTTTACACTCGAGATCGAGAGTCTTGTATACGGGTTGCTTTAAAAGAATCACCTCGCTTTAGACGTGATGCCATTGAATACTTAGAAGAAAAGAAAAAGAAGGAGTTGTAAAAATGATGAAGATAACCTTTCTATTCTTGATGCTAGTAACCATTGTTGGTTGTCAAGCCTTTGAAATACGTGAAGGGGCTACTAGCATTGCTGAACCTTGGTTCAACCAGTCTGTATTTCAAGACAGCACTATAGGCTCATCTCCCTATGATTTAGAGTTTGATCAAGAGTTTGCAACACCTGATGATAAAGTGATTTCTTTTAAAAACTGCTTAGAAGTCAATGAAAATGGTGCAGAGAATATAGCTGTACGAGAATACACATTTTGGATTTTTTTAAAAGCAAATTGTGCTGCCGTACTCAGGTACTATGAATTGCCTGCAAAGGCTGTGTCTTACTGGGATGATGAGTATGGATTTGAAACTGTTAAGACGTTTCCTGCATTAGTTATTCCCCATATAAGCAGTAGTAGCTTAGATATTTCGCCAGAGCTTCTATTAGGAGATCAGCCTGGTTTTAATCTTGTTAAGGAAGAATTACACAAGGTTAGTATTGATTATGACGATATGGATTTAGACTACGTGTTAATTTCTCAGGGTGACTTTAATCGAGATGGTGTTCAAGATTTGTTGGTAAGACTGGACTGGTGGATACATGGTGCGTCAGGAACAGGTACAGATCTGATTGCTCTCACAAAACTTGAAAAAAATTCAAAGCCAATGATTTTGTGGCGTGATATTGAATAATCATTTTACTGAGATTCAGCCAGGGCTTTCGTGAGAGGGTTCTGGCTTTTTTATGGCTAAAAAAGAGTCACATATAAAAGAAGGAACGCTCTTACAACGATCAAATAGTAATCAGTCGCTGTTATTTGTGTGACCTAGTTCACAGTTTTGAGTGAAACTTGCATAAACTAGCGGTTGTTTTGATATTGTGTCGATAAATCAAATATGGACTTCATTTAAGAAAAAGCAATGTTAGAACAAAGAACTTTAAAATTTAGAATTATATATACATCGGCCCTGATTGTATTATCTATAGCAAGCTTTTGGTATTTTGGCACAGGGGTGGTGGAGATCACCAAGCAGCTTAAATCCTTAGGGGAGTCCGTAGAGTTTGATAAAATAACATTTTTATCCTTAGGTTTTTCATTTGCCATGTTAGGCTTTTTAATTCAGGCCTATTTTGAGCATGTTCAGAAAGTGTATACGCCCAAATTTTATTTATCAATTATCGGCTATCTTTGGGTTGCTGGCGCATTTCTAATGATTGCCTTGCCAATTATTGGGAAGTATGGTGTGCAATATTACATCTATGGTAAAGGATATTCTTATTGTCGAGAAGCTGAGTATGAAGGCAATGTGAGGCAAGTTAGCTTGTTTTACACTCGAGATCGAGAGTCTTGTATACGGGTTGCTTTAAAAGAATCACCTAGTTTTAGACGTGATGCCATTGAATACTTGGAAGAAAAGAAAAAGAAGGGGTTGCAATAATGATGAAGATAACTCTTCTATTCTTTATGCTAGTAGCTATTGTAGGCTGTCAATCACAACCTGATAGATGGGCTAGTGGCGTTTTAACTCCTAAATGGTTTAATGAAGATATATTTGAAACCTATACAAGTGACCTAGGCAGACATTTTAAAGACTTCGATATTGAGTTTACGGCAAAAGACGGTACAGCTATTCATTTGAAAGACTGCTTAGATGTTGCGTTATCTGGTGATGATATTAAGTCATATGAATATAAGCGTTGGTTATTACTCAATGCTCACTGCAGTGCAGCTTCAGTTTTTAAATTGGCACCAGATGAATCTATTAGTTATTGGACTTCGAGTTTTGACTTTGAATTCATACAGCATTTGCCAGCCTATGTACAACCATTTCTAGGTGGGCAGGGGCTTGATGTTATTCCTCCAAAAGAAACTTTAGCTGAACAACCAGGCTTTTCATTAATAGAAGAACACGAAAATAGTGTGCGTGTAGACTTTGATGAAATGCACATAGATTATACCCTTGTCACAAAAGGGGATTTTAATCGTGATGGAATTGAAGATATTTTTATACAGCTCGACTATCGGGTTATGACAGCTTTTGGTGCAGGTAGTGATTGGGTTGTACTTACAAAATTGTCGAAGAATTCAAAACCAATGATTTTATGGCGTGATTTTGAGTAATTATATTATTTACATAGCTGTATTGATTTCATATATCCTAAGATGGTAGGTCTTGATATGAGACCAGCAATTTGCAGTATTTGCGAGAAGCCGTCCGCTTATAGTGATGGTGGTGATTGGGTTAAATTTAAAGACTATGATGAGCATGTCGTAACGCTATTGTCTCACCCTGTAGGGTTGGAATATTTTAGTGGTGCATACATAGAAGAAGCTCTGGCTTTAGCACACATGAATTCCTGTGATGCTATTCGTAAAATAAAAGAAAACAATTGTATTGATTAATATACCTATAGCCGTTGAGTTTTAGGTGTCTCTCTCACCACATGACATTGCGCATCTGTGTTGCGACCCCTTGCATAGAATAGCTATGCAGCGTTGTCGCGCCTTGCTGAGCAATATCATGAGGCGTTTTTTACACCTAGAACTCAAACGCTATGGGTATAGTAAAAATATCTAGGCTTCTACTCAACAAGTGTGGTGGAAAAGATTATTAAAAATTTTCATTTTTCGATGAATATAAGAGAGTATATATGACAACAAAAAAAGTATTATCACCAGTACAAGTGGCGGTTGGTTCATTTTGGGGTGGCCCTTTAGCTGCTATTTATTTTCTAAAACATAATTTTCAAAGTAAGGGTATGGAACGTGAGGCGGATAAAACCTTCTTTATTGGTCTTGTGCTCGTGCTAATATTTGGTGCTGCGGCAGCTTTCTTACCAGAAAGTGCTGGTGGTGCAACTTTTGCTGTTGTTTATGTAGTGCCAGCATTCTATATTGCACAGAATATGCAGTTTAAAAAAGAATTTATTCAAGAGAGTGAGGAGTATAGCTTTTTTTCTAACTGGAAAATATTTGGCATAGGCTTTATTACTCTAGCTGCTGTTTTAATTTTATTTATTGTTGAAGCTTTCGTTATTGAGATGCTGGTTAATATATTTCTTGCTTATTTTTATGCATGAAACTAGCTATTGTAGCCTAAATAACGCTATATATTGTCTCTGTGAATATTTCAGCTACAGTGAAAAATATGTGTAAAAAAGAGGATAGTGTATCTCATTACCCTCTACACATTTATGATTAACAGTGTAGTGAGGCTGACTTAATGAATAAATTGAAGTTATCTGCAGTATTAGTGGCAATGGCAACATCTTTTACAGGTTGTGCAACAGTTATCGATGGCGGTACAACTGATATGCAATTTACATCAAATGTAGATGGTGTAAAAATTTTGATGCATGGTGGTGCAATAGGTAAAACGCCTTTTATGGGAGAAATTCCAAAGCCAGATAGCAGCGTAACGCAATTTGTTTTTGAAAAAGAAGGCTACGAGACAGAAACAATTACGATTGGTCGAGAAATCGTACCTATCACTATCTTAAGCATTATCTCATGGGATTTAGGCACGACAGACTTCTTAACTGGTAGTGCATTCAAGTATTCACGTAATGCTGTTTACGTTGAAATGACACCAGTTAAAACAGCATCTTTTGATGAGGCGCTTTATGAAAAACGCGCAGACATGAGAAAGTTTATTCTACAAAACTACAGCTCAGTATATTCACAACTGAAAGCTGGTGAGGGTGAGTATTTTGATTATCTAGTATCAAACATTGATACATTCGAATCAAAAGAAGCCCTACAAACTGCGTTCGTTGAAAAGATCGATGAATATAATATGCCAGAGTTTGCGAAGTTTGCTTCAATGCAAATGAAGTAATGAAGCAAATTTTTGCTATTGCAGTAGTACTTTTAGGCTCTTGCGTTTCAAACGTACTTTATGCTGAAACACAAGAGTTTCATATCTCAATAGGCTATGCAACTCCAAGTGTTTCCAATATAGGAAGCTCCTTTGGGCATAGCTTTCTTCTCGTTCATTCAGGCACGCCTTCACTGCAAGATACCGCCTACAGTTATGTTGTAGAAGATATACCTGCCTCAACACTCACAAAGTTGAAAGCTGGTTTTGATGGCAGCTTAGAGCTCGGTTTAAAGCAGTATCAGCTTCATGAACAAATACGATATTATGCGAATATCGAATCGAGAGATATTTATTTATATCAACTTCGATTAACACCTGATCAGGTTAATCAAATCTTACAGTTGCTCCATAACTCTGATTTTGTGAGTTATCATTTTACTTCTCAGAATTGCGCTACTCAGCTAGAAAATACGTTGATTAGCGCAGGTGTGTTGCAAGCAGAAAATCACCATTTCGATACACCTTTGAGATTAATTAACCGCATTAAAAAATCTGATCTAGTTGAAGAGACATTTTATATTCAAAATGCAGTTGATTTATTTTTGGATGACTATAGAGCCCTTACTACATACGAACAGGACCAATTCCATGAGTATCTTGATGTAGAAAATAAATTCAAAACGAATAGGGACGTTTCAACAGCAGTTCTTTCGTACCTCGACTTGCCTGAAAAGATAAACTCGTTTACCTCTGATGAATTAAAGGCGCTGTTAAACGGTATTCAAATTCAAGACCCAGCTCCTAAAACGCAAGTGCTTCCAGGCGATGCGATAGACCCGTCACGCAATAAACCTATACAAGCTATATATATTGGTGCTGGCACAGTGAATAAGCATGGAAAAGATGCATTCGCCCGTATTGAATATCGCTTAGGTGCTTCGGAGCGTGATGCATTTACTTATCAAAGACTAGGTCAAGCAGTCGTTCCATTTGAACTCTCGTTACTCAAAGGTGAAGAGATAACGCAGGTTGAATACTCACTTTTTGATATTCGGAATTTCAACGAGTTCGAACCTTTTTTTAAAAGACCAAGCTGGTCTGTTGCTGCACATGGCAATTATACAAATACCCCAGATGAGAAGTGGAATGACTTTGTTATCAATGCCAAAGTAGGTCTGACATTGTTTCCAAACCATCATAATAGACTGTTTGCAGGTGCTAACTTTGACTGTGGTTGGCAGCAGGGGGCCGCTTGTCAGATCGGAAGTTATCTCGATTTCGCAAGTAGGCTTAATTCAGCTCTCTTTTTCAATGCAGGCTTAATAGCTGGGCATAAAAGGACTGAATCAGAGATATCGTTATCGGCGGATCTTTCTGCTAAATACGTGTTAGAGTTTTACTTTCAAAATACACAAATAGGAGAACAGCTCGGCTTAAAGCTCAGAACTTATATCGATTAAGAATGGTATCAATTATGCACACCTCTTGAAAATAAGTAAGATATTGGAGCTTGCCCATGTATATCAATAGTATTTCTTCTGCGCCCATATCCAAAAAAGCCTTTTCTGAATACATACCGGCAAAAACTGCCGACCCTGAGCCTTATCAGTCTAATTTCTCCGATGTTTCAATTAGTGCTGAAGGCCAATCTCGTATCGAGCGCGAACTACAAAACATGTCAAGTGCAAAGGCGAGCAATGAGCTCATTGATTTCCGAGGGCGTGAAGGCCAAATTCGCCTAGGGCTGATGGCATTGGGGCAGGACCAGATAAGCCAATGGCAAGAGCAAGGCTTAGAGCTGAGTGAAGAGACAATTCTTGCTGCTGCAGCTACTTTTAATGACGCATTTCAATCAATGCAGGCATTAACAGGAAGTGATGCTGGTTCATTTGCCTTAAATAAGCATCAAATCGTCATGAATAGTCAAAATGTGCCAGATTGGTTTGTTGAAGAGTATCAACAGCAGATTGAGATGATGGGTGCATCTGACGCTGCTAAAGCCTTCAAGCAGGGGGAGCTTTATTCTGTTGCCGAGATTAATAAAATCCGACAGCAGCCAATGAAACAGTTTCTCAGTGTGCAGTACAGCTAAGTAATTGAATATACAAAATCAACTGCAGTATGCTATACAATTTATTACCAAATAGGTAATAAATTGTATAGCTGTATTTAAGTGCATTAAATTTTTATAAGCCAAACCTAATATATTTGATGTGAAGGCTGTAAGGCTATAAAAGTGCATCAACTGGGCTTACCACTGGTGGTAAATCAGGCTTATTCAATACATGGGTATAAATCATTGTTGTGCTCACATCCTTATGGCCAAGCAACTGCTGAATAGTTCGAATATCATAATGAGCTTCAAGTAGGTGAGTCGCAAATGAATGCCTAAAAGTATGAGCAGACACAACTTTAGTGACTTGTGATTTGATAACAGCTTTGCGAATAGCTTTCTGTGGTGCTGTTTCATGAATATGGTGTCTACGAACAGTGCCACTGCGCGGGTCTTTTCCTAGCGTTGTTGCAGCAAACACAAAGTGCCACTTAAACTCGTATTGCGCGTTAGGGTACTTACGACTCAAGGCTTCAGGTAAATAAACACTATGCAAGCCACACTCTTTATCTTCTTCATATTGTTCTAAGCGCGCTTTGATATGGTCCTCTAATGGAGTTTTAAGCTTCTTCGGCAGAGGCACAACTCGATCTTTACGGCCTTTACCATTTCTAACTGTGATAATGCCATAGCCAAAATCGATATCCTTAATCCTGAGCCGCACACATTCCATAATTCGAAGGCCAGAACCATAGAGTAGGCTGACGATTAAATTTGATGTGCCATGGATATGCTCTAAAATGAGCGCAACTTCTGCCTGAGAGAGCACGACAGGTAGTTTTTTATCTCGACGAGCTTGTCGATAAGCTAAGTTCTCGGTATCTACTTTAAGGACATGCTTGCATAAAAATACAATGCTATTAAGCGCAAGGGATTGTGTAGATGAAGAGACTTGACGCTCAATAGATAAATAATTTAAAAATGCTTCGATATGCTGGAGGTCAATACTTCCAGGGTCAATATTCGCATGTTGTTTAAAACGCTCACACCAATGTAAATAAGTTTCTTCAGTTCTTATTGAATAATGCATAGCGCGAATACGAGCTTTTAAAGCTCCAAGAGCCGTGGCCCATGAACCCTCATAATTATTCTCAACAGAAATGCTCTTTTTTTGAGCATTATTGGCTATATTCACTTTATGATCTGCGAGATAATGCCAATTCACAGCACAAGCAGCAGGTAATTGGTACAGCTCAACCAATAAAAGCCTGAGCGCATCTACAGATTGCTGAAATAACCACTGAGATTGATTCGATATTTCATCTCCAGCTGCTAAAGTTAAAAAGTACGACGATATCTCCTCAGTTGTTATTGAAGATAATTTACGCTGAGGAAATGCTTTGATGAATTTTTGGACATGTTTAACATAATATTTCTGTTGTTCGGCCGGAATTTTCTTATTTTGCAGCAGATTAAAATAGCGATGCCATTGGCTTTGATTATGGTGTGTAGACATGATGAAGCTCTTTACTGGTAAGCACTTTGGTTAATTCAGCACAGCATAAAGCGTTGAGCTCAAAATAATTGAGAACTTGATCACACTTTGAGCAGTTTGAGCTAAGAGCGTTATGAAATATCAAAGAAGATGTGAAATACTTAAAGGATTGTGGAAAAGTAGGGTGGATAGTCGAACAAAAATTACACGCTAGCTTGGTTTTGTGGATTATAGAGCTGGCTTTCTAATACGGTTAATAAAGCCAGCTTAGAGTATTGTATTAGAAAGCCTACTTTCTAGTAAAAGTTAGGTTTTTATTATCTAGAATTTATGGGGTAATTTCTTGGAAGTAGAAATGATAAGAGAAAAACTTCGATTGGCCATAAGTGATATGGCATATGTTAATTTGATGGAATGTGAGTTAAGAGATATTGATTCTAACCCTGTATTAAGAGATGCAGTTAGGACAGCTTGTGTAATGGTTTATGCCAGACCTTTTACTGGTTCTATAGCTTCAAATAATGTATACAAACGGTGGCTGAAGCAGTACGATGAAAGAATTAAAAAATATTTAAATGAAATTGAACCAAGATTATATGAAGTTCATCAAGCAATTATAGAAGAACGAAATACAATAATAAGTCATAATGATTATCGCCATCACTCTGTTAATGGGGAGGTAACCAGTCAAAGTGAATGCTTCAAAACCTTTACACACAAAGAGTTTAACAAAGTAAATCTACTAATGGAAAAGTTTTTAAAGTCAGAGTTAGTGCGAACTGATGAAAAATATCCTCTTGAACTACAGCCTTAATTATCATAAATAATGAAGCCTTTTTAGGTCTCATGATTTATATAGCAAAATTAAAGAGAAAAAAATGAAAGCATATAGTGGTTCCTGTCATTGTGGTAAAGTTAGATTTACTGCAGAGTTAAAATTAGATCATGTCCGTGTTTGTAACTGCTCAATCTGCTTGATGCGAGGGGCACTAAATCATCGAGTTGAAAAACAAAATTTTATACTTGAAAGCCCTTGGAATGATCTGGGTATCTATGAGTGGGGTCCTAAAAATGCAAAAGATTATTTTTGCAAAATATGCGGTATTATGCCATTCAGGCGTCCAGGTAGCTTAACAAAAATTGAAATTGAGCAAGGTAAAATTCCTTTTGAGGGCTATGCTATAAATGTTCGGTGCCTACAAGGAGTAAATATTGATCAGTTGCCTATACAATATATAAATGGTAAAGAGCTTGTGTTAGACAGTGCTTGATTAATGTTTGGTGAATTAAACATAGTTAAACCTAACAAACCGTTTAACGTGGACAGCCAACCCTATGCTTCAATTAAATGTGCCGTTCCGCAAGCTTCACTTTAACATTTAATTTCGCTTCGGTTCGGCAGCCAGTTAACGGGAAGTTAGATTAATAATAAATAAAAGGATTTTTATGAAGCTTTTTGGAGTCTATCTAGGTGGTATGGTAGAAGGATGCAACATCGAGGTACATGATTTTGTTTTTGCGATAGGGGGCTCTATTGAAGAGACATATGATTTTCTTAAAAGTAGATGGTTTGGTCTACCAAAGGGATTGCATATGGATTCGTGGGTCGATCTTAGCACTATTAATGGTTTTAAAGTTAATGTGATTCCAGCAAACGAAAAATGTGATAGTGCGTTCAAAGTTTATTTCGTTAATTTGGGTGGTTATGATAAAAACCATTTTGGAGAAAAGCATAAGGATGTCTTTATTGTTGCAACTTCAAAAGCGGAAGCTAGGTCAATTGCCAAAAAAGAAATAGAACAAAAATTTGACTTGCCTCATGTTGATTTTTCTTATGAAGTTGATGAATGTATTGAGGCAAGTGGTTTTACAAATTATAGTATTGAAGTATCCAAAATGGAAGGTTGTTGTGATGTTAAGCCACTACAATTCAATAATGGATATTTTAAAATTACAAATAATTAATAATAACAATAGTTCATTGAGTTTTTAGGCTGCGATGCAGCCATAACCT
>CEUY01006293.1_pt1 | contig 15412 bp, 14 predicted proteins | sample 361481 | NCBI WGS metagenome assembly CEUY01 (sample SAMEA2622737, study PRJEB7988) | marine metagenome | isolation source: saline water (ENVO:00002010), including
GAAGCTCGTAAAATTGAACGGAGCTGTGTATGAAACATTTTTGGCTCAGCTAGGCTTAAACGAATAGCACGTAGCCCAAGTGCTGGATTAGCAGCGACACGTTTATTACTATCAAGGTTCTTATCAGCACCTAAATCAAATGTACGAATTGTTACTGGCAAACCAGACATTCTTTTTACAACAGTACAATAAGCTTCAAACTGCTCATCTTCACTAGGTAAATCATCTCGATTAAGAAAAAGAAATTCGCTACGAAACAAACCTATCCCGGTAGCACCATTCTCTTTTACTTGTTCAATATCCTGGGGCAGTTCAATATTAGCGTGTAAATCTATTGTCACTCCATCCAATGTTTTAGCAACAGTAGTCCTTATACGCTTTAGTTTCTTTTTCTCAAGTTCTAGTTGATTCTGACGTAATTGATATTCAGTAAATATCTGCTTATCTGGATTAACAATTACAACCCCCTGGTCCCCATCAATAATCAAAACATCATTGTTATGAATCAATTGACGTGCATTATGCAACGCTACGATAGATGGAATATTTAAGCTCTGTGCAACTATAGCCGTATGAGATGTTGAACCACCTAAATCAGTAATAAATGCAGTGAATCTATGTTTTTTATACTGAAGCACATCAGCTGGGCTTAAGTCATGAGCGACTAAAATACTATCACCAGTCCGTGTTATAGGGGGTGGAATATAACCTGGGTGTCCTAATAATGCCTTTAATACTCGTTCAGTCACTTGAATCACATCAGTTTTACGCTCTCTCAAATAAGAATCTTCAATCTCTTCAAACTGTATAAGCAATACATCTGTCTGTTGGGTAATAGCCCACTCAGCATTACATAAATTCTGAGTAATATAGGTTTTAGCTGCGGATAAAAGAGTTGGGTCATCAAGAATCATACGATGCAAATCAAGAAATGCACCAAACTCAGCTGAAGCAGGGCCCCCAATAACAGAAGCATGTAACAATTTCAGCTCCTCACGTACTGTGGCAAACGCAGCATCAAGACGTGATATTTCATTATTAACTTTATTTTTTGGCAGTATGTGATGCGCGACCTCCAAAGCAGCATGCGATGCAAGATAGGCATGTCCTATAGCAATGCCTCTAGAAACACCTGCACCATGCAGCACAAAACTCATTCATCTTCTCCAAAATAATTTTTAATTAAATTAATAATTGCTTGCATTGCCTCAGATTCATCGGGACCAATAGTTTCAATCTTTATTTTAGAGCCTTTATTTGCAGCCAACATCATTACCCCCATGATACTTTTTGCATTAACTCTATTCTTATTTCTAGACAACCATACTTCACTTTGAAACCCACTAGCCAACTGCGTTATCTTGGCAGACGCACGTGCATGAAGACCCAATTTATTAATAATCTCAATTTCCTTTATTTGCATTACTAGACCTAGCATCAATACGCATTACACCTTCCTTACCACCAGATAGCGCTTTCTCGACTAATGATCCAAGCGACTCATTACGGTAAGTCAACGCCCGTACCAACATTGATAAATTTACTCCTGACAGACACTCCACCCTACCCGGGTCAACTAATTCATTTGCTATATTGCATGGTGTAGCACCACAGATATCACTTAAAATCAATACTCCATCACCAGAATCTATCTTCTTTAATAATTCTAGTGCTTTAGGAAGAACAATATCTGGATCATCATGTATGGTAACGCCAAGATGTATTAAATTATCCGGCTCTTGTCCCATAACATGATGAGCACAATGTATTAAGCTATTTCCTAAATTTCCGTGAGAAATAATTAGAATTCCAATCATTTTTTACCCTAAGAATAAATCACAAATTTAAGATATTATATTGCATTATTATTAATCCCCCATAGATAGGTTAAGTATCCATTCTTCTAATAGAGAGGAAACATGTAATAGCTTTATAACTATCTATGGCTTACTTACTAAAAAATGACAGAATATTTTTTAAGATAATTTTAATAAATAACAACTGAATCACCAGATAATATAAGCAAGAATAGCAATCTTTTATCTAATATTATGTATCTTTTGTTCAATTGAATCTATCATCAATCCGGCTATATTGAAATCTGTCAGCTTTGAAATCTCTTGCATGCAAGTAGGGCTAGTGACATTAATTTCAGTTATATACTCACCTATAACATCTAGTCCCACTAGCATTAATCCCTGATTATGCAAATATGGACCCAAAGCTTTGGCTATTGCGTAATCACGATTAGTCAGGGGCTTAACTACACCAGAACCACCAGCTGCTAAATTAGCACGGGACTCTCCTGTTTCTGGTATACGTGCCAGCGCATAAGGTACCGGCTTACCATCTATCAATAAAATACGTTTATCCCCTTGTGAAATTTCAGGTATATAACGCTGCGCCATAATTGTTTTCGTTCCATAATTTGTAAGAGTATCAATAATCACATTAATATTATGATCTATCGTATTAACCCGGAATACACCGGCCCCACCCATTCCATCCAGTGGCTTTAAAATAATATCGCCGTATTCATCAAGGAATTGTCGTATTAGAACCTGCTGTTTTGTTACAAGAGTAGGTGCAATAAACTGTGGAAATTTTGCTATTGAAAGTTTCTCGTTGTGATTACGTATACCCTGTGGACTATTAATAACACATACACCCTGCCTTTCTGCTAACTCCAGCAAATATGTACTATATATATACTCTATGTTAACAGGTGGGTCTTTACGCATTAACACAGAATCATATTCTTGTAATGGAACCTCACCAATTTCTAAAATTTTATACCATTTACTATCGATATCTGTCTGTCCAGTTAGTTCAATAGAATATGAAATTCCAAAAACTTCACCATTCTTCCAGAATAAACCTTCCTGCTTAATGATAAACAACTGATAACCACGGGAAGCTGCTTCAACCATCATGGCAAAACTCGAATCTTTGTCAACTTTGATCGAGCTTAACTCATCTAGAATGAATGCAAATTTCAACATTAATTTTTAGCACTCTTGGATATTAAATCTGCAGAAGAATTTACACTTTGTTCTAACTCTAATGCTGCAGCCAAAAGAGATAACCTCGCTATAACACTATAAGCATAAAAACGGTTAGGAGCATAAGGTTGTCTATTTTTTTTATCTGGTAATAAACAAGTAGGCTCAAAAGATAATGGCACAAAATGCATACCAGGGGCATTTAAATTCTCATCCTTACCACGCTCAGTATGTACTCGATAAAACCCACCTACAACATACCGGTCAATCATATAGATAACAGGCTCCGCTACTGCTGCATCAATGCTTTCAAAAGTATATACCCCTTCTTGCACTAATACTTTAGTCACTGGTTGTCCCTCCTTTGCAACTGACATTTTATTCCGTTGCTTCCGGTTTAATGTTCGAATTTCCTCACTATTTTTGATAGTAATGACTCCCATTCCATATGTGCCTGCATCAGTCTTAACAATTACAAAAGGGTCTTCTTTAACACCATACTGCTGATATTTTTTCCTGATCTCTAGCAAAATCTTATCTACATTTTTTACTACACAATCCTCACCTTTCTTTTCATTAAAATTAATTTTTCCACAAGATGCAAAATAAGGATTAATTAACCATGGATCAATGCCAATTAAATTTGAAAATTCTTTTGCCACAAAATTATATTCCGTGAAAAAACTTGATTTTCTTCTTATTGCCCAACCTGCATGAATAGGTGGGATAACTGCTTGCTCCAAATTCTGGAGAATATCTGGTGCGCCAGTAGAAAGATCATTATTAAGTAGTACAGCACATGGATCAAAATCTTCTAGAACAAGACGATTTCCTTTTCGATGAATTGGTTCTAACATGATGCTTTCACCATTAGGCAGATCTATAGTTGAAACTTTAGAAATTTCTGGCAATAAAGTACCAATGCGAACATTCATTCCTGTATTACGTAAAATAGTCTGTAATACAGATACATTTTGTAAATAAAAAATATTGCGCGTATGGTTCTCTGGTATCAGTAATAAACTATGAGTATCAGGACATATTTTTTCTATTGCTATCATCATTGCCTGTACACATAATGACATAAAATCTAAATTGAGATTATTGAACCCACCAGGAAATAGATTGGTGTCTACTGGAGCTAGCTTAAAGCCACTATTACGCAAATCAACAGAACAATAAAATGGCACGACATGCTCCTGTAATTGGCCTCGTAACCAAAATTCGATTTCTGGCATAGAATCAAGAATACGCTTCTCAAGATCAAGAATTGCACCGCTTAATGCGGTAGTAAGATGAGGCACGGACATGAAAATAAAAATAGTACATAATAAAAATTATATTTTAACACTGCATATTATGTAATGCTGTAGTTGTGTGCCAAAACATTTCTATGAAATATTTAACTTAAATTTATTAGCGAACGAAGAATAGTGTTTCTTTTATAAAATTTTATTTATGTATAACACGCTACAATTTGTCCTTATTTTTCTTACTACTGCTGTATTAGCAGTTGTTGTATTTCGTCTTCTACGCCTGCCACCTATGCTAGGTTATTTACTTTCTGGCGTTATTATTGGCCCACATGCACTAGGATTGATTCCTGATGCAATAGAAACTCATCATTTAGCTGAATTCGGTGTCGTATTTTTAATGTTTAGCATTGGCTTGGAATTCAGTCTACCTAAGCTGGTTACTATGAAGAATATCGTATTTGGTTTTGGTGCAGCTCAGGTCTGTTCTAGCATGATCATAGTTATGATTGTAGCTTGGATAATAGGAATTGACTGGCGTGTAGGGCTTGCATTAGGTGGGGTTTTAGCTATGTCTTCTACAGCAATAGTTAGCAAAATGCTTGCAGAAAAATTAGAACTCAACTCTGGCCATGGCAGACAGATTATTGGCATTTTACTATTCCAAGATTTAGCCGTAGTCCTATTTCTTATTGTAATTCCAGCGCTTGCAAATACTATAGACAACAGCAATGCAGACCTTGGAATTACAATTATCGTTGCCCTTCTTAAAGCTGGAGTAGTACTTGGATTAATCTTATTTCTAGGTCAAAGAATGATGCGTCCTTGGTTCAATCTGGTAGCTCGGCAAAAATCCTCTGAATTATTTGTACTAAATGTGTTGCTTATAACCTTAGGGCTAGCATGGCTTACTGGTATTGCTGGTTTATCATTAGCCTTGGGAGCATTCCTTGCAGGAATGCTAATTTCTGAAACTGAATATCGTCATCAGGTTGAAGATGATATCAAACCATTCCGAGATATATTATTAGGCCTATTCTTTGTAACAATAGGCATGCTTCTTGATCTAGAATCAGTTTTACATAATTTTCTATGGGTATTACTACTACTCATAGCTTTAATTACAATAAAGTCTTCATTAATTGCTGGTCTTTCATACTTATTTAGATCTGATTCTGGAGTTGCAGTACGAACTGGTTTAGGTCTTGCCCAAGGCGGAGAATTTGGATTTGTTTTACTAGCCGAGGCTAATTCTTTAAGTATAGTTGATAACGTAACCATGCAACCAATACTAGCAGCAATAGTTTTATCTATGTTAATAGCACCCTTTATTATTGAGTATAGCGAAAATATGGCTAGGCGTTTCTCAGCTACTGAGTGGATGAATCGAGCCACACAACTTACGAATATAGCCGCACAAACTATAACTGAAGAGCAACATGTGATTCTATGCGGTTATGGACGTAGTGGACAAAATCTTGCCCGTTTATTTGAAAAAGAATCAGTCACTTTTATTGCTTTAGATCTTGATCCAGTACGTATTCGAGCTGCAGCTGCAGCTGGAGAATCAGTAGTTTATGGGGATGCAGCAAGATATGAGGTACTTATTGCTGCTGGACTAAAACGAGCCAAACTAATTGTAATAAGTTATAAAGATACCATTTCAGCCCTTAAGGTTCTAAGGCAAGTCCAGGCTATACGCCCAGAATTACCTGTTGTTGTAAGGACATTAGATGATTCAGATATTGATCTATTAAAAGAAGCAGGTGCAGCAGAAGTAGTTTCTGAAATTATGGAAGGAAGCATCATGCTGGCTTCCCATACATTTATGCATTTAGGTATGCCATTAAACCGTGTACTAAATCGCATGCGCGAAACAAGAGAACAACGTTACAACTTATTTCGTGGCTTTTATCATGGCACCTCTGACGAAATAAAAGATTCCAGTGAAAAAATGCAACTACGCTTACTCAATGTAATGATTACAGATGGATCAGCAGCTGCAGGAAAAAAATTAGGAGAATTAAATTTAGAAATTTTCTTAGTAGAAGTTCCTGCTATAAGAAGAAGAAATGTACGGGAATTATTACCAAATCAAGAAACTATATTAGAAACTGGAGATGTACTAGTATTACGTGGAACAAAAGAAAATCTAGCTACTGCTGAGATAAAATTATTACAAGGATAGATCTATTTACTGTCTAACCATAGTAAAATAAAGAACACATTATAATTAGAACCCAAAAAAATAAATTGCCAGAATAGAAAAATAATTTGTATTCTGACAATATAAATATGAAAGATTTTACAATTCATGAAGCTATAAACACATATATCAAAACACCAAATAATTAAAGCCACTCTTATAGCGACATACACACCTTGTTTTAACCACTATCGCTAGAGTATAATCATTAACTAGTTATCTGTATCGAAACGGAAAAGTACGCCTGATGGTTCAAGCATAATAGAGAGTAAGATATCCTAGAATCATTTAGGTAGAAATCAAACCAGACTTGATCTTTAAGGACCAATTGCTACATAGCCCATTCTGATGAATGCCAAGATAAATCGGCCACTGAAAGTATAAACGGGATAAACTACCGTAATCTCTCAGGTAAAAATAGCAGAGGGGTGAAGTCATATAGGTATGACTTCACCTTTTTTTTAAAATAACTGTAATGAAAACAACATCATTAAATCAAGTCCACCAGGACATGAATGCAAAAATGGTAGATTTTGGTGGTTGGAACATGCCCCTACACTACGGGTCCCAACTTGATGAACACCATAGCATCAGAAAAAATGCAGGTATGTTTGATGTTTCACATATGCTTTCGATTGATATTAAAGGCAATAATGCACGTAATTTCCTACGCCAATTAGTTGCCAATAATGTTGATAAACTAACTCAATCAGGTAAAGCAATATATACTTGCATGCTGAATCCAAAGGGTGGGGTAATAGATGACCTCATTATTTATTTTCTCTCTGAATCATGGTTCCGTATAGTTGTAAATGCAGGAACTTCAGAAAAAGACATATCTTGGATAGAGGCTCAGCGTGATAAATTTGATTCTGAATTAGAAATTATCTCACGTAGAGACCTTGCTATGATTGCAATACAAGGTCCAAATGCCCGTATAAAAGTCTGGCAAGCTATTCCAGGATCTCAAGCTGCTACTGAGAACCTAAAATCTTTTCAATCTATTATGTTTGAACAATATTTTATTGCACGTACTGGATATACTGGTGAAGATGGGTTTGAAATTATGCTGCCAGGGAATAATGCTAAGAATTTGTGGCACGCCCTCTATAAAGAAGGTGTTGCTCCTGCGGGACTTGGTGCACGTGACACTTTACGACTTGAAGCTGGTATGAATCTTTATGGGCAAGATATGGATGAAACTACTAGTCCACTGGAGTCAGGTTTAGCTTGGACTGTTGATTTAAAGAGTGATCGTGATTTTATTGGTAAAAAAGCGCTTATAGAAGCAAAAATAAAATATCAATTATTTGGCCTGCTGCTGTTAGAACGTGGTGTACTACGAGGGCACCAGAAAGTTGTAATACACCGAGATTCTAAAGGAAGTACAGGAGAAATTACTAGTGGTGGATTTTCACCAACTCTAAACTCATCTATTGCACTTGCAAGATTACCGATACCATTATCTATAGGTGACGAAGTTCAAGTACTAATCCGAGATAAAATATTACAAGCAAGAGTAGTAAAATATCCCTTTGTACGGAATGGAAAGAGCCTAATTTAAGCTAATTTATAAAATGACATTATTTCATATCGGAGCATAAACATGAACATTCCACCTCATCTAAAATACACAGAAACCCATGAGTGGGTAAAACTAGAAGAAGACGGCACTGCAACAACAGGAATTACAGTTCATGCCCAAGAGCTGCTTGGTGATATGGTGTTTGTAGAAACTCCGCAAGTAGGGTCGCACCTTAGACAGAAAGAAGAGTGTGCGGTTGTTGAATCAGTTAAAGCAGCAGCTGACGTATATGCTCCAATTTCTGGGGAAGTAATTAAAATAAATCCTGAGCTTGAATCAGCGCCAGAAAAAATAAATGAAGATGCTTATTCTGCATGGTTATATAAAATAAAACCATCTAATACAGAGGAATTTAATAGCCTTCTAGATTCAGGTGAATATCAAAAAACAATAGAAAATGAAAAGCATTAAAGAAACTTTAATGCATAATAAATACTAACTAGATAAGCCTAATATATCTTATTTTTTAGTATTCATAATTAATATTTATCAAATAAAATTTATTAAATTAAACTATGCCATATATCCCACATACAAAAGAAGATATAACAGCGATGCTTGCGAGCATAGGAGCAGACTCAATTGAAGACCTCTTTGATGAAATTCCACCTGATTTAAAGAATGGAAAATTAAAAGAAGTGCCCTCAGGAATGAATGAGATGGGGATCTCTAGGCTAATGTCAGAAAGGGCCGAAACAGATGGCTACTATCTTAACTTTATTGGCGCAGGTGCATATGAACATCACATTCCTGCTGCTGTATGGCAAATCGCAACAAGGGGTGAATTTTATTCCTCTTATACCCCATATCAAGCAGAAGCAAGCCAAGGAACACTACAGCTACTTTACGAATATCAAACTATGATGGCATCCCTTACTGGCATGAACGTATCAAATGCGAGTATGTACGATGGTGCTACTGCACTAGCCGAGGCTGTATTGATGGCTGTGCGTTCTCACAAAAATTCACGTAGAATATTAATGCCATCTACGATCCATCCTGTTTATCGTAAAGTAGTGAATACTATTGTAAGGAATCAAAATATTGAAATTATAGAAATTCCTTATTGTAAAAAAAATGGATATGTACTTCTAGAAAGCCTAGACCCTTTCGCTGAACAAGACATTGCAGCACTAATTATTCCTCAACCCAATTTTTTTGGAGTGCTAGAACAAGTTGATGCGCTAACTGATTGGGCACATAGCAACAATGCATGTGCTATTGGCGTAGTCAACCCATTAACCCTTGCAATGCTTACTCCTCCTGGAGAATGGGGTAATAAAGGCGCAGATATAGCAGTAGGTGAAGGCCAACCACTTGGAATCCCACTCTCTAATGGTGGGCCTTATTTTGGCTTTATGGCCTGTAAACAAAAACTAGTCAGACAAATGCCTGGGCGCATCATAGGCCGTACAACAGACTTAAATGGCAAGCCTGGATTTGTCTTAACGCTTCAAGCACGTGAACAACATATAAGAAGATCTAAAGCAACTTCTAATATCTGTACCAATCAGGGCCTAATGGTCACAGCAGCCACTATTTATATGGCATTAATTGGACCTACAGGACTGCGACGAATTGCTGAGCAGTCGCATTTAAATACAATGACTCTAGTAGAGCAATTAGAGGCTATAACAGGGGTGAGAAAAACCTTTAGTGGACCATTATTTTATGAGGCTGCTATAACGCTACCAATACCGACAGAGATTATATTAGAAAAACTTAAGGCACAGAAAATACTAGCAGGCTTAAATCTAAAAAAATATTATCCAGAACTAGGGGAAACTATATTACTGTGTGCAACTGAAACAAAAATACCAGCTGATCTAACTAAATTCACAGAGTGCCTAAGCCATATATTATCTAAACACAAAACATCTAACATTAAATCAGCGTAAACTTTATTCATTCTTAGTCACTATCACTTAAGGAGTAAATTATGGTTACATTTGCAGGCAATAGTATAAAAATAGAAGGAAATTTTCCACAAGTAGGAGCTAAAGCTCCAAGTTTTTTATTAGTAGATAAAGATTTAAATGATACGTCACTTCAAAATTTTTCTGGCAAAAAGAAAGTGCTCAATATTGTACCTAGTCTAGACACACCAGTCTGTGCAATTTCTACCAGAAAATTTAATGAAAAAGCTAGTAATTTAAGTAATACAGTTGTGCTAATAATTTCTGCTGACCTGCCCTTTGCAATGAATCGTTTCTGCACAACCGAAGGCCTAGATAAAGTAGTAGTGTTGTCTACTATGCGCGGCGCAAGTTTTAAGAGCGCATATGGTGTGGCCCTAAGTGATGGGCCCTTAGCTGGCCTTACTGCACGTGCTGTCATCATTCTGGATGAATCTGACAATGTGATTCATGCTGAACTAGTACCAAAAATAGAAAATGAACCTAATTATGATGCGGCTTTAGCTGTTTTAAAATAATCTTAGATAATACAAAAAATTTAACCATGCTAATATTTGAACATTCCCGTTCCGGAAGATGCAATTACTCTCAATCGCCAATTTCTGAGGGCGAAAAAGCTATAAGCATCCCACAAAGCCTCCTCCGAAAGGAACCTCCAATACTGCCAGAAGTTTCTGAAATGGATGCCATACGGCACTACACTAGGCTATCGCAGAAGAACTTTTCTATAGATACAGAGTTTTACCCACTAGGTTCTTGTACAATGAAATATAATCCACGGGCATGTAATTCATTGGCTATGCTACCTCAATTTCTTGCGCGACACCCGCTTGCACCAGAAGATACTGGGCAAGGCTATCTTGCATGTATGTACGAATTACAGGAGATCCTAAAAGATGTAACTGGCATGAAAAGTGTTAGTCTTACTCCAATGGCAGGTGCACAAGGTGAGCTTATTGGTGTGACAATGATACGCGCCTACCATGAATCTCGTGGAGACGATGCTCGTTCTGAAATTATCATACCTGATGCAGCTCATGGTACTAATCCAGCAACTGCAGTAATGTGCGGCTATAAGGTAGTGGAAATTTCTACTGATAAAGATGGTGATATTGACATGGATGCCTTAAAAGCAGCAATAGGGCCTCAAACGGCTGGGTTGATGCTAACTAATCCTTCAACTCTTGGTGTATTTGAGAAAAATATTGTAGAAATGAGTAGAATGGTCCATGAGGTAGGAGGGTTATTATATTATGATGGAGCAAACCTAAATGCAATATTAGGCAAAGTAAAGCCTGGTGATATGGGGTTTGATGTGATTCACATGAATCTGCACAAAACATTCTCTACCCCACATGGTGGAGGTGGTCCAGGTTCTGCTCCAGTAGGAGTTGCAGAACGACTACTTCCATTCATCCCTGTTCCAATAGTAACTAAGGAAGAAGGGTCTTATCGCTGGTTAACTGAGCAAGAGATACCTCAGTCCATTGGACGATTCTCAGCTCATATGGGAAATGCTGGAGTACTATTAAGAGCATATATTTATGCTCGTATATTAGGTGCAGAAGGCATGCACCGTGTAGCTGATTTTGCTACTCTTAATGCAAATTATTTGATGAAAGAATTAAGCAAGGTAGGATTTGAAATAGCCTATCCTAATCGTCGAGCCAGCCATGAATTTATTGTCACCTTAAAAGATCTGAAAGAAAAGACTGGTGTAACAGCAATGGATGTAGCTAAACGATTAATTGACAAAGGCTTCCATGCCCCTACTACCTATTTTCCGCTTTTAATTCCTGAGTGCTTACTAATTGAGCCTGCTGAAACTGAATCTAAAGAAACTATAGACTTCTTTGTTCTATCTATGAAAGAAATTTTAGAAGAAGCCTACTCAAACCCAGAGATATTAAAAAATGCACCTCATACTACTGAACTGCAAAGGCTAGATGACGTTAAAGCTGCACGAGAATTAGATTTGAACTGGAAACAATAAATATTCTTCCTAGGACTAAATCTATTTCATACTAAGGTAATAAGTTTCTTAACACTGTACAAAAATATGCGCACTCTTATTTGCGGATCAATTGCCTACGATACGATCATGACATTCCATGATCATTTTAATAATCACATCTTACCTGAAAAAATAAATATTCTTAATGTAGCTTTTCTAACCCCAGAAATGAGAAGAGAATTTGGTGGTTGTGCTGGTAATATAGCTTATAATCTACAAATGATTGGCGGATCACCGCTTATCATGGCAACAGTAGGTGACGACTATCAGCCGTATGCTGAACGAATGAAAAAACTAGGCCTAGTAGAGACTCATATAAAGCATGTAAAAGATACCTTTACTGCACAAGCATTTATTACAACTGATCTGGCAGATAATCAAATTACATCATTCCATCCTGGCGCCATGAATTTTTCACATTATAATCATATAACTAATGCAAAAAATATTAAGCTTGGTATCGTTTCTCCTGATGGACGTAATGGTATGTTACAGCATGCACAAGAATTTTATGAAGCAGGAATTCCTTTCTTATTTGACCCAGGACAAGGCCTACCAATGTTTAGTGGTGCGGAGTTACATGATTTTATTAGGAAAGCAAACTATGTCACTGTGAACGACTATGAGAGTCAATTGCTACAAGAACGCACTGAATGCACTTTACAAGAATTAGCTAAGCTTGTGAAAGGACTAATTGTTACAAAAGGAGCGCAAGGTTCTATTATTTTTACTAATAATAAAGAAATTAAAATCCCATGTGTAAAAGCAGATAAAGAAATTGATCCAACAGGATGTGGTGATGCTTACCGAGCTGGTCTACTATATGGCATTGCGAATGGAATGGATTGGCAGACAACTGGACAGCTTGGTTCGCTCATGGGGGCTCTAAAAATCTCTCAACGTGGCGGACAAAACCATAATTTCAGCTATGAAGAAATTTCTCATCGATATTTTGAATTTTTTGGCAGCCACATTACATAAAAATTTTATTATATAAAACACTCTTTTCTGATTTCTACCAATTTAATATATTTAAATCTTTATTGTTACATCCAGCCTAATTAAAAGTAAAGTAACTATGTTCTTTATTGTTAATAGCAAATAATGAGTAATATCACTAATAAATCTACACAAATATTTCGTGCCATCCGTATAATATTTCATATTATTTCAGGATTATTACAGTCTGCAATTTATCCATATATTAGTAAGCCATCTCAAAAACGCATGTCTAAAAATTGGTCTACAGGGCTCCTTTCTATTCTTTCTATAAAATTACGTTTCAGCGGTACTCCACCTGTTAATCAAAGTCAGCCAATAATGTTGGTAGCTAATCACATATCTTGGTTAGATATATATGCTCTGATGACAATTTGTCCATCCCGTTTTGTAGCGAAAGCAGAAATTAGAAACTGGCCATTGCTCGGATGGTTAAGTAAGAATGTAGGGACTTTATTTATTGAACGAACAAGAAATTCTGATATTGTGAGAATTAATCAGGATATTAGTCATGCACTTACTTCAGGGGACCTTGTTGCAATATTTCCAGAGGGAACAACCAGCGATGGAACTACAGTTAAGAAATTCCATGCGTCATTATTACAATCTGCTGTTAAAACTAAAGCCTCAATATGCCCAGTAGCAATTCGTTACCATGATACATCTGGAAAAATTAGTAAAGCAGCTGCATATGTTGGAGTCTCATTACTTGAATCATTAAAAACAATACTCAAACAACCTTGGATTGAGGTTGAATTGATCTTTTCTGATCCTATTAAAACTAATGAACATAATCGGCAAGAACTTGCTCGAACTTCCCAGAAGGTAATTACTAACATGTTATCCCCACAAATCTCCTTGCACAAGGTACCTGAAAAATTTTCCGGTCTTCCAAACGAATAGCTGTTAAATTGCCGCCCCATACACAACCGGTATCCAATGCAATCAAATTACTCCTTACATGCAAAGAAAGTGCAGACCAGTGACCACAGATAATAGTTGCTGCTTTACTAGCCCTACTCGGCACATCAAACCAAGGCAAATAACCAATTGGAATATCCTTTACTCCACCTTTAAAAGAAAGGTCCATTCTCCCCTTATAAGTACAGATACGCATACGTGTTAAAGCATTAATAATGACACGTATGCGATCATAGCCTTTCAAATTATCATCCCATTTATTAGGATAGTTACCATACAAACGAGAGCAGAATTTTAGGAAAATACTCTGATCTTTGCCATGTAAAAAAGATTCCGCCTCCTTTGCAAGTTCCGCAGCTTGTGTAACACTCCATGAAGGCAATAAACCAGCATGTACCATGACATATCCATCAGAAATATGCAGTAATCTGTGATTCCTTAGCCAGTGAAGTAATTCATCTCGATCGGGGGCATTGAGAATATCCTGCAAAGTATCGCCAGATTGGGCCTTTACACAGCCCTCTGCAACCATAAGAAGGTGCAAATCATGATTTCCAAGTACAATTATAACTGCATCACTTATTGTTCTGAGAAAACGAAGCAATTTGAGGGAATCTGGACCACGATTGACAATATCCCCAACCAGCCATAGTCTATCATTTGAATTTAAATTAATTAAATCTAAAAGCTGCCTAAATTCCTTATAACTACCTTGAATATCACCAATTGCATAAGTAGCCATAAATCATGTGCCTTATTAAAAATAACGAGGCATCCTCTATCACCCTTATTTTAAATATTATATTCCATAGAACTTATTTAATTTTACTTACCATATAATCTACTACTGCCTTAACGTCCTCATTTGATAAGCTACTATTACCCCCTTTTGGAGGCATTGCTTTCTTACCGTTAATTGCACTGTTATAAAGTACTTCAATCCCACTCTCTACACGTGGTTCCCACGCCTGCTTGTCTCCTAATTTAGGAGCCCCTGCAGCCCCACTAGTATGGCAAGCGGAACAACTAGAAGAATAAATACCTTCAATTTTATCAGGTCCATCAGAAGCAGCAGTTGGAAGCGTCGTAGATATTTCTGAATTATCCTTTTTATTTTTTACATTTTTTTTATTTTGTGCAATTCTAGCCTGTAGTGAGGAATCCCCCAATAATACCCCTACGGGCTTTATTCTTTTAATTACAGATTCCTGAGAAGAAATGACATTTCTATTATCTGCAGAAATGCCTCCTGATGCATATTGAGCTAACAATACGATTGCCGTAATCGGAAATATAAATGCACAAAGAATAACTATAACTAACTGTTTTGGTGTTTTTATTAAGGCATCTTCTTCATTAGTGCTCACAACGTACCTTCCCTTTCAATAAAAATCATAATTAATAATAAGATAAAATTAAATGATCAAATCATTTTTAATATAAAAAATATATCAATTTTAGAGGTCAAAAAATACAATAAAAAATGCTATTGCTGCTAAATATAATATCTGCCACA
>CEUY01017647.1_pt1 | contig 15407 bp, 5 predicted proteins | sample 361481 | NCBI WGS metagenome assembly CEUY01 (sample SAMEA2622737, study PRJEB7988) | marine metagenome | isolation source: saline water (ENVO:00002010), including
TTGGAATACTAGTAATTATAATACAAGATATAATAACCAGAATAGAGATCCTAATAGTGGTGATCATGGTGCAATTGGTGGATTTGGTGGTGGAGCAGGTGGAAGATTAGAAGGCGGTGGTGGAGGAGGATATTGGGGTGGTGCTGCATGGCAAGAGAACCAATATAATACCATTTATAATTATGGAGCACAGTCATATGCTCATCCAACAAGAGTAACTGTAACAAAGTCTAGACTTTATGGTGATGGTACAGGTAATAATGGTGATACTCTTTGTGGAATGGGTCGATATTCTAGGTCGGAAAGAATGTATGATAATCAGTATCCTCATCGTGAAAGTCATGGAAAATTATATTTGTGCCCTAAAAAACCAAAAGCTACTGCGATAGGAGAAGCAGTTTTTCATGCTGATGGTAATGCTGTTGGATATGATCAGAATGGGGTAGGAAAAGTAACCAACTATGATTGGTATGTACCTGAAGGAGTAACAAATATTAGTGTTCTTACTGTAGGTGGTGGTGGAGGAGGTATAGGAGAACATGATGGTGGTAGTGGTGGTGGAGGAGCATTATCGTATAAAAATAATATTACAGTTACACCTGGACAAAAGATAGAAGTTCAAGTTGGATGTGGTGGTTTTCATACTAGACATGGAATAAGTCAAACTTCTCCTAAAGGAACTGATAGTAAAATTACTGTTTATCCTCCTGCTTCTGGTAATAATAATGGTGGGTCACTTTATCTTGATGGCAGTTCTGTTGTAAAAATTTCTGATGACGCTGGTGGAAATTCTATATTTGAGATCCCTGGTAGTACACCATATTGTTATGAAGCATGGATTTATCTTACAGAATTGAATGCTCATAGTGTTGTATGGACTACTTGGGATGGTAATGGTGGTTATCATAATACATTATGGCGTATGAATCCTGGTGGTCAGATGTTCATTGGGTCGCATGGTGGTAGTCAATATACCAGTAATAATAATAAATTAGTAACTATTAATAATTGGCATCACGTTTGTGTTGCTTCTAATGGTTCTTCTGGTGAGTTCTACGTTGATGGTGTTAATTGTGGTGGTTGGACTAATAGTAACCATAATCAAAATATGCAATATGGTGCTTTCTTTGGTGCAAATATGGATGGTTACTCTGATGGATCTGGTGGTTCTCAGAGATTTCATGGATATATTAGTAATTTCAGATATGTTGTAGGTCACAAGACATATGATACAAACTTTACACCTCCAACATCACCATTAACAGAAACAAGTCAAGGTGTTCCTTCAGGTGCTTGTAAGTTCTTATCATGTCAAGATACTACTGATTTTGGTATTAATTCTGTAGGTGCTTCACTGGTTGCGGATTATGGTTCTCCTTCTGCGAGTGGAAAAAATCCATTTGGTGCTGATAGTCCAACTGGTACTACCTATGCAGAATCTGGTGGTGGATATGGTGTTTATAGAAGTGGGTCAAATTGTGCAAGCAGTCAGAATGATCCTAATAAAGGACGGGGTGGCGAGTTTGTTACAAGTACCTCTGATGGTGGTGGTCGTGGTGGAAATGGAATGCAATATAATGGATGTCGTCAAGGTGGTGGTGGAGCAGGTGGATATAATGGTCAAGGTTGGAATACATCTGGTTACCCATCAAATTACAATTATAGTGGATGTGGTGGAGCAATGGGTCATAATGGTGGCGGTGGCGGTGGTGCAGGTGCTAACGGTAGTTCTGACTTTTATGTTGGTGGTGGAGGAGGAACTGGTATCTATGGTGAAGGTAATAGTGGTCAAAGAGGCGATACAAATAATAATGGAAATCCTGATAGTGATCCTGAAGATTTTCCAGGTAAAGGAGGATCACCTAAGCAATATACTGGGTTAAATGGATATAGTAATAGATCTTATAGTGGAAATGTAGGTGGTGCTCCTGCAGGTAGAGGAAGTTTAGCTAGAAATGCTCTGGGAGGAATGACTGGATATAATAGATGGAGAAATAATTATGGTAATGTAACTGGTCAAACAAAATATTATGGTCCAGATGGTGGATTTCCAGGTGGTGGAGGAGGTGGAGGTCATGGTGGTGATATATGGGGAAAGGGTGGAGATGGTGTAGTAAGAATTATATGGGGTGCTGGTAGAGAATTCCCCTCTACTAATGTTGATATATCCACTACATATGATAGCGATGCTGACGTTTTTCGTATAGGCTCTCAACCAATGTACTAATCATGCCAAAGTATACGGGAGATAAATTCGGTTTTGGTAAATCACCTGATGGTGGTGGAGGTCCATCTGGTCCTGATCCTAATTATTCAATAGCTAAATCTGCAACTTTCACACAATCTGGAACTTACGATTGGACTGTTCCTGCTGGTGTAACATCTGTATCAGTTGTATGTGTTGGTCCTGGTGGATCTGGTGGTGGAGGCGGTGGCGGTGGTGCTGGCGGTGGCGGTGGTGCAATAGTTTGGGGTAATAATATTGCAGTAACACCAGGAGAAAGTATTCAGATAAAAGTTGGAGGAGGTGGAAGACCACCTATTAAATATCAAGATCCTTTAGGTAGATCATTTCCTGGAGGTTATGGTGAAAGTGGTACTGACGCAAGTTATTTTAAGGCTTTTGATTTTCTTAGAGCTGGTCCTGGAACTGGAGGTGGAAATGGTCAAAGCAATAATAATTCCACAGATAGTGGTGGAGGTGGTGGAACTTTTGGTGGTACAGCAGTAACTGCTGGATATAATGGTGGAAAAGGAGGTACTAATATTCTAAGTAGTGGTGATAATAGTGGTGGAGGTGGTGGAGCAGCTGGAAATTATGTTGCAGATGGAGCACAAGGAGAAGATAACAACTCAGGTGATACTTCTTCTGGTGGTGGAGGCGGTGGTGTAGGATTGCAAGGAACAGGTGGCACAGGAAAATATACACCAAGATGGACTAGTCAGGCCGATAGAGATCTTGGAGGGGGTAGGCATGGTAATAATAATTTTAGTAGGGGTGGTTATGGTACTTTCAGTGCTCCTTGGGGTCAGTATTCTGGTAGCTTTATGAAAGATAATAATAATAATCAGCAATCATTAGGTAATGGAGGATGTGGCGGCTGGCCTGGTGGAGGCGGTGGTGGACATGGATGGAATTCTGGTGGTAGTTCAAATAGGGGTAGATCAGGGTATGGTGCAGATGGTGCAGTAAGAATAGTATGGGGAGGAAGAACATTCCCTGATAATGCACATGATGTAGATCAACCTTCCGAATTTTTATTAGGTGGAGATTATTATTACAGTAAAGGAGAATATACTGTTGGAACTTATGTTGATTGTGATTTCAAAAACCCAGTAATGAACAACACCAATAGTGCTAACTTCTTTGGAAATAGCAATCCTCAAGAATTTGGTGGTGTATCAAAGATAGTTCTTAATGGATATGGTATTTTGTTTTATGGATGGAATAGTCATCACACTGGGAATACAATGCATGAAATAGAATTACCAGAATTTTTATTGAATAAAGATGTTGATATAACTTTTATTGGTAGTGGTGGATATCATTCTGGAGGCGGTGGTGGCGGTTCTGCTGGTGCTGGTGGTGGAAGATGGTATGGACCACTAACGAATCTTACAGCATATATTTCAACAGGAACAAATTACTTTGCTAATTTTCAAGGTAGTAATTGGAACAATGGAGGGCCTGCATTCTCTGATCCTTCTGGTAATAGTGAACTGAGAAGTACTCGTATGCTTTTTAATAGTGGTTCTGTAGATCTATATGGACCAAATGGAGGAGATAGTCAAGGATCTACAGCACAAGGTGGTAATGTATATAATTACAAAGGACCAAGTTCAGGTAGTGGTGCATCACTAATTAATTCTGATAATACAAAATTAACTTATATTCAATCAGTTGATCCAAATTTTGAGTATTGTTATGGTGGTTGTGGACAGTATTTACAAGGTTTTGGAAGTAATAGTGGTTATTATAATGGTAGTGATTTAGGAGGAGGTGGTGGAGGACAGAACTCATGGCAGTATGGTGGTTCTAATCAAGGACATAATGGTGGTAGATTTGGATATAAGGGTTGTCGTCAATTTGAGGATTCTGAAGGACCTATGGGTGGTATGACATTGAATAATGATGGTAGTTATCCGAAAGGTTCTGGTGGATCTTTTGGTGCTGGATGTGGTGATGCTGGTAATAATGATAACGTATCAACTCCAGGTGGAGGTGCTATTTTAATAAGATGGGATACTACTTTAGCAACTGCACAAGATAATGGTACTCCTGGAACAATTGGTTTTCCAGGAAAGTACGGTTAATCAAATATAAATACCTAAAAAACTATAATGCCAATATATACAGGAGATAAATTTGGTTTCGGTAAAGCACCAGAAGATGGTGCTGGTGAAGCTCAACCAGGAGAAGCTTTTTTTCCCGAACCTGGTCAATATGATTGGGTATGTCCTGAAGGAGTAACAAAAGTTTGTGCTGTATGTATTGGTGGTGGCGGTGGTGCTACTAGAGATGAGATGGGTGGTGCTGGAGGTGGTGGATTAGGATATAAAAATAATATTTCAGTAACACCAGGAGAAACATATAAGATACAAGTTGGTGCAGGTGGAGTTGGTGATGTTTATATGAATAATTATGGAACTAGTGGAGGAGATTCATGGTTTATAAATGCAACTACTGTTAAGGGTGGTGGCGGTGGTGGTACTGGATGTGGTGCAGATGGGGATCATACTGTTCCAGGTTATGGTGGTAGAGGTGGAACATATGTAGGAGATAGTGGTGGAAATGGAGGAAATGGTGGAGATGGTAATAGAAGTAGTATAAGTGGTACTGGTAATGATACTGGTGGCGGTGGTGCTGGTGGATATGGTGGAGATGGTGGTAGGGGTGGAGATTCTGGTAATCATCTGCAGAACGCAGGAACTGCTGGTAATGCTGGTGGCGGTGGTGGTGGATGTACTACTGCTGGTGGAAGTCATGAATATTGGGGTGGAGGTGGAGGAGGTGTAAGTGTATATGGAAAAGGAAGAAATGGTACAACAGGATCTACTCATCAACATGATTGGCAAAGTGGTGGTGTTGGTGGTTCAGGTGGTGCTGCTGGTTGGGGTAATGGTGGACATGCAAGTGGTTATGCACAAGTAAACGGTGGGCAATATGGTGGTGGAGGTGGTTCTACTGATCAAAGAGGTGGACATGGAGCAAGTGGAGCAGTAAGACTTATATGGGGAACTGGAAGAGCATTTCCATCAACTGCAGTAGATGATTTTTGGAGTGAAACTATAACAAGATATACTGCATCAACTGCAGAAGATACAACAGCAACATCTAGCAACTGGTTCCGTGGTGGAATTGGTGAAGAGGATAATAGTTCTTATGGATCTAATTACAATTATAATGGTATTGTTCCTAATATAGCAGGTCATTCTAATCTTACTGGCGATCTTACAGTAGAATGTTGGATTTATGTTGAAAGGGTAGCTGATGGTACTCAAGCATTTGGTTCTGGTACTGATGGTTGGGGTTCTTGTATTATGGATGGAAGAGGAACAGGAAACTCTGGTGGTAATTATCTTGGATCTTGGTGGATTTCGAGAGGAGATACTAGAAGAGGATCGACTGGTCCTTATTTTCTCAATTATGGAGCTACTTCATCACCAAGTTCAACTATGACTTCGGATACTGAATGTATCCAGCAATGTACTTGGCATCATGTAGCAATTACTAGACAAAATAATGTTTGGTGGATGTGGGTTGATGGTGTAAAAGTTAAAGCATCTGATAGTCCTGGTTCTGGAGGAGAAGGAGCAACTCCTGCTACTTTATCTGTTCAAAGTGATAGACCTGTAATTGGTGGATGGGGATATGGTGGTCGAATGGCTTTTTGGTCATTCTATGGAAATATATCTAATTTCCGTATATCGAAGAATATTGCTTTATATGATGGTTCTAATAGTACCTATACTGTACCAACATTCCCATTAACAACTACTCTTCCTGGTGGTGGAAATGCTGTTTCATCTCATTCTGTTAATTTTAGTAGTGGAAATGATTATTTAACCGTTAGTTCTAGTAATCAAATGTCTATGGGAACTGATGATTTTACTATTGAATGTTGGGCTAGATTTGATGACACATCCAACAGAGGACTTTGGCAAATAGAGGGTTTAACAACTAATCATACTGTTACGTTAGCTTTTGCTCATAATGGTGGTAATTGGCATGGATACAGAGGTGGTAGTACTTGGAATTTTGGTAGTAGTAGAAATACTAACCACTGGTATCACTGTGCTTATGTGAGACATTCTGGTACGTGTTACATATATGTAGATGGTACATCTATAGGATCTTGGAGCGATTCCTACAACTACCAAGGAACAACTCTAGCCATAGGTGGTTATTATACAACTAGTTATTTGATGCATGGTAATATTAGTAATTTCCGAATGGTAAAAGGACAAGCACTTTATACTAGCAATTTTACACCCCCTACTACACCACTTACAAATATATCTGGTACTGTGTTGTTATGTTGTAATCAGTCATCACCAACAGGTTCAACTATAACCCCTGCAACAATCTCAAATGGGGGGGGATCTCCAACAGGAAGCTCTGAACATCCATTTGGTGCTACTGGTCCTAGTGTAGAAGTATTATGTTGTGGAGTTGATGATGATTATGAAAAAGATTTAACTGGATCTAGAGTATGGTCTGGACCTAATTGTATGCCATCAGTTCTTGGACCAGGAGAACCTACATCAGAAGTTATGAAAAAGGGTTATAGAATTTGGGGAAGACATAGAGGATTAGGTGGTGGAACTAAAACTGGTAATAATGGTGATCCAGGTGATGGTGGATTATTATCAACATGGAAAAAACCTACTGGTAGTTTTCAGACAGAGCAGTTTGGTACTCATGGTGGATGGAGTGCTCAATCACATACTGCAGATGGAGTATCAATAAAAGTAACGCCAAAGAATGCATATGCTACAGGAGATAATGCATCTGCTAAATGGAATCTTAAAAGTATTAGTTATGGTGTACCAACATATAGACCAAGAAATAATTCTCTTGGTTTTGGTCCATTTATTCCGAATGTTCAGATTAAAGTAATGGCAGGAAAGAATTCAGGTGATACAGTAATATATGATAGTGGTGCATTTACGTTAAGATTGCCTTCTTATAACTGGTGGGATAGTGAGGGTGGTACTCCAAGTAAAGAAAGATATACTTCATGTGCTTTTGAGATTGAACTTCCTAATGGTGGTGTAAATAATTTAGATATGGATACTTGGTATTCAGTTTATATTAAAGGTTTGGTACATCCAAATAATAATAATTGGAATAGTACTAATGGATCTCCAGGTTCTAATAAACAAAATTTCTGGTATTCAGAATCACCTGTAAGTTATAGTTCTAATTCTGGTACTTATAATGAGATGAGATATGCACCAAGTACTAGTGGTGATACTGATTCAATAGAAATAAGATTAGAGGCAGCAAATTTTAATGATACATCTTGGGCAAATAGTAATCATGGATCATTTCAGCCTTTAGGACAGTTTCCATTCTTTGGTATTAGTATGCCTATCAACTTTATGCAGGATCCAATACCATCTGGCGGTGGTGGCGGTGGCGGTGGTGCAACTTATGTAACTAATGGTCTCATTTTTAATGTTGATGCTTCTGATAGTAGTTCTTATTCTGGTAGTGGAAATACTTGGATTGATATACAAGGTAGTAATAATGTCTCTTTAACTAATTGTTCATATTCATCAAGTCATGGTGGTGGAATTACCTTTGATGGTGTTAGTCAATGGTCAATAGGAGAATTTACTACTCCTTTTACAGCTAATCAACCACATACTTGGGAAGTCTGGACAAATGGTGAATGGACAACTGGTTGGCCTGGTAGTCAATATACGTGGATTTTACATAATAGTTCTCAGGGACAGTCCACAGGTTCTTCTTATATGACTATTGGGATAAACGATGGAAATCATTTTTTTGGTGCATTAGATGGTAAATATGGATCGATGTCTGATAGTAATCAGAATTCTACCAATAGTACGGTTCATCATCTTATTCTTACTTGGGATGGAAGTACTCAAAAATTCTATGTAAATGGTAATCTGGGTCCGTCTTACAACACTCCTGCTTATAGTTCATGGCAGAATAATTCTTCCTTCAATACTACAACAACAATGGGTGAAGCAATTGGTGGTAATTATAGACCTCTTAAGGGAAATATTTACTCAGTAAGAGCTTGGGATAGAGCACTTACAGCAGCAGAAGTTTCTACCAACTGGGATGGAAATAAAGAAAAGTTTGGGTATGGAGATATCGATCAAACAGGTCTTATACATTATTGGAATGCAACTGCAGGTAAGACTGGTTCTAATTATGTTGTTGATTCTGTTGGTAATAATACTTTGACTTCTCAATGGGGTAATGTTAGTCATGAAAGTACTCGTGGTGGTCAAATTCATGTTCCTAATACTGATTCTACTGGATGGTGGTCATTTGATTCTGATGTTAGGTTTGGTAGTGGAGAATCCAGTCAAGAGTTTACTCACTTTTGGTGTGGTCAGAGGGATGAATCTCCTTGGTGGATGTGGGCAACAGGAAGTGATGGCAATAACTTTATAGGATATTCAGGAGGTACGTTAAGAATTGATAGTAATCAGGATACTAAAGGCGATCTTTCTTATAGTAGTATGTCCACTGGTAATTTATATTGTGTATACATGACGATAGATTCAGGTGGATCAATGTCCTGGTATGTAAATGGAAATCATGTAGGAAATAATAATTATAGTGGTTCTTGGTCAAGTCATAATGTAATATTTGATAGTCTTAATCATTATGATAGTGGTGGAAGTTTGCAAAGTGGTGGTAAATTCTGTTTTGCAGGATTCTATAATAGAGCATTGAGTGAAAGTGAAATTAGTAGTAACTGGGCTATTCATCAAACTAGATTGGGAATATAAATAAAACTAAAAGTATAAATTCATGGCTCAATCAAAGACCCAGATAGTTGGGGAAGTTATAAATGGTTTTCCAGTTGCTGGTGTAGTTACTGCATCTGGATTTTCTGGTGATGGATCACAGTTATTTGGTGTTTCTGGATTTGCAACAGCTTTTTCTTCTGATTTAGCTAATGCAGGTAGTCAGGTTTATAAAACATCTGATTCACTTCATGTTGGAGCAGGAACTTCTGTTAATATTACTTCTGATGCAGAATCAGGTAATTTGGCATTTACTAGAGCAAATGAAATAACAGTTGCTACTGGTGCAACCTTTACTGTTGGTGCTGGTACAACACTTACATTTAATGTGCTCGGAGTATTTTGATAAATAAAGTATAGAAAGGAACTTAGGAACTCATGTCAGAAATTAGAGTAAATAAACTGGTTAATGAAGCAGGTACAGGTTCTCCTGAATTTCCGCAAGGATTGACCTTTACGGGAATTATTACTGCCTCTTCTGGTGTTGCCACTTATTATGGTGATGGTTCTAAGTTAACTGGTATTGCAAGTACGGATAATATAAACTCAGATTCATTAAATGTAGTTAACTTAAATGTAACTGGTGTTGCAACTGCTGCTACATTTACTGGTATAACAACATTCCATGATGTAAGTGTTGCTGGTGTGTATACTGAAGATGTTCATCCAGTAGCAGCAGAGGATATAAATTGTGCAGATGGTAATTATTTTACTAAGACGATTGCTGGTGTAAGTACATTTACATTTAGTAATGTACCTGCTAATAAGGCATATGCATTTACATTAGAATTGACACATACAAGTGGAAGTGCTAATTGGCCTGCTACGGTTAAATGGCCGAATGATTCAGCACCATCATTAACTGCTGGTAAGACACATTTGTTTATGTTTGTTACAGATGATTCAGGAAGTCGCTGGAGAGGTTCTTCACTGGTAAATTATACTAATTAAAAAGAGGGATCGGGAATAACTTATGGATCCCATTACACAAAAAATTATATTTCTAACAGAAACACCAGGTGCTTCAACAGTATCTGATCTATTTGAGACTTATGCTTGGATAGGTTCTTCTAGTGCTAATAGTAGTGCTGGTATCCATACATCTTTTGGTACAGTCGATATGACTAAAGGTGGAATGGTAATGGGTAAAAGAGGGGATCAGAGCTCTGATTGGTATGTTGCAGACACACTTGTATCACCTTTAGATGGATCACAGGGAACACCAGGTCAAGGTAGTGCAGAATGGACAGGTCATCCTTCTGATGCTCCTAACGATACTGCATGGACTGTTCCTGCTGGTGTAACCTCAGTCTGTATAATATGTGTAGGTGGTGGTGCAGGTGCTGATGGAGGTAATAATGGAGGTGGTGGTGGATTATCATGGATCAATGATGTTCCTGTTACACCAGGTACTCAACTAACAGTAAGGCAAGGAAAGACTGGTGGTAGAAATGGTAGTGCTAATGGTCAAGACGAAGACGGTCAATCATCATATGTTAAGGATGCTAATGGTGATTTAATAATTCAAGCAAATCCTGGTAGGAAGAATCATAGTAATAGTGGTGGATCTGGTGGAAACGATTCTAGTATGATAGGAGCTAACTATCAGAGTCTTACTCATGGCGGTGGTAGGGGTGGTCATGGTAATGGCGGTAGTTCTGGAAAAGGTGGTGGTGGAGGAGCAGGTGGATATCAAGGAAATGGTGGTAATGGTGGTACTAATTGTAATGCTGGACAACCTCCAGTCACTGGATCTGGTGGAGGAGGTGGTGGCGGTGGCCATTGCTCAACAGATGGTGGACAAGGTGGTGGTGTAGGCATATATGGAAAAGGTGCTGATGGTCAAGGTGGATCTCCTGCTGCTTATGCTACACCAGGAACTGGTGGATCAGGTGGTGGTACTGGTGCTGGAACGTATGGTCAATGGACTGAAGATACTGGTAAATTTGGTGGTGGATCAGGAGCAGGATCAGGTGGTGCTGGTAGAGGTGCAGTAAGAATTTTATGGGGTTCTGGTAGAGCATTTCCTAGTACAAATGTAGAGCAGGATGGAACATATACTCATGCTGACTATGGTTCTTTTAATAATAGTGATAAATTGCATATAAATCAGGAAAGGGGAATAAAAGAATGGAAGGATACTGGATGGGTATGGGAAGGATGTGATGGTGATACTAAACTAAACGAAGGAAATCAGTCAGATAGAAATTTTGTATATAATTTTAGAAAATCCAAAAAATTCTTCACAATGGTAGAATTTACAGGAAATGGTTCCAATCAGGAGATCCCTCATGATTTAGGGTGTGAACCTTCTATGATGTGGATAAAGAATACACAGGATGATGGACATAGTTGGGCAGTTTATCATAAACAACTTGATGCAACTAACCCCGAAGCATATCAGTTATTCTTGAATAAGGATGATGAGAGGATTGCTAGTAGTGATATATGGAATAATACTAAGCCAACTAGTAGCCATTTTTCTGTAGGAAATAATGCACATACTAATACTTCGAGTAAAAAATATATTGCATATCTATTTGCAGCAGATCAAGCAGTATTTGGTGACGCTAATATTGATGTCATAGCAAAGACTGGTACTTATGATGGTAATTCAGGAGTTCGGACAATAGACTTGGGATGGGAACCCCAGATGGTAATGATAAAATGTATAACAAGTGGCACTCCTCGTAATTGGATTATAATGGATAAGATAAGATTGATGAGTATGACGAGGGGAACTTCTGAAGGTACTGATGGAATGCAATATATAAACTTACCTGGAACTCAAGATCTTACTAATTCGTTTATAGACTTTACGATTGATGGTTTTGAATTTAACAACTCAGTGAGTGGAAATAATTGGAATGCATCAGGACAGACCTATATTTATTATGCAATAAGAAATGATATGATATCTGTGCCAGAATCAGGGTCAGAGGTATATGCAACATCTACAGGTAATAATGGATATCCATGTTTTACTTCTAATTTTCCTGTTGATGCTGCATGGGTAAAACAGACAAATACAAATGGTACTGATTGGAATGTAGGATTTAGAAAGTCAGGTGCATTTGATATGAAGTGGAATAGTGCTTCTACTAATGAAGGATCATATAGTGATTTTAAATGGCATAATAGTTATGGATGGAATTGGGGTACAAAAGACCAGCACCACCAATCCTGGATGTTTAAGCGATCAAAAGGTTTTTTTGATGTCCAATATTGGCAAGGAAATGGTACTAACAGGGTGATAAATCATCAACTTGGTGCTGTTCCTGAGCTAGCAATTGTGAAGACTCGTAATGGAGGATCTGATGGTTGGTATGTATATCATAAAGATATACCATCAGAGTCTTATCTAATTGTTCAGTACGATTATGGATATGGTTCAGGGGGAAATTGTTGGACATCACAAGCACCAACTGCTACTCAGTTTTCAGTAGGTACTGATAATGCAGTCAATAATTCATCTTACCAATATGTCGGACAATTCTTTGCATCATTACCTGGTGTATCTAAAGTAGGATCATATGAGGTCAATGCTAATGGTGATAGTGTTTCTGTTGATTGTGGATTAAGTCCTAGATTTCTTTTAATTAAGAGGTATGAACTTAATGGTGCTGGTGGTGGTTCTGGTGCTGATTGGTTGTTATTTGATAGTTTAAGAGGATTGGCAACTGCTAATCCATCTTTCGGTAATGCGGAATGGACAATAGGAGGATCGTATAATTGGACATGCCCTGCTGGTGTAACTTCAGTATGTGCTCTTGCTATTGGTGCTGGTGGTGGATATGGTTCAGTATCCCAAGGTGGTGCTGGTGGTGGTGGAGGTGGTACTGGATGGAAGAATAATATTTCAGTAACACCTGGCACAACTTATACTATTGATGTTGGTGATCTACCATCTGCTACTGGAAATGGTGGTGATTCGGGGATGAGGAATGGTGGAGGTTATTACGTTAAAGGGGGTGGTGGAAATGCTGGTTCTGGTACTAGTGGTGGATCTGGTGGAAATTATATAGGAGATGGTGGTGGAAATGGAGGAAATGGTTCTAATGGTACTAATAGTCCTAGAAAATATGGTGGAGGCGGTGGTGCTGGTGGATATCAAGGAAATGGTGGTAATGGTGGATATGATACTAATGCTTCAGGTAGTTGGGTTAATCATGTTGGTACTGATGGTTCTGGTGGTTCTGGTGCTGGTAGTCATGCTGGTGCTCAAGGTGGTGGAGTTAACATATATGGAGAAGGAGCAAGTGGTGTAAGTGCTAATGGACAAGAAGGTGGTTCAGGTGGATATGGAACAAATGCAGGTAATCAATTAGAGGGTAAATTTGGAGGTGGTAGAGGTAGTAATACTCCAAGTCTTAGTTGGGGTGGTGCTGTTCGTTTAGTATGGTCTGTTGATGGAAGTCCTGTTGCTTTCCCATCTACTAATGTTGAAAAGCATGAGACAGGATTAGATGGGATATTAGAGTTAAATAAAGCTATGCCAGCTGTTAAAGATACTGATTACTTAAACAAATTAGATAATGGGTTCTCGGTTAATACTAATACAATATTAACTACTCCCAATGCAAAATACATCTACCTAGCGATAGCATAATGGATTCTATTACTCAAAAACTTTTTATGGCATCATCAGCTCCTGAGACTTTTCCTGGTCTTATGGTAGAAGATGTATTTGGTACTGATGTTTATAATGGAATGGGTTCAGGATATGATTCACCATTTGCTTCAGGATTTACTACAAATTATGGTAAGGATGGATATTATAGTACTTACTTTGGTGGATCTGGTGTAAATGGTTATATTGATTTTACTGCTGATAGTGGTTTTGTTTTGGGTGCTGATTTCACTATTGAGATGTGGGTCAAGGGAGCATTTCAATCATCAAATGTAAATCTTTTTCAATTAGATGGACCTACTGGAAATACTCAGCATCAGAATTTGCAGATTAGAATGCAACCTTCTGCAGGTAATATTAACGTAATGAATACATGGGCATATGATGGAACCTCTAATGATATGGATTTGCAGGGTAGTACAAATTTAATGGATGGTAATTGGCATCATATATGTGTAATGAGATATAGTAATGGTACTATGACTCAATTTGTTGATGGTAATGCGGAACAGTATTCTACTAATGGTGGAACAAATTATAATCCTAATGGTGGTACTCCTAGAATTAGATTAGGTGCAATGGATGCATCTCAAAATAAATATCAGGGTTATATTAGTAACTTTAGAATAACAGTAGGTAATTGTGCATATGGAAATGCTGGATCTGACGGTATAACTGGTTTTACACCACCTACTGCACCTCTAACTGGTGGAACTATGAGGGCATTGTATACTAGCAGACCTTTTATTCATAGTATGCCGAATAGTCAACAACTTTTTGCGACTGTCGAATCTACCAACACATCTGTTCTTACACCTCGTCTCTTGTGTGAAGATATAGATTGGACTGAAGGTGGATTATTATGGATGAAGTGTATGAGTCAAAGCCACCAACACCGTTTATATGATACAGAGAGAGATATAAGAAAATTTATTAGATCTGATACAAATGCTGAAGAAATAGAAACTAATGGAGGAATTTCACATTGGACTGCAAAAGGTGCTAGTCATAGTAGAGATGGTGATGCAGTATTCAGTGCTAATCCAGAAGAAACTGCAATTAATCAGAAGTATACTGCCTGGGGATTTAGAAAAGCTAAACGCTTCTTCGATGTCATTAAATATGATGGAAATAGTACTTCTGGTAGAAAATTAGAGCATAATCTTAAAATTCAACCTGGTATGATACTTATCAAAAGACTTGATATTGCTGGAGATTGGGTTATATATCATCGAGGTGTAGGTTATGATGGCAATCCATCAGAAAATTATAAACTTGGATTTAATGCTGACTCAAGAAATACTGCTTTCAGTGACGGTTGGGCACAGACTGCACCTACTAACGAAGAGTTTACAATAGGCAGTGATGCAAATATAAATTTAACTGGTGGAAAATATGTAGCATATTTATTTGCACATGATCCTGAACCTGATAGTATAATCAAGTGTGGTGGTTATGTTGGAGATGCAACTAATACTTATGTTAATGGACGTAAATTTACTTTGGGATGGGAACCCCAGTACATTATGATAAAATGTGTATCAGATAGTGGTTATGATTGGTGGATATATGATGCTCAAAGAGGTGGAATGCAACTGTATGATAATGGTAAAATGGGTCAAGCAACCCAAGAGGGTAGATTATTGTATGCAAACACAACAGGTCAACAATCTCTTCAATATGATATTACTACAGATGCCACTGGATTCTGGCACTCTCAACCTACTCCTTTAAATGAAACTGGAAAAGGTTATGTTTATAT
>CEUY01205953.1_pt1 | contig 15407 bp, 9 predicted proteins | sample 361481 | NCBI WGS metagenome assembly CEUY01 (sample SAMEA2622737, study PRJEB7988) | marine metagenome | isolation source: saline water (ENVO:00002010), including
CCAACAAGCCAATAGAAACGGGCTCAGAAGTGTTAGTGATTCCACCAAACTGATTTGCCTGACTGCCAGTGATTTGACGAATGTCGGATCCAACCTGGACGAAACCTTCCGTCATATCTAGGGTCATAATTTGCGGTCGGCTCAATATTTGCAACCGCCCGCGATCTTGCAACGCCCGCATCATTATGTGGATTGACTCGTTAGCCGCACTAACAGCTAACCCACCATACCCAAGAGCGGCACTATTTCGACCCATTCCAAAACCGGAGATAACTTGCCCGGCTAAACTTTCTCGGGATGCGGTCGCACCTGGATCATTGCCCAACGACTGCCCATGCCAAGCAAAACCGTTCGTCGACGCGCCCCTGTCAAACAACAGGCTATCCTGAAGACCCAGTTCCACGCCGGCCTCAAAACTGTCGTTTAGTTCGACCTCTGCAATAATAACTTGAATCATCACCATATCAGGTTCGAAGTCAAGTTCTTCGACGAGGGCAGCCAGCGTGTCGAAAGTTTTGGGGTGGGCTGAAATGATAACCGAATTACTAGCTACGTCCCAAGCTACAACTACTTCAGTTTCCTCGATTTCGTAATTAGCTATATTTGTCTGCTGACTAAAACTCTGTGTAAGCAGTTGCCTCTGCGTATTTACATAAGTTTGTAGCGTTTGACCTACAGAGGACGCGTCAGCATTTTTTAGCCTTATAACTTCGCTGCGTCTAGTTTCAACATCACCCTCGTCCAATCGTATCAACAGTAGTTCGACTATGTCGAGGTCTGTCTCTGAACCGGAGGCGATAACACTGTTGGTACGTTGATCAACAGCAAAGCGAAGTGGCACGAGAGACGACTCACCTCCGCCTATACCTCCAGCTCCGCCACGTAATGCAGAGTTAAATGCGTTACTACTCGCGTTGGACCCAGCAGTTACCTGCAGGCCAAAAAGTTCCTGGAGTAATTGTGTCAGATTGATAGCATCACCATTCTCAACCTGAAATACCTTTATCTGTGCTTCCGCGTTGGGGAGCTGGTCAAGTTGATTTATGAGTTCCTCAATAAGCGGCATCGCAGATCCAGGAGCTCGCACAACGAGCGCATTCACATTTTCGTCGGCGGTCACTGTTGCACCGGCTAAAATGCCGGAATTAACTTTGCTCTCACCACCTTTTGTAATAGTAAGAATTTCAAGTTTAGAGGATTGTGGGCTGATCGTGGCAGAACTACCGTCCTGACCACCCTGATTATTAGAAATGCCGGTAATTGCTTCCTGCAGGACCGGCTGTAGATCCGCGGCAAGAGCGTTCTTTAGCCGGAAGACACGCAACTGATTGGTAGCCGGGGATTCTTCCACATCTAATCGGCCAAGCAAAGCAGCTATTTCTTTAACGTCACGCGGTGCTGCATGAACAATTAAACTATTGGTTCGGTAGTCTGCAATGACTCGAGGCCGAACACCCAATCCAGGACGTTGTTCTTCGTCTCCGCCGGGTTGATTCGTATAGAAAGAACGAACTTGGCGTTCAGCGTCCAAGGCCGACATGTGTTTTAGAGCGAATATCTCAAACTGAGTGTCGGGCTTGACCGGTCGGTCAAGCTTTTCAATCAAATCAAGGATTGCCGACATACTTTCTTCCCGGCCGATTAGTAGCAGAGCGTTAGGTTTGTCGAGAGCGGTAATGCTAACACTGCTGTTTCGGGAACCAAAAACATCGTCGTAAAGGTCTTCGATCAATTCGGTGATTACATTGCTATCAACGTGTAATAGCATATGAACCTGAATAGTCGGTTGCGTTTCACTAGTTCGCTGTTCAATTTGTTCAATGATTTGGATAACACGAGCTACGTCATTCCGGTGCCCCTTAATGATGAAGACTCCCAGGCCCTCAACGAACTCAATCTGCACCGGGCCTAAAAGACCGGCTTCACCGGGTTCGATTTGTAGCAAAGTCTCCCCAATTTCATCTTCTTCATCTGTGGATTCAGCTGCGGTGTCTTGTTGGGCAACTTCTTCCTGATTGAAGATCGAACTCACTAAATCGCCTCCCCAAGCCTTTCGATTGCCAGTCTTTTGGAGAGCAGCACCCTGGCTGATAGCGGATTTCCCAGCTTGTTCGACGAGATTAACAGCCCTGTTTACTGTGGATGGAGATGCTTTTTCAACGGGGACAATACCAGTTCGTTCGTCTTCGCCAGTGCTGGGGGTGTCTAAGAGAGATGCTATTTTGAGCCACGCCTGCTGTGCGACAGCAGCTCCCTGTATCGTAACCGTATTTGCTGTTCGATTGATTTGCAGTAAAGCTCCATTGCCGCTACGGGACGGTATAGCAATGCTGGCTAATTCGCCGGTTTGGTTCATCGAAACCTTTAATTTGCCGCCAAACATGCTTTGTACGGACGCTTCGAATTGTTTCCAGTCAATATTGCGTAAGCGGTGAATTGCTTGCTGAGTAGAACTGGAAACCGGACGGATATTAGAATCGGTCGCCGGCTTAATCGTTTGTATATATTGAGCAACCTGCTGGTGTATCGCATCGTCGGCAATAACAACGATTTGGCCGGTACGAGCGTCCGGCACAACCTTAACTTCAGTTTGATTTGCGAAAGCCGCCTGGATCTTTTGCGAAACATCTGCAATTCGGTCTAAAGGGACGTTATAGCCAACCACCTTGGATGTGGCTTGTGTTGGCTGAACTGCAGGCTGTGCTACTGGTTTATCGAGCGTGCGTAAAAGATCCGCGGCAATCTTATGAGCATTAGGAGAGCCGTTAATAATCAGTGAATTCGTTGTTTTGTCTGCCGTTACCTGAGCAATCACACCAAAATCCCGCAGTACAGACTGAAGGCGAGTCGCCAAGGCAGGTGCTTGCGTGTTTTTGACAGGTAAGATTGCCGAACTAGTTGGGGCTGCTTGTGCAAAGAGCAAGGAGGTGCATAAGACCAATGCCGGAGCGAGCCCTAAGGCAAAACGGTCAAGCAGTTTCTTTACTGGGAATTCCATTTCCGTGTCTTTCAATTGTCGTTCTACGGTAGCCAAACTTTTACTTAACCAGCGTCCCTGCTGGTTTTGCGCAGGCGTACAATACGCGCACATCCCGTTATGTTCATTAGAATCGGAATAACCCGCAGGGTCCTTGACCCTTTAAACAAAGAAAAAGCGAGTAACGCTATCTAGTTATAGCTTTACTCGCTTGCGCGCACTTCGCAGACTGCCTAGCTTAAGGGGTGAGGAGTCCTTCGGCCTGAGCAGTGATATTTTGTGCCGTGCTTAATGCTTTTCCGGCCTTGATTTCAAGCAATTCATTATCTGCTGTGAGTATGGTGAGGTAGCGTTGATTGACGGCATGAATTTTACCTTTAATCGTACCAATTGCGATTTCAGCACCTAGCGGTAGTTTAAGAATCTGGCCGAGATCACGGCGATGAATCCAAACTTGAACGCGATTGTTGATCTCAATGGTGCTGGTGAAATAAGCAAGTTGCGCGACGTTGAACTCTGGGGGTTTCGGTGGTTCCGGCCTTGGTTGGACGGGACGAGGCGCCGGTTTTTCTCTGACGCTGACTGAGAGTGGCTTCACGATAGTTTTTGCCGGGAGCCCTGTGTCCGTTACTTTCACGTTGAATTGATAAGTTCCTACTTCGTCGCTTGAGACGGTCAGGCGGTTGCCCACAAGCGATGCTACGAAATTTGTCGGTAATGTATCTTGATCGATTTCAAAGCTGATTTCCTGTATGTTTTGTTCATTGACACCGGCGCTGGCGGTCAGCGTGCGTGTTTCTTTCTCTCCGACGGTTGCTGTGATCGGTGGAGCTGTAAATGTTGGTTCTTTGTTTTCACGCCCGAAGAAGTTTCGATTTGAAATGCGCGTCCAGAACTCTTCTCGTGTGCCCTCAACTAATGACTCGTCATGCTCGAGGTTGACAACATCCTGTAGGACGTTTTCTTCGTCAACTGTCGTCAAGGAGATGGCTTCAATCGAAAGGCTTAGTTGGAGTTGATCATATCCATTTGGAGTTACTGCCAGGTCTTTAATCCTGTGGAGTAGTGGCTTCGTCTCAAATCGGTAGAGTAAGTCGGTCAATGTTTCCAGATTCGAAGCACAATTAATACGAAAAGTATGACGCCAGTATTGGTTATCCACCTGGCGGGAAGGTTCGTTCGTTATACGAACTTCTTCAATCTCCAACTCCTTTTCTAATAGATGGATTAACCAGTTTTTGTAATCAGCGACAGCTTGTTTGCGATCTGGATTTAGAGAACGACGTTGTAGTTCGGCGATCGTAAGCAAATCGTTTTCGTTTTCGCCGATTGTAAGTTCGTATTTCTCAAAATCGTCTATTGCTTTCTCTAAGTTCTCTGTAAGCCCCTGTTTGTACTGAAAGTAGCTATTGGTTCCAGTAAACAGAATACCTACGGCAACAGAGATGATCAGGATTAGGGCTAGTCGTTTTTCGCGGCTATTCATTTCTTATTCCTTATCACTTGCTGTGAAGGTTGCTTGCGTTGTCTTCAGATTCATATCAGCATCAGTTGAATTCAGGTCTTCTGCGTCTCTTGAATTGACATCATCAATCGCATCGTCCTCTTCGGAGGAGGTGTCTTGGTCAGCCTTTTCCGGCTTGGCCGGTTTAAGGATGAAAATCGATTGCTGTGTTCGTCGTGTATAAAGCCCGTCTTCGGTTGGATCAGGTGTCAGGCCTTTGCCTTCGACCGAGTGTAATTCATTGGTTAAGCCGTTGAGTAGGGCGAAGACGCCGGAGTTTTTCAAGTGCATATCAAGGAAGATTTGTGCAGCAGTGCCATTTTCACTGCCTTCGCGTTGTGCCACGGATCGTCCTGAAAAGGTATTAATGATCGCATCATTGGGGTCCGCTGGAAGATTGTCTGAAAGATAGGCGACTTCGGATAACCAGCTGACTCGTGAATCCGTGAATGCGTTGACTGCACCGAGAGTGCTGTCGTTCATTTCTTTTTGAGCTTGCACCTGTTTGGAATTGCTCATTTCGTCTTGTTTAGCCGAGATTTCCTTTTTGATCGTGATAATAGGCCAGAGTGCCAGGCCGATGAGAACTGCGATCCCGACTGCTGCCAGGCTACCGTACTTCACGGCCTTGTCGCGTGTGTCGGTTTGTTTGGGAGGCCGTGTTGGGTGGAGGAAGTCTATTGCAGGGGTTGTATCTGAAGTTAGCTGAGCCGCAGCACCGATCAGCCCGAGAAAACTTGCAGCATTGTCAGGTAAATCTGATTGTAGGCCGGCGTCGAGTCGAGCATGGTCAAAGGGATTAAAGATTTCGATGGGTTCGCTGACCAATGGATCTAGAATTCGACTGAGTTCAGTATGTGTTGTGGTGTTGCCGGCGATGACAATTTGGCTGACATCACCACCATTGGGTTGGTTTTCGTAGGACGTTAGCGTGCGGCGTACTTCTGAGGCGATATAGTTCAAATCCGGTGAGTCCGGTACGAGGCGGATGGTGCGTACCAGATGCGCTACGCCGTCGCGAGCAACTGTAAGTTCCGCTTCAACTCCAAGCAGGTCAACGATTAATCTTGCAACTGTAGATGGTAGGTGCTTTTCTACGTAGTGCGCACTGCCAAACGGGTGCAAGGTCATATTTCCTATCGTGTAGCCCGCCGTGGCTGCAGTTGAGATTACATCGATTTGCGTCTCATTACTTAATGCTGCTGCAGCAATATAGCGTTGTCCGTCCTGTAGTGTTCCGAGGAGTGTGAAGTCGAGCAATCCTTCATCGCCAGCATTGAATACTGTCGGCGCCTGAATGCGTACCATGTCCGGTAACTCACTCTCGGGGATGTTAGGAAAAGCGAGCATTCGTACTTCTGCCTGGGAGCGTCGTGCTGAATACGTTAATGCCTGACCGCGACTTGCTCCGGCCTGCTCGAGAGCACGGGCTATGGCATTATCCAAAGAGGTCTCATAATCCAATTCATTGGAGGGTGGCTGAATTTGTTCTTCAACCAATTGGTGGATTGCGATATCAGAGCCTTTGGCAGACGCGGCGATAGCGCGTACTGACTGATCATCCCATTCATATGCGATGAATTTAGCCATGACGGTTTCCTTATGAATAATGTTATTGAATCGAGGGGAGGACTGTTTGGTCGTTTCCGGAGTATTGCAAGCCTAACACGTCCAGGGGATACCCACGGCCTAAATGGCTTAGGTCACGCCACAAAAGAATACGAGGTGTAACGGTTGTAGCGTCTATGACGACTTCACCGCGGGCGGAAGCTGTGCCACCTTCGTAGTAGCCGATAATTTGTGCACGAAATACGCTACCGCCACCGCAGATAAAGGGCTGTAACGCTTTCATGTCCTCAAGTGTGAAAGGTACGCCTCCCAATAAAAAGCTGATCCCGGATTGCTTCAGCAGCCAGGTTTCGTGTCGATAATAGTTCTGCTGATCCTGATAAGGGTCGATGGATCGGGTCTGCAGGATGAAGTCAATCAGCTCATCATCGAGGCCCGGGACACCCTGCAGGAGCAAACGCGGAGCCTGGTTGATATTGAGACGCCCGGGAATTGTTGGGTTTGATGATGTCGACGCATTATCCATCAGGCGGTCCAGTGTATTGGCGAGGCTAATGTCGAGCGGATACGCGGGTAGTATATCAATGGGTTCATCATCGATAAGGTCAGGCTCCCAGAGAATCTGTTTGCCGATCAGTTCCAGTACCTGAGTAATCTCCCGTTCGGGTTCTCGCAGAAAATCGATTTCTACAGCCGACGCTGGTTGCGGGAGGCCATCGGTTTGAGGTTCATCGACGATTTCATATCCTTGTCGATAAAGAATGATAAAGTTTGCTACTGCCGGATCGAAAACTGACGAAAGGTCCTGATGTAAGGTTTGGAGATCGCTGGAATTCAAGTTGATACGAGGTTCGCCGTTGATATTTAGATTGTTCTCTTGGCTATACAACGTTAGATAGGCGCTCCATCCTCGATCTAGTGAACCGGTGTTCAGGACTTCATCGCCACTGGTGCTATTGGCGATAGATAGAATTTCCTGGACTCGTTGTCGAGCGGGTTCCTCGTGTGTGTCGATTTGTCCATTGCGATTAATGTCGGCACCATACAGCATTTCGGGGGTGACCCCCCGAACTAATAGGAGTTCTTCGACGGTATTGAATGGTCCGTTGTTTGGCTCGTAGGGTGAGCCAAGAGACTGATAATAGTCAAATTCGGCGCCAAACTCCCGAGTTTCGTCATCATCATCAATCCAGTCCATAATGGCATCGGCGATATCGACAGTCATCCCGGGCAGTGCCATGAGCATCTCTCGTCCACCGTTATCCGCGTAAGTGTCGGCGATGACCAGCGCGTTTAGGTTGAGACGCGACGATTCATCTTCCAATCCATAACGATATCCTGCAATGAAGCCATCGCTGTCAATTGCTGGTGCGATGATGGTAAAGTTTCCTGTTAGATTGGGATTCGTGTCGGGGATGACGTTGATGGCCTGAAACACATTCCGGTTGTCGTAATCGCCACCTGCGGACATCCGTAGTTCGTGATTCTGTAGTAAGTGAATCCGGGCAGTATCGATTCCGGCATCGACAAGCCATTTAGCCTGAATGTTTTGTGATGAAAGCGTTGCTGTTTCGTTATGAGTGAACATCAACTCAGAAAATGTATAGGCACCGAGTGATACGATCACGACAACGACGAGCACAATCATCAGTGAAGAACCGCGTGTTTTGTGGTGGTATGGTAAGCTAATCATAGTCCTAAAGCGTCGAGCCCCCCATCATCCTGTTCCAGAGGGCGTATCTTACCTACAGGCAAGCGTACAATTTTCTGATATGTCACGGCAACGCGTCCGTCGCTGTCAGTTGTGCTTCCGTAAAACGCATCGAGGACGCCACCGCTGGAGTATGGAGAGTTAGATCGCATGGTCATTCGAATTTTTACAGCCAGAGGCAGGCCCTCGAATTCATCACTGTCCCAGTATTGCATCCATTGGTAGCCGTCATAATATTGAAATTCCAACGCGATCACTTCCGGGGCGAGTAGTTGATCGGTGTCCTGAACACCCTGGAAGTTGCCGTTGTTCATAGCATAAGAGGTAATCGCGCGACTCAATTGCCCGCGAACTAAACCGGGCGTGGTGGGATCGTCAATGAAGACATCCTGTGCCGAGGCATCAGTTTCTGAACTAACGTTGCGGCAGTAATAGGAGACTAACTTCACATCAGAAGGGATATCTTGTAAAGCCCCGGGTTTGCCGGGGTCATACATGGCCTGGTACTCTTCCTGACGTGGAATCCGGCTGATATCGAGCCGCAATGTCGCCTGATCCCCGTACATCCCCAGGTTCGTTGGGAATGTTGTTTCAAAATCATAAGAAGGAGTGTCCGAGCCATCTCCTGAAAGCAGATTACCGGCGGCCCCCATGATGTCGTCCATTCCAAGGTCTGCTCCCTGAAGGATATCCATTGCGCCGTCAAGCGAAATATCAGAGAGAGCAGACTGGACGTCGACGCCGTTGTACTGGACGGCACTTTTTATGTCCTGAGATATCCGTCCGAGCAAAGCACGGGCGAGTTGTACCTCTTCGACATTGTCACGTTGTTGTTGAAGAATGTAGAAGTGGTTGCCGATCATTTGCGTGATCATGGCGAACAATAGCCCCGAAAGCGCGAGCGAAATGATCAATTCAAGCAGGGTAACCCCGGCATTCTTTTGTAAATGCTTAGGAAGACGTGTCATTGAGTTGCCTCCATCTGCATGATCATCTCATGAATTGTCAGGCTTGCATCTTCACTAATCTCTAACTCCGGATCGATCATCCAGGTATCAAGTTGGAACACTTGAGGCAGAGAGCCATCCACGGGAGTGTATTCCACTAATACACGAATTGCCAGCAGTTTACCTTCACCGTCAATCGTTTCGGATTGGATTTCGTAGGTGAACGGCTCCATCGTTTCTTCAGCAGTGAAGGGCATTTTACCTGTGCTGTTAGGCGAGATTAAACCCGTCTTAACTTCGGCTAATTTCGATTCCGCTAAAAACTGCGCGGTGGTCAGTACCTGGGCTTCGCGTGCGTTGCGAGCGCCCATGCCGATTAACCCGTTGATGGCAACCATGGAAAGCCCGAGGATGGTGATGGAAACCAAGATTTCCATTAAGGTGAATCCCTGATTGCGGCGGCAGCGTATGGAGATCATTGGCTTGCCTGCCTTTGCATATCAAGCTGGCGGATGTCGTCAGCTGAAGCGACTTTCGTAACGTAAGCAACGCCGGTCAAGCCGCGCAGTCGTACCATGATAAAGCCACGACCATCGGATGAGCCCAGTCTCAATTCGGTTTGGCTCGTGCTTCCGTCGGGATAGAACAACACAGGCTCAGACCAAACGCCTTGAATCGTATCGGTCATGCTGGTCTGGCCGGCCTGTGTAGTTAGCTGATTCAGTTGGGCATTGCCGAGGATTGCCGAGCGGGCGTCAAATTCAGTTACTGAGCCAACAAACTGAATGTCTTCGGGTAACTTGTGGGGATAACCGAGCAGTTTGTTGACCGTGTGGTATTTGCTTTCGTTTATCGCCTGGGCGTTGGCAGTACCCATGACATTGAAAAGCTGTTGGTTTTCCGGGGTGGCTCCGGCTTCGAGGAATTCTTCGCCGGTCGTCCAGGGTTCGATGATGTATCGATTACCTGTGAGTTCATACCGTAGTGCGAGCGTTTGACCGCTACGCATTGCCTGGTTGCGAGAGCGAGCAAGGTGAATGCGAACTTGATCGCCACCGCGCAAGAGATTTTCAGTACCGGTCATCGCACTAATGGCAGGGTAAGCGATCGCACCGAGTATAACTACTACAACCAATACGACCAGAATCTCAAAAAGTGTAAAACCGTCCCGCTGATCGGAGTGAGCACGACGAGTTTTACACTTTTCTGGTTTCATGGAATGTTGCCTTCAAATGGAAAGGCGGTCCGGTAACGGCGCGACTGAGTCGCAAGTTACTGAGCGACGGTGTGAGTCACATCGTCTTCGGTGTCGGCTGTTCCATCTTCACCAAGACTGATGATCTTAAATCCGGCGCCGTCGGCGGTGTAGTTGTATGGACGTCCCCACGGATCGGCAGGGATCTCTGTAGCCTTTAAGTAGGGTCCACGCCATTTTCCGGAGGGAGCATTTGCGGGTTCGTTGAGAAGGCCTTCCAGTCCAATGTCAGTGGATGGATAACTTCCAACGTTGAGTTTGTAGAGGTCAAGCGGCTGTTCGAAGTTCTGCATCTGAATCATGGCTGAATCAGATTTGCTCTGAGATAAAACACCGGAGAAGTTTGTTACGACGATGGTGCCCAAAATGACGAGAATGGCCATCACGATGAGGACTTCCATCAGTGTGAAACCCTTACGACGTCGATTACGATTTGAAAATCGTTTCTTTTGCATTGTTCTGTAAATCCCTTTTAATTGTTGTCCCGTGTTTGGGAGATTCTAGTTGTTAATTAAACACCGCGAAACTTATGGAAGTTGCGGTGAAAAACAAGTTAAATTGCACTGCTCATCTTAATGACTGGCATTAATAATGCGATAACCACGAGTAAGACGGCTCCTGCCATTACCAATAGCATAATGGGTTCGAGTAGTCTCACAGCCAATGACAACTGTCTGGCAGTTCGCTTTTCCAGATTGTCTGCGATCTCAATGAGCACGTTGTCGAGTGTATTTGATTCTTCAGCCACTGAGATCATTTCAACTACAGCGCCTGGGAAATAGCCGCTTTGGGCAAGCGGTTTGGAGAGCGATTCGCCACTGGTGATATTGTCAGTCGCGTTGTCTATCGCACCGGCAATAATGCGGTTACCTGAAGCCTGGCTGCTAATTTCGAGTGACTTTAAGATGGGGACTCCATTTTGCAGAAGTGTCCCAAGAACTCGGCAAAAACGTGCGACGGCAAAAGCGAGGAAGACTTTGCCCACTAAAGGTAAGCGGATCTTTATCAAGTCCCGCGTACGTTTCCCCGTATCTGTTTGAAAGTAGTTATTTACGGCGACCACGCCAAAAAGAATCACCAGAACACCTACGAAGGCCCAGATTGTGCGGAGGCTCTCGCTAAATGCGAGGAGCCAATCGGTAACGATTGGTAATTCGCCGCGTTCACGTAGGTTGTCGAACATGTCCCCGAATTTGGGAACGAAGAAGATGACTAAGCCGGCCACGAGGAGCGATCCGACCGTTCCGAGGAAAACAGGGTAGGCAAGTTGCCCAATGGTTTCCCCTTTAAGGTCTTCCTGTTGTTCAGTGAATTTAGCAACGCGATCGAGTGCGTCTTCCAGAAAACCACCTTCGGCACCCGCTCGAGACATGTTAATGCACACCTCGCTAAATACCTTGGGATATTGGGCCATGGCATCCGCAATGTTGGTGCCTTCTTCAACCTGACTGTGAACTTCGCCCAGAACGAAGGCCAGGGTGTCATTAGAGGCCTGTTTCTGGAGCACTTTGATGCTCCGTAAAAGTGGTACTCCACTTCGCAATAGTGATGAAAGCTGGCCATAAACCTGTGCCATGGTTTGGCCCTTGACTCGCTTGTTGCTTTTGCGAGCTGTAGCTTTGGAGTCGGTTTTAATATCAAGCGGAAATAGAGCCTGGCCAGCCAGCATTCGTACTGCTTCGCGTTCTGTTGCGGCAGCGATTTGGCCTGCAACTTTCTTGCCGGCGGAGTCTCGAGCTGTGTATTGAAAATCTGGCATGGAATTCGACGCTTAGGAAGCAGGGACGATCTGGTCACCCTTTGTGATTCTGAGTACTTCGTCCAGGCTGGTTTTGCCTGCCAGGACTTTTCGCCAACCGTCGTCTCGTAGCGTGTTCATGCCATTTCGTACGGCAATCTTTTTTAATTCCCAGCTACTAGCATTTTGAGTTGCCAGATCACGAACCTCGTCGGTGGTAAGCATCAATTCGTAAATTCCAAGACGGCCGGAATATCCAACGTTGCGACATTCGCGGCATCCGACCGACTCGAAAACATCGCCATCGACAAGGTCGCGTGGGAAGTCATGAGGGAGGTCGATGTCATCCAAATTGACCGGTCGTTTACAATTGTTGCAAAGTCGACGAACAAGACGTTGCGACATGACGGCTTCGACAGTACTGGCGACAAGAAACGGTTCCACGCCCATGTCTGTCATTCGGGTATAAGCACCGGCAGAGTCGTTTGTATGGAGGGTTGAAAAAACCATATGTCCGGTTAGCGAAGCCTGAATCGCATTTTCAGCCGTTTCGAGGTCTCGAATTTCCCCTACCAGTACAATGTCCGGGTCATGACGAAGAATACTTCTGAGTGATGCCGAAAACGTAAGGCCGATTCGGGAGTGCACTTGAATTTGGTTGATTCCGTCTAATTGGTATTCAACAGGATCCTCTGTCGTGATGATTTTGTTGTCTGGCCCTTTGATCTCCATGAGAGAACTGTAAAGGGTCGTTGTTTTTCCTGAACCGGTGGGCCCACAGACTAGTACGATTCCGTGTGGAATCCGGATCAGTTCACTGAAAGTGGCGTAGGTATCAGCTTCCATCCCCAGACTTTGTAGGTCGAATACCATCGCACCCTTATCCAGGATACGCATGACGATACCTTCACCGTGGATCATTGGAATCACACTGACACGGATATCCACTTCGCGTCCGCGAACCTTGAGCTTGATTCGACCATCTTGTGGTAGGCGTTTTTCAGCAATGTTCAAACGAGCCATAATCTTCAAGCGGCTGATAATAGCAGCCTGAAACTGATTGATTTCCGGTGGTACGGGTTGCGGATGCAACATACCATCAATTCTGTAACGGACCGAAATGCCGTTTGCCTGTGATTCGATATGAACGTCACTTGTACGGGATTCAATCGCCTCGAGTAGGATTTCGTTCACAAGCCGAATGACCGAGGCTTCCTGAGCCATTTCTGATAATTCGGAACCATCGATTTCCAACTCTTCAAGCAATTCAACTTCATCGGTTTGTTTTGCAGCGACAAGGCTATCGATGGTTTCGCTACCAACGCCGAGGTGATTCTTGATGAGAGTATCGATATCGCGCCGCGTGGCGACGACCGGTAAAATTGCTTTGCCGGTAGCAGCTGATGCTTCATCGATGGGGTAGAGATTAAATGGGTCGCTGGTGGCGACAGTGATGTGTCCGTTTTGAGCTGCGACTGGGAATAAGGCTTCCCGATAGATCAAACGTGTTGGAAATTCGTCGAGAAGCGTCAGATCGACTTCGGTTTCACGGAAGTCGACGAATTCAACTCCCACAGCTTCTGCAATGGCCTTTAATGCCTCGCGTTCTTCGACATATCCAAGTGAAACCGCCGAGTCAATCTGCTCAGCGCCCTTCACTCCGGATTGCTGAATCGTGTCGACCTGCGTTTCGTTCAACAGGCCTTTGTCTCTTAGTATTACGCACGCTTCCATCGTAGTTCTCATATCTTTCTATCTTGCGTATTACTGGTGACTTAGCGTCCGCCGGGACGTCCGCCGCCGGGGAAACCACCCGGACGTCCGCCACCTGGAGGGCCACCGCCACCGCGAGCTTCGGCTGCTCGACGTGCGGCTTCCTGGAATGCCTGAATCCGCTGGCGAATTGCATCCGCACTGGCCGCGGGGTTACTACCTCCAGATTGTCCAGCCGACGAACCGCCACCACCGGAGCTAGACTTTGATGTAGAGACCGAATCGCCAAGAATTGCTTGTAAGGCCGTATTCACGACGTCCGGGTTAGCGAGATGGAGGGTTCGTACTTCGATTTGTTGTTGTGTTTGCGTGCCAGCCTGATCCAGAGTTAAAACGAGTTCCTCAACTTCCTTAAACAAAGGTTCGGGAGCAGAGATGATAATGGAATTACTGGTCGTGTCGACGCCGATGCTCAGTTTGGCGGGTTCGCTTTTTGCAGCCTCCTGTTGGCCACCTCGACCACCACCGCCGGCTGCACCTCGGATTGCTTTAATTAGATCTTCCGGACTGGGTTGACGTTGTTGTTGCTGGCCGCTAGAAGCTCCGTTAATACGTCCGGCATAAACCTCTTTTAAGATACTGGCGATATCTTCGGCACTCACATAAGTTACTGGAATGAGACGGGGCTTACCTTGCGTTTCGACTTGCGTTTCGGAACCCTCTTTGTCAATCACCGAAAGAAGTGAATCGACCATGGCCAGGTCTTCATCATTAGCCTGCACAACCAAAGCATTGAGCCTTGGGTCCGAAACAATACTAACCGTGCCAGTCGCAGAAAATGTGGACGAATCACCCGAACCACTATCTCCACCGCCCCCAAGAAGCATTCCCATTAGTCCGCCTCCCATGAGACTGCTTGTGGCATCACTTACGAGTGAACCAAGGCCATCGGTGGAATCTGCTCCGCCGCTCATAATCTCCTGAATAAGGGATTTTGCTACGTCGGACTTAACGTATTTCAGGTAGAAGACAGTGATTTGGCGTTCTGCCAGTGTAGTTCCGGGAGGTATCAACTGGCGAAGCAGGCTTTCAAAACGATCCAGTGCCTCGGTATCATCGCTGGCAATAATGATGCCCTCAGAGGTTAACTCCACAACAATGTCGTTACCAATACCCGAAGTTAGTGTTTCACCATCCTGAGCAGCATTGCTAACAAATTGAATTTTGCCACCAGGTAGTCCGGCGGATTTATCTAGTACATCGGCTTTCGTCGGTTTCAGCGGCGGGGCATCGGTTGTTGGCGGAGCGGGCTGCTTCGGTTGTGGTTGCTCCGATTGTGGCTGTTCTGTCGTGCGTTTTTGAATTCCGGATTCCCCGCGTTCACTAGGGGTGACTAGGCGAATCTTATTTTCTCCTGTCCAGAAACGTTCGGCTCGCTGAAGTGCATTCTCGGCGCTTTTACCACTAAAAGGCAGGATGCGGATGTTTCCGTCCTGAGTGGTGGTGTTTTCTGCTTCGAGGCGTTCGATCATGGTTCGGATCGATTGTACTTCCGATTCAGTTGCTCGAACAAAGAGTTTCATGGAAACGGTATCCGCGGTGACCTTCGGGCCCTGAGTAACCTCGACTCCTTCTTCAGTCGTCGTTGTTCCAAACATGTTGGCAATCATGGCGAGCGCCATTTCCGGATCAAGAGTTTTAAGAGAGATCACTTCAAAGACCGGAACGTCCCCTTCGAGTTCTTTGATCGTCGCAATGATTTGGGCTTGTTCAGCAGGCCGCGCGAGGGCGATGACTTTATTTGTTGCCGGGTCCAATGCTAATCGTACATCAGGTAAACCGGCAAGCATCGTCTGAAGGACATCAAAGGTGGTTTGCGGGTCCGCTACATTGATAACGTGTGTCTGTAGTTGAGGTTGTTCAACGTCGGTTTCTTCCATGCCATCCAAAGGGTCTTTGTCGAGCCGTTCGGCAAGATCACGAATAATGGCAA
>CEUY01488264.1_pt1 | contig 15388 bp, 6 predicted proteins | sample 361481 | NCBI WGS metagenome assembly CEUY01 (sample SAMEA2622737, study PRJEB7988) | marine metagenome | isolation source: saline water (ENVO:00002010), including
CATTTGATGGTAGTGGACTGAATGCGACATCTAGCGTTTATCGTGTAAATCGATACGCTGCTTTAGGATTTTTGACGAAGCTTTATCTAAACCACAAGACTTACTTGGGTGCAGAGGATATGGCTATATATCAAAAAGCTGAATATGCAGCTCAAATTATCATGGATTCTGGACAGTATCAGCTTTGTGGTGTGGGTTGTAGCGTTTCAAACCTTGCTAAACGTCCTGCAGTAGCTGAGGACCCAGATAATCTAGAAGGTTATGCTGCTGTTTTTGCGCCTAATAATGATAATAATATAGAGCATATATTCTCTGTGAATTATGATGAGGCAACTGCTGGAGGTATGAATTTTGCAAAGATGACTTTACACTATTCTAGTCAGCTTACTTGGAATTTTGAAGCTCAGCCATGGAATGGTTATGCTACATTAGAAGAATTCTATAATTCATATGATACTAACGATCTACGTAGAGCAAATAATTTTATTCAGGGACCTCAAAAAGATTATGGCGGAAGTGCTTTGAATGATTTTGCTGCTGATGATCCAGGAGGAATTGTGTTAAATTACACACCATTTATTAATGAGTTAGAGCCCAATGCGTTCCGTGAAGGCGGAGCACGTCTTGGAAAGTTTAGTTTCCAACAATTTGGACGCCCTGACCAAAATAATGACTTCCCAATTGTAAGATATGGAGATGTTATGTTAATGTATGCAGAGGCTAGATATCGCCAGAATAACTGGAGTGATGCAACTGCTCTTAGTGTAGTTAATCAATTACGTACTCGTGCTGGTGTTGGTACTTATAGCTCTATGACATCTGATGAGTTTTTGGCAGAACGTGGACGTGAGATGTTCCAAGAATCATCACGTCGTACTGATTTAATACGTTGGGGAATATATTCGAGTGGTACTTGGTGGGAAAAATCAGCTTCTCCTGCTCACAAAGCTCTTTACCCGATTCCGTTTGATATACTTCAATCCTCTACCGGATATACTCAAAACACAGGGTACTAAGGTATAGTTGAAAATCAAATAAGGTTTTTAAAAAGGCTGCTCAATAATTTGAGCAGCCTTTTTATCTTTGTTTAAATATGAAATTTAAAGTTTTATCTTTTTCTGTTTTGATGATTTTAGGTTGTAGAAATAATAACCCGAAACTTTTTGAATTAATGGGAGAATCAACTGGAATTTCATTTGAAAACACATTAAGGTATACTGAAGAGTTTAATCCTTATACATATAGAAATTTTTATAATGGGGCTGGAGTTGCGCTAGGAGATATTAATAATGATAATTTAATTGATATTTATTTAACAGGTAATATTGTAGACAACAAATTATATCTAAACAAAGGTAACTGGGAGTTCGAGGACATAACAGATAAAGCTGGAGTAGCATGTCCAAATATTTGGTCTACAGGTGCTACATTTGTAGATATTAATGGAGATGGCTTATTAGATATTTATGTATGTAAGTCAGGAAAACCTGAAGGTCAAAATAGACATAATGAGCTTTTTATAAATCAGGGTGATTTAACCTTTAAAGAAAGTTCTAAATTATATGGACTTGATATTAAAGGACTATCCGTTCATGCCGCTTTTTTAGATTATGATAAAGATGGTGATTTGGATGTATATATTCTTAATAATTCAATTCGCTCAGTTGGAGGATATGACATTATAAAAGACCAACGAAATATTCCTGACCCAAATAATAATGGGAATAAATTTCTTGAAAATGTAAATGGATATTTTGAAGATGTAACAGAAAAAGTTGGAATGTTTAATAGCGCAATAGGCTTTGGGTTAGGAATAACAGTTAGTGATTTTAACAATGATCTATGGCCGGATTTGTTTATTTCAAATGATTTTTTTGAAAAAGATTATTTGTATATAAATTCTAAATCAGGAACTTTCATTGAAGCTTCTGATAAATATTTTGAAGCCTTGTCTATGGGCTCAATGGGGGCAGACACTGCAGATTTAGACAATGATTTAAATTCTGATTTACTAGTTACAGAAATGTTGCCAGCATCTTTGGAGAGAAAGAAAACAAAGGCAATATATGATTCATGGGATAAATTTAAATTAATGGAATCCAATGGTTATTCTAGGCAATATCCTCGAAATGTTTTACAGAGAAATATGGGTAATGCTGGTTTTTTTGAAATTGGAAGAAAAAGTGGAGTAGCAGCTACTGAATGGAGCTGGGCTTCTCTTCTATTTGATATGGATAACGATGGGTTAAGAGATATTTTTATTGCAAATGGAATAAACAAAGACTTATTAGACAGAGATTATTTAGCCTATATGGCAAATGAAGAACAGGTGAGGATATTAATGGAGCAAAAGAAAAAGGTAATAAAAAGTTTAATTGATATAATGCCTTCTGCTGCTGTTCCCAATTTTGCATACAAAAATAATGGTGGATTTAATTTCCAAAATATGACAACTAAATGGGGTCTAGATAAACCAAGTTTTAGCAATGGAAATTCTTATGCAGATTTAGATAATGATGGGGATATGGATTTAGTTGTTAATAATGTAAATATGCCTGTCTTTATATATAGAAATAATGTAGATACATTAAAAAATAGAAGTATACAGCTATCATTAAATGGAGATAAATTAAACACTAAAGCCATTGGTTCAAAAATCATTCTTTACGATAAAGATTTGAAATCAATGAGTGAGGTATTTCCTTCAAGAGGGTTTCAATCATCTATAAGTCATCGCATACACTTTGGAGTTGGAGACAAGAAGCAGATAGACAGCATAATTGTTATTTGGCCCAATGGAGACAAACACTTATATCAAAATTTAGTTACTAATAAGCTAATTAACTTAAATAAAACTTTTGGAATAAAAATAGATAATAAAGCAAGTAATATATCAGTAGTTAAAAACCCAAAACTATTTGAATTCAAACATATTGAAAATGAGTTTATTGAATTTAACCGTGAAAGGCTTTTAACCCAAATGAATCATAATGAAGGCCCTGCTATGGCAGTAGCAGATTTAAACAATGATCAAATTGATGATGTATATATAGGAGGCGGAAAAAACCAAAAGGGAGTTTTATTTGTTTCTACGAAAAAAGGAGATTATCAAAGGCAAGAAACCCCATTTGATAAAGATATGGCCTCAGAAGACACCAATGCTCTTTTTTTTGATGGTGATCAAGATGGTGATTTAGATTTAATTGTTGCAAGTGGCGGTAAGGCCTTTTCTGAAATTAGTTTTTCGCTAAATGATAGATATTATATTAATGAAGGAAATGGAAATTTTAAAAAACAACCTCAAGGATTGGAGTTTCCAAGAAATTTTTCAAGTAATGCAATTGCTGTTGCAGACATAAACTTAGACGGATTCAATGATATTTTTATAGGAGAAAGATATAATCTTAAAACTTATGGTAAAAAAGGAGATGGGTTTATAATGTTAAACAAAGGGAATAATACTTTTAAAAATATTTTTCAAAATGAGTTGCAAAACATAGGAATGATTACAGACGCCAAGTTTCATGATATAAATAATGATCAATGGCCTGATTTAATCATAGTTGGGGAATGGATGCCAATTACTATTTTAATTAATAATAAAGGCGTTTTTGAAAACAAAACAAAAGATTATGGCCTTGAAAAGACTTCTGGGCTTTGGAATACTATTGAGTTGGTAGACGCAAATAATGACGGGATAATTGATTTTATTGCAGGTAATCATGGAACAAATTCTTTTCTTAAAGAAAACATGAGAATGTATCTTAACGATTTTGATAAAAATGGAAGTGAGGAACAAATTTTGTGCTATAAGATTGACGGCAAATTCTATCCTGCATTGGATAAGGACGAGTTAATTGATCAATTGCCTTATCTCAAAAAAAATATTGTCTTTTACAAAGATTATGCTAAAAAATCAATAGATGAAATAATTGATAAATCTCAGCTTATCGAATCTTCAATTTTTGAATTACATGAATTAAAAACAAGTTTATTTGTCTCTGAGGAAAATAAATTTATACAACATATTCTTCCTGATGAAATTCAGTATAGTCCAATATATAGTATACTAATTAAAGATGATCTTAAAACCAATCAAAAGTCCTTATATTTGGGCGGAAATCAATTTTTGGTCAAACCTCAATTTGGAAGTTATGATGCATCAAAAGGTTGGATGCTGCCTATTAGTTTTAACGAAAATAAATTTTTTAATACTATTCCTAAAAGTCTAGGGATTAAAGGTCAAATTCGTAAAATGGAGTTTCTAAGAAAAGAAAACAAAAAATATTTAATTTTTTCTATAAATAATGATTCAGTCAAATTTCATAAAATCAATTAAAACATCTCTTTACTTATTTATTTTCATTTTTTTGTCTTCATGTTTATCAGAATATGATAGAACTGTAAGAAAAGAGATGTCATTAAATAAAAATTATACAGATTTAATTTTTGGTATGGAAATAGGTCAATCTCAACAAAAATTTTATAAGGACTGTTGGGAATTAAACAGGAAAAAACTTGTAAATCAGGGCTCAGGGAATCAATTTGTTCGTCACGTTCTTGATTCTATATCACCAATATACAATCCCAAAAAAAGCAGAATGGAACTTTTATTTTATGGAATTTTTGATGACAGAAGAATTTTAACTGGAATGAAAATGAGAATATCATATCTTGGATGGTCTCCTTGGGTAAAAGAACTACAAAAAGACTCTTTGTTGGAAGAAGGAATGAATATTATGGACCAATTATTTCCTGGTAATTCATTTTTTGAAATCAATAAAGAAATTAATGGACTTCCAGTTATGGTTAAAATTGATGGAAATCGTCAAATTACTGCATATGTTTATAGTATCAGATATGTTGAGATATTAATAGAGGATTTAAATTCGAAGTTTAAAAAGCAATGAATTTTATCAAACAATGTCTCTTAGTTTCATTCAGTATTTTTATATTTTTTAGTTGTACTGAAAAAGAATCAACTACACTTTTTGAGCTTCAAGATTTAGAAAAGATTGGAATCAAATTTTCCAATGACTTAACCTTTAATAATGATTTTAATGTATACAAGTATAGGAATTATTACAATGGAGGAGGTGTGTCCTTGGGAGATATAAATAATGATGGACTTCTAGATATCTATTTAACTGCTAATCAAAAACATAACAAGCTATATCTAAATCTTGGAAATTTTACTTTTCAAGATATTACTATAAAAGCTGGCGTTAGTGGAGAAAAAGCTTGGGCTACTGGTGTTACTATGGTTGATATTAATGCTGATGGTTTTTTAGATATATACGTTTGTAATTCTGGAGATGTTAAAGGAGATAATAAACAAAATGAATTGTTCATAAATAATGGAGACTTAACATTCACGGAGAGGGCAGAAACTTATGGTTTAGCTGACAAAGGCTTTTCTACTCATGTAACTTTTTTTGATTATGACAAAGATGGAGATTTAGATGCATATCTTTTAAACAATTCCTATCAAGCAATTGGAAGTTTTGATCTTAGAAGAAATGAGCGCCCAAAACGAGATTCATTAGGGGGAGATAAATTAATGGAGAATAGAAATGGTAAGTTCTTTGATATTAGTCAAAAAGCTGGGATTTACGGTAGTGTAATAGGTTTTGGATTAGGGGTAAGTGTTGGAGATGTAGATGGCGATAACTGGGAAGACATATTTGTTTCTAATGACTTTTTTGAAAGAGATTATCTTTACATTAATCAAAAAGATGGAACTTTTAAAGAAGTATTAACAGATCAAATGCATTCAATTAGTGGGGCTTCAATGGGAGCAGATATGGCTGATTTGAATAATGATGGATTGAATGACATTTTTGTTACAGAAATGTTGCCTTCTGATTATCAAAGACTTAAATCAGTTACAACTTTTGAAGACTGGAATAAATATCAGTATGTTGTAAAAAATGGATATCACCATCAATTTACTAGAAACATGTTACACCTTAACAATGGAAATAACTCATTTAGTGAGATTGGTCGTTGGGCTGGTGTAGAGGCTTCAGATTGGAGTTGGGGAGCATTATTTTTTGATATGGATAATGATGGCTATAAGGACCTATTTATAGCCAATGGAATTTATCAAGATTTAACGGATCAAGATTATCTTCAATATGTAGCAAGTGAAGAAGTTGTTAAGTCAATAGTTAAGAATAATCAGGTAGATTATAAAAGACTTATTGATATAATTCCATCTAATATGGTTCCTAATCATTCATATAAGAATATTGGTGGTTTAGGATTTAAGAATTATGATCAATCAGGATTAAATATACCAAGCTTTTCTAATGGCTCGGCATATGGAGATTTAGACAATGATGGTGATCTCGATTTGGTAGTTAATAATGTAAATATGCCTTTGTTTGTTTTTAAAAATAAATCAGAAATTTTGGGGAATAATTACATAAAAATTTCTTTAAAGGGTTCAGAACAAAATCCTAATGCAATAGGAGCTAAGATTGAAATAACTACATCTAATATGAAACTGTTCCATGAGCTTCAACCTGTTAGAGGATTTCAATCAAGTATGGATTTACTTCCAACAATTGGTGTTGGGAATGAAGAAAGTGTAGACTTAAGAATAACTTGGCCTTTAGGAGAAGTTACTGTATTTAAAGATTTAACAGTAAATAAAAAACATGTTTTTAATGTTTCAGATTCAAAAAAAAATGTAGAAGAGAATATATATTCTGAAATCTTGCTTTTTGAAAAAGTTGAAAATAAAAATTATCCAATTCACAAGGAAAATATTTTTGTAGATTTTCATAGAGAGCGATTGAATTATCATATGTTAAGTACACAAGGGCCAAAGATTAGTTTGGCTGATTTAAATTCAGATGGAAAAAATGATATAGTTTTTCCAGGTGCAAAAGGGATTCCATCGCAAATTTTATTTTCAAATGATTTTGGATATACCAGTGATAAGAAAAACGAAAAGCTTTTAGAATCAATAAAAGATATTGAACATATTGAAAGTGCAATTTTTGATGCAGACAATGATGGTGATTTAGATATTTATTTTACTTCTGGAGGCGTAGAAAACTCAATATATACTTTGTCTTTATATGATGTTTTACTTATTAATGATGGTACTGGAATTTTTACCAAGAGCAATCAATTATTACCTTCTAAGGACTCTAAAATTAGTTCAGAATCAGTTGCTTTTTCTGATATTGATTCCGATGGAGATATAGATTTGTTTGTTGGAGAAAGATCAAAAATTGGAAAATATGGACTACCTGGATCAGGATATCTTCTGGTAAATGATGGATTTGGAAATTTTGCAGATATGACACATATATTATCACCTGAATTAATAGATATTGGTATGATAACTGATGCAGTTTTTATGGATTTCGATAATGATAAAGACCCAGATCTGTTAATTGTTGGAGAGTTTATGGGTGTTAATTTTTTTGAAAACAAAAATGGTGAATTTAAATTAATCGATAATAAATGGAACGATAAGTATGGCTGGTGGAATGTTATAGATCTATTTGATATAGATGGTGATAAGGATATGGACATAGTTATTGGTAATCACGGAACAAACAGTAGATTTAAAGCATCAGAAAGCATGCCTATAACTTGTTATTACAATGATTTTGACAATAATGGTAGAGGCGAAGGAGTTTTGTTTTTTACTGCTGATAATGGTAAAGAATATCCTTATGCTTTGAGACATAATTTAATTGATCAAATGAAAAGTTTAAAGAAAAAATTTCCAAACTTTAAATCTTTTAAAAATGCCGATTTAAATTCAATATTCTCAATTGAATCAATAAACAACTCCTATAAATGTCAGGTCAATTACTTATCAACTATTGCTTTAAAAAATGAAGGAAATTTTAATTTTAGCCAAATTAAATTACCTATACAAGTTCAGTTTAGCCCCATATACTCTATAGCTCATCTAGATGCAGATAAAGATGGAGACTTAGATTTATTAATGGGAGGTAATTTATATAATGTTAAACCTGAATTTGGAATATATGATGCTAGTTATGGAATTTATTTGGAAAACACACCAAATGAGTTAAAATTTTATCCCAATGGGAAAGGATTTAACTTAAAAGGAGAAGTTAGGTCAATTGTTGTAGATAAAAAAAATATCTGGGTAGCTAGAAATAAAGACACACTAGCTCATTTTATCATTAAAGAATAATTGGATGAATAGATTACCCTTTATATTAATTGTATTCTTTTTCATAATGTGTGAAAGTCCACACAAAAAGGACTCACATAAAATAAAATTTGAAGCTTTAGACAATAATTTAATAGGAATTGATTTTATTAATGAATTGGAATATAAACCTTATTTAAATATAATTGAGTACCTATACTATTATAATGGAGGAGGAGTAGCTGTAGGGGATATTAATAATGATGGACTAGATGATATATTTTTTACAGCCAATCAAAAAGCTGATCGTCTATATTTAAATATGGGAGATTTTAGATTTAGAGATATTACAGAGGAGGCAAATTTAGATTTATCACCTTCTTGGTCAAATGGAGTTTCTATGGAAGATGTAAATAATGATGGACACCTCGATATTTATATAAGCAAACTTCCCATGAAAGGAGCAGTTGAAGATTTTTACAACAAAACGACTAATAACTTACTATTTATTAATAATGGAGATTTAACATTTACAGAAATGTCTAAAGAGTATGGATTAGATTTTTCAGGATTTTCTACTCAATCAACTTTTCTTGATTATGATAATGATGGAGATTTAGATATGTATTTAATGAATCATTCAGTTCATTCAGTTCGCAGTTATGGTACAATTAAAAAACGTATAGAAAAGGACTCAATTTCAGGTGATAGGTTTTATGAGAATTTATTAAATGAAGGAATAAACAAGTTTGTTGAGGTAACTGAGAAATCTGGAATATACAATAGCCCATTAGGGTATGGTCTTGCAATAACAACTACCGATATAAATAATGATGGTTGGTTGGACATTTATGTTGGGAATGATTTTCATGAAAATGATTATTTATATATAAACAATAAAGACAAAACATTCACAGAATCCTTTAGTGAATATTTTACATATTGTTCAAGATTCACAATGGGGGTTGATATAGCAGATTTAAATAATGATGGAAACTTAGATATTTTTACAACGGACATGATGCCATTTGATTCTGAAATAGCTTTAAAATCAGGTGGAGAGGACTCAGATAAACTAACACGAATAAAGAGTGATTTTGGATTTGAGCCTCAATATTCTAGAAATAATCTTTATTTAAAAAGAGCTTATGGTGATTATTCTGAAGTTGGATTATTGACAAAAACTTATGCCACAGACTGGAGTTGGTCTGTTCTTCTACAAGATTTTGATAATGATGGCAAGAATGATATTTTTATTTCTAATGGAATTGCTAAAAGACCAAATGACTTGGACTATATAAATTATTTAAGTAATAGTAACTATAGCAGTTTTGTTTTAACTAAACAAAACGAGATGAAAAAAGAATTAATTAAACAAATGCCAGAACTGAAAATTTCAAATATGCTTTTTAAAAATAATGGAAAACTTGATTTTGGATCAATTCAGGAATCTTTCATTGGGCAACCATCATACACTAATGGATCGGCATATAGTGATTTAGATAATGATGGAGATTTAGATTTAATTCTAAATAACATAAATGCTTTAGCTACTATTTTAGAAAACAAAACTTCAAAAGAAAATAACAGCTTAACAGTTGAATTAAATGCTAGCATTATAAAAGGTTCTAGGGTTTTAGTATTTAAAAATAATGGAGAGATTTCAGTTCAAGAAGCAATTACGACAAGAGGGTTTTTATCTTCGTCAACCTCTAAACTACATTTTGGTTTAGGTCAAAATAGCGTTGATTCTATATTGGTTAGATGGCCTGATGGGATTAATCAAACAGTTAAACCTCCCTTTGAAAAAAGAATTAAAATAATTAGAACTATTGCTAATCCAAAAGAAAGTAAAATTTCTAAGAATGAGAGTAATGATTATAAATTATCAGTTTTACCTTATAAGCATGAAGAAAATAAATATTATGATTATGAAAGAGAAAAATTAGTCCCAGAATTATTATCCTCGGAAGGACCAGCTTTTATTTTAGAAGACTTCAATAATGATAATTTTCTAGACATTTTTATAGGAGGAGCAAGATATAGACCATCTCAAATTTTGTTTGGAAATGAAAATAATGGATTTGACTTAGGTGACATTAAAGATTTTAGAATTGATCAAAAATTTGAAGATGTTTCTGCAACATCTTTTGATGCTGATAATGATGGTGATCCAGATATTTATGTAGTAAGTGGAGGAAATGATTATAAGGAAAATGACGAAGAATATATGATGGATAGAATTTATATAAATGATGGGAAAGGCAACTTTTCAAGACTAGATGTGTCGTTGCCTTCTACAAATGGTAGTGTTGTAGCTGCTCATGATATTGATAATGATGGATTTGATGATCTTTTTGTAGGAAGTAGATCCATTCCTGGCGGTTATGGATTGAGCCCAAATAGTTTTATAATAAGAAATAATAAGGATGGAAATTTTGAGCCAATTGTTCAAGCTCGTTTGGGAATGATTACAGATGCTAAATGGGGAAATATTGATTCAGACACCCAAAAAGAATTGATAATTGTAGGTGATTGGACTTCTATAATTGTAATTAATCAAAATGATGAAGGAAAATTTGTTGCCTCCAAGTTAAAAGGGGCTGAAAATATATCAGGGTTATGGAATTCAATTGAATTAGCTGATATAAATAATGATGGTAGGTTAGATATTTTAGCAGGAAATGCAGGGCAAAACTTTAAATGGCAACCAGAAAACAAGAAGCCAGTTTATTTATACATTGATGATTTTGATAATAACGAACAATCAGATCCAATAATTTTTTATAATTATTTTGGAAATTATAGACCGTTTAATTCTAAAGATAATTTAGGATCTCAAATGCCTATGATTAAGAAAAAATTTAGTAAATACAAAAAATTTGCCAAGGTTAAAAACATATTTGATTTAACTGGTTTTAAAGAAAGTAAAGTGCTAGAAGTTAAAAAGATTACAGATTTAAGATCTATGCTTTTTATTAATAATGAAACTGATTTTTCATCATATCCTTTGCCTCAAGAAGCTCAATGGAGTATTATTCAAGATTTTCATTGGAATAGTGAAACTAAAGAATTATTTTATGTTGGCAATTCAGAAAAATTTGTAACAGAATTAGGTAGTCAAACAGCAAATCCAGGAGGAATAATAAATTTTAAAAATTTTCAAGAAAATAAAATAGTTCACAAAGAGTTCTTACCTTTACCCGCTAAACTTAATGTTAGAAGACTAGTTGAATATAAAAATAAGTTATATTTTATTACAAATAATGACTATATATATATTTTGTCAAAGTAATTAATAATGAAAAAGAATACACTTTTAAAATTTTTTTTCTTCCCATTTTTAATTTGTATTGGATGTTCTGTAAATGATGATTATATTGAAAAAATTGAAAATCCTGAGCTTTTCCAAATGTCAATGCAAAATTTAACAGATATAGTTGTATATGACATTTTTTCTCCACCTGTAGCCTCTAGGGTTTATGTTTATCCCTCCATTGCTGCATACGAAATAATTCGTTTTTCAGACCCTTTAGAATATTTGTCATTAAGTGGTCAATTAAAGGATCTTAATCAAATAAAAAAACCTTATAATGAAAATATTAATTTAAACTTAGCTGCAATTTATTCTTTTAATATAGTTGGACGCACTTTGATTTTTTCTGAAGACAAGTATGATGAATTTGAAGCTTACTTTGAAGAAAAGTTAGATAATTTTAATGTTCCATCTAAAGTTAGAAAGGCTTCAAGACAATATGCAAAGACTGTAGCAAATCATATTATTGAATGGGCAAAAAATGATAATTATGACCAAACACGTACTTTTCCTAAGTACACAATTTTAGAGCCAGAAAAATATTGGAAACCAACTCCTCCTGATTATATGGATGGTATTGAGCCACATTGGAACAAAATAAGAACTCTTGTTTTAGAGTCTGCAGATATGTTTCCTGCTAAACCCCCTTTAGAATTTAATTTAAAAGAAGGAAGTCCATTTCAGATGCAACTTAAGGAAGTTTATCAATATGGGAACTCACTTACTGATGAACAATTAGAAATGGCAAAATTTTGGGATTGCAATCCCTATGTAACTCATCATAGAGGACATGCAATGTTTGCTACAAAAAAAATAACTCCTGGAGGTCATTGGATTGGAATAACTGGTGTTGCAACACGGCAGACAAAAAGTGATTTTGCAATGACAATAAACGCATATGCTAATGTATCAATTGCCCTTTTTGATGCTTTTATTAGCTGTTGGGATGAAAAATGGAAGACAATAGTTGTTAGACCTGAAACCATTATAAATAAATACTATGATGAAGAATGGCTCCCAAAACTTCAAACACCACCATTTCCCGAATATACAAGTGGACATTCTGTAATTTCAAGAGCAGCAGCAATAACCTTGACTTCAATTTATGGTGAAAAATTTGCTTTTATTGATACAACAGAAAGAAAATATGGACTTCCTGACCGTAAATTTGATTCTTTTATTGGAGCTTCAGAAGAAGCAGCTATTTCTAGATTGTATGGAGGAATTCATTACATGATGGCAATTGAAGAGGGAGTTTTACAGGGAGATAAAATTGGCAAATATATTGTTAATAAAATATCTACAAAATCAAATAAATCAGAACTTGCCATTTCATCTAATAAATAGGCTTTAATAATGGTAAAAAAGCGGTTAAATTTTTGGCAAATTCTTACAATGAATTTTGGATTCTTTGGGGTCCAGTTTAGTTTTGGATTGCAACAAAGTAATATGAGTGCTATATACAGATACCTTGGCGCATCTGAAGGAGAACTCCCAATTCTTTGGTTAGCAGGACCGGTTACTGGACTTATAGTTCAACCAATTGTTGGCGCAATCTCTGATGGAACTTGGCATCCAAAATTTGGAAGGAGAAAACCATTCTTTTTAATAGGTGCAATAATTGCAAGTATAGCACTTATTGCAATGCCTTATTCAAGTTCAATATGGATGGCAGCAGGGTTACTTTGGATTTTAGATGCAGCGAACAATATTGCCCTAGAGCCTTATCGTGCATTTATTTCTGATAAATTAAATGAAAAACAATATTCATTAGGGTTTTTAATGCAAAGTTTCTTTACTGGATTAGGAACTACATTGGCAAATTTCACCCCTGCCATTTTGGTTGCTTTTGGAATATTAGCTTTAACAGATAAGATGGAAAATGGTATACCTGTTTATACATATTGGGCTTTTAGTATTGGTGCGGCGGCATCAATTATTACAATATTAATTACGGTTCTTACAACTTCTGAATATCCCCCAACAGAAGAAGAAATTGCTCAAATCAAATTACAAAAATCCAAAGGGAGTTTAATTAAAAGAATAACTAATGAAATAGTCCATGCAATTAAGAAAATGCCTAAGCCTATGATTCAGCTTATTCCTGTTATGTTCTTTCCATGGTTTGCAATGTTTTGTTATTGGCAGTACTTAACCTCTGCTTTATCTTTATCACTTTTTAATACTCTTGATGAAAGCTCTACCTTTTTTAATCAAGCTCAACTTTTAACGGGCAATATTAATGGAACTTATAATATAATTTGTTTTTCAATAGCGTTTGCTTTAATTCCTATTGCAAGAAAATTTGGACCAAAGTATTTGCACTTTATTAGTTTATTAATTGGAGGTATAAGTTTATTAATTATGCCATATTTAAATTATAATGATATTTTGTTTTCTTTAGGGAATTTTAGAATTGAAGAGATTTATTTGTTTTCTTTTGGAATGGGAATAACATGGGCAAGTATGATGGCAATGCCATATCAAATGTTAGCTGAATCCATACCTAAAGACAAAACAGGGGTTTATATGGGTATTTTTAATATGTTTATTGTAATCCCAATGATTATTCAAATTTTTAGTGTTCAGTTTTTTGTCTATGACCTCCTAGGTCAAAACCCGATTAATATTATAAGGTTAGCAGGAGTACTATTAATTACCGGGGGTATTTTTTCATTATTTGTAAGTCAAAATAGGTAGGGGAAAATATAAGAAAGACCTTACATATAAGATTTTATTCATTAAAATTAGGATTCACTGCTTTTATATTACATTTGTTATAAACCTTAAACATGTCTCAAAAGGATCGTCGTGCAGCTTTAATTTATCATGCTAAGCCAAAACCTGGCAAAATTGCCACAGTGCCAACAAAAGCTTATAATACTCAAAGAGATCTAGCTCTAGCCTATTCTCCGGGAGTTGCAATCCCTTGTCAAGAAATTGAGAAGGAAATTGACAATGTTTATAAATACACAAATAAAGGGAATTTAGTTGCTGTAATTTCAAATGGATCTGCTGTTCTTGGATTGGGTGATATTGGCCCTGAAGCTTCAAAACCAGTTATGGAAGGAAAAGGACTTCTTTTCAAAATTTTTGCAGACATTGATGTTTTTGATATAGAAGTTGATGCAACTGATATTGAATCATTTGTTTCAGCAGTTAAAGCAATTTCCCCAACTTTTGGAGGTATAAATTTGGAAGATATTAAAGCGCCTGAAGCATTTGAAATAGAAAGGAGATTAAAAAAGGAAGTTAAAATTCCAGTTATGCATGATGACCAACATGGGACTGCGATTATTTCTTCAGCAGCACTAATTAATGCTTTAGAATTAGCAGAAAAAAAAATACAAAATGTTATAATTGTTATTTCTGGTGCTGGTGCAGCTGCAATTTCATGTGCTCGACTTTATAAGTCTTTTGGAGCAAAAAGGAAGAATATTATAATGATTGACAGTAAGGGTGTCATTAAAAATAACAGAAAAAAATTAAGTAAAGAAAAATCTGAATTCTGTACTGATTTAGATTATAACACTTTAGAGGATGCTATAGTAAATGCAGATGTTTTTATTGGTCTTTCACAAGGTAATATTTTAACTAAAAAAATGCTAAAAAGTATGGCTAACAATCCTATTGTTTTTGCAATGGCTAATCCTGATCCAGAAATAAAATATGATCTTGCATGTTCAGTTAGAGAAGATATTATAATGGCAACTGGTCGTTCAGATCATCCTAATCAGGTAAATAACGTTCTGGGTTTTCCGTTTATATTTAGAGGAGCTTTAGATGTGCGTGCAACAAAAATTAATGAAGAGATGAAAATGGCAGCAGTTAAAGCTTTAGCTGATTTAGCAAAACAACCAGTTCCTGAACAAGTTAATATCGCTTATGATGAGACTAGACTTTCATTTGGGAAGGATTACATTATA
>CEUY01488263.1_pt1 | contig 15373 bp, 18 predicted proteins | sample 361481 | NCBI WGS metagenome assembly CEUY01 (sample SAMEA2622737, study PRJEB7988) | marine metagenome | isolation source: saline water (ENVO:00002010), including
ATCCTCGACCTGAAGGACGAGGCGTTCTTGTTATTCATAGGTAAAAAAGAGCTAGAAGATATTAATTGTAAAATCAATGAAACTGAGATTGTAGGTAATTATTCAGCAAGGATTTCAGAATTAGATATAGAAATATCTGATTTAAATACAAAAAAAGAATTATTGCTATTTAAAGAGAAACGTTTGCAGAAATTAAAACAAGAAAATAACTATGTTTCTTTTATGTTTTCAAAATCGAACGATCTTAAAGATTTGATAATATCAGATAAAAAAAAGTTTCTTAATAAATTTAATAAAGAAGCTTTAACAATTTTAAATAGGTCAATAAAAGAGAAATCAACATACAGTTTTTAGGAGAAAATTTTGTTTAAATGCAATGTAGAAGATTCTGGTATAAAAATTGACACAGGAAATGATTATATGGTTCTATATCATACAATCAATTACTTTGTTGAAGATACCTTTTACAAAGTAAAATTAACAAGAAAATATCAATCAGAAGATTTTTTAGTATTCAGATCTTATGAAAAAAACTTAAAGAATGGAAATTTTGATAGATCACAAAAAAAATACGCAATAAAAAAAATAGAAGCTGCAAAGGCACGTTTGGGGTGGAATAATACGCCAATGGATTTAAAAGTATTTGATTTAAAAATAGAAAAATATTTTGGTTCTGAGGCAATAACGCTATTGGAAAAAGAAATAGAATTAGAAAAGATACCAGACTCCTATAAAAAATTTAATTTTGAATTAAAAGGTGATACATTAAGCTCAAAGGATAATGTGACAGAAGAAGAATTAAAAGTAATCAGTTTAAAAAACTTAAAAAAAGTTGCTAGGATAAGTAATTTTTATTCTTTTTAAGATTGACAAAAAAAGCGTATAGTTATATAATATCTTAACAGTCGAAAGACAAGTTTAAAGGCTCTTATGAGCGAACTGAGGACTCACAATTGCGCTTCCAATTGCCTTGGGGATGTAGCCGAAAGGCAGAAGTAACAACCGTTCTTTGGAACTAATTGAAGATAAATATTTGCATAATCTCCAAATACTTCAAGGGTGTGGACTGAAAAGTCAGAGATTACTTGTTTTTTAAGAGTTGAGTAACGTTATAATTTACTATTTATTGGTAAACATAATATTCTCCACACGTCCCTTACTGTTGTGAAACAGAAAAGGTTGCTCACCTTACCTTAAATATAAGGTTACACTCCGTGAGGTTTAAAAAGGTTAATTCGTGCTTTTTTGTTGAATATTGGAATTCTTAGGAATCCTTTATGTATAGCTTGGGCAACTATACCATCAACCGCCCACTTTTGCACTTTGAAATTAGTGCTTATTAAATTTGCGTAAAGGGCTTCTCTTATATAGAACACGCTTAATATTGCTATATAGAGCCAAGACGGTTATCGGTTAAGCACGATAATAAAGAAGTACAGGTAATGCTGGAACCCGAACTTGAAGTCTTTCACAGAAAGACGAAATAAACTAAGGGAACGCCACAACTTCAATTTCAAATTTAAATGAGTCGCTGGTCTGAAACATGCTAATCAGCCACGTAAAAAAAAGAAGTATGGTTGCTGAAGATGAGAGAAGGCTCACAGACGTAGAATCCTTCATTGAATGAAGTAAAAAAGTTTGTTCGTTACTTTTTTTATGAAAAAACGAACCCAAGATGATTAAGCTTGTGAATTCATCAAAAAAATTGGTCAAGTCGGTAGTGAAAGTGTGCTTATCGCTAACACTACATTAAGACGAGGATAAGCAAGATTTCATATGATATATTTGGCTGAATTATCCAGCAAAGCACCCTAGTGGTGCTTTTTTTATTTTAAAAAAATGATATAATAAGCATATGTAAAAAATAAGGAAATAAAACAAGATGGATTTAGAGAACGATAATTTTTTAAATGGATTATTGGAGCAAAAAAAGCAAAAAAACTTTTTTAATAAATGCCTGTCAGAAGGAATTAATAAAAAATCAATAGAAAAACTAATAAAGAATTTAGATATTTATAAACATTTAATGAAATCAAATAAAATATTTTTAAATGATTATATATCTAAAAAAAACATTAAGTCATATTTTAAAGTTTTTGAAGAATTAAACGATAACGTTGAAAAAACAATAATAAATAATAAGGCAAAAAAACTATTATCTTCTGTTACCTCTCAAAGACATTCCTTTTTAATAAATGAAGAAACTCACGAAATATTTAGAGAGCTGGTGAAACAAAACATATCCAGAAATCAATTAGAAGAAGCAGTAACCTTTAAATTGGAAGCTTTCAACGATTATGAAACATTCAACAAAACATTGAAACAAAGCTTATTAAAAAGAATATCAAAAGAAGATTTAAAAAAGAAAGCAGAATCCGTATCTGCGGTAGAATTAGGTGAAGTAGATAATAAAATATTTTTCTTAATTAATGACGCCAATCAAATGAAAGAATTGGGAACAGATATGTGGTGTGTATCAAGAGATGAAAGTATGTATAACAACTACATAAAACATGGTGAGCAATTTGTTATTACATTTGATTACGAAAAAGGAGTATTAGATAGTCAATCACATACTGCTACAATCGTGTCTCCGAATGGAAAAGTTTTAGAAAACTATGACAGTAAAGACAAATTATTTTCAGACCAAGAACTTATAAAAACAATAGAATCATTTCCATTGAAAAAACACCCAAAAGAAATAGTTGAATTCTTTTTTGATAAAACAGAAGATTCTGAAAATTCTAAGAAATATGCTATAAGAAAATCAATTGCAGCATTAACTTTATCAGGAAATCAAGATTATTTAAAAGAAGATCCTATTTTTAATGATTATTTTAGTTTTAATGAAATTGAGAATATATCTTTATCTGCGATATCTGACGCAATAACACAGGATAATGCTTTTAGCTATGTAGATAAATTAAACGATTTATCTGAGTCAGATAAAGAAATTATTGTTCACCGTTTTTTTAGTGATTCATTTTTTTCAAAAGATTTAGATTACTCTAATGAAATAGAGGTATTTTCTAGAATGATGAAAAACAAAGGATTGAAGTCAGTAATAGAATCTGAAATATCTAAGATAGCTACATCTGAAAAAGAATTCTTTTATAATAGATATGGTGTAATGTTATCAACAATGAATGAATATGATAACTTAAGTAATTTTACAGAAGAAGAAATACAAGAAGTTACTAAAATAGCAGATTTAAATATGACAAAAGAAGAACAGTTTACTGCATTAATTGAAGTCACGCCACATGAAAGTATAGATTTCAAAAAAGATTTATCTTATATGATTAATGAAGATAAAGAAACTTATAGAAAAGTTTTAAATGAACCAAGCAACTATGAAGACGTATATACTCTATTTTTAAAAATCATTGAAGATAATAACAATGAAACACTTAGTGAATATATGATTAAATATTTAAATAATGATACTGTAACTGAAATGTCTGAAAATCTACAAGAGAACATTTTTAAAAATATGTTTTCAAGACAAATGATATTCGATGACTACTATTCAAAAGCAAAAAAAGAATTAGGTATATTGGAAAAAATAACAACACTAAAATCTTTAGAAATATCAGATACAAATGTTATTTGTTCTGACGTGAAAATGACTCTGTTGAATAACAAATCTAATTCTGTATATAGTAAATACAAGGAAAATAATGTTATGATAGTGGAAGACGAAATCAGAGGCAATTTCTCAAATGAAATCTATAAAACATTTGTCGATATGAGTAAAGAAATGGAAATAATTCAAAGAAAAAGAAAAAAAGAATATAGTGAAAAAGAAAAGAATGATATAGGTTTAAAGTTAAAAAAAGTTTATAATAGTTTATCAGAATCTCAAAAAGAAGATTTTAACTTTGCAATTGAACATTCTTCTGCGAGATTGAGTAAAATCTATAATGAAGCAAAAAAATTAAAAATTGTAAACAAATTTAAACCTTAATTCGGAATCTTTGTTATCTAAGCCAGGTGGAACTTTATTTAGATAATCAATATTTTTTTCTATTTTTAAAACCAAGGATTCATTTAATTTGAATCCTAGTGAAAAATCGTTATCATATCGAGTATTACTTTGACCAGAAGTAATAGTGCTTTCAAGATCAAAAGACAAAAGTTTATTAATATTCCAATTTAATAAGAAATTAAATATAACAACCGCCTCATTAACATTTTCTGGCAAAATCAAGTCACCTTCATCAATTTCATCTAAGTTGGGTTCTTGATATCTATAACCAACACCAATTTCTGTTTCCATTCGTAAATCTTCTTTATTAAATAATTGATAACCTACACCAGGTGATACTACAATATCTGTAAAATATGAGCTGTATTTAGTTGTTTTTGCATTAAGATTAGAATATAAATAAAATCGTTCGTCTAATTTATAATCAGATTGAAGTTTTAACTTTTTTTGATTTTTGTCTTCTTTTCCAGCTTCTTCTGAAATATTAAATGTAAGTTCTCCAGTATTTCTAAACAGTCCTTTTATATATTCACCGTTTAGTCCACCATACAAAGATTTTGATTCTGTATTTCCTGAACTTGAATTGTAACCGAACTCAACACTCCCGTTGAGAGCATTGTCTTCTGCATATGATAATTGTGACATTATTATTAATAAGATTACTAGTAATTTATTTTGCATTGTTTGATTCTATCAAATAAATAAAAAATAACAAAGTTTTTTCAAAAAAAATGTTGCTTGAAGCAACACTTTTATTTTAAAATTTAGTTTTTCTTAAAAATTTATCAATTTTTTTTGCACTTTTGTTTCTTTTTTTATTTAAAAGATATCCGTCTTCTTCTCGATTAAGCCAACAAACAAAAAGGATTAAACTAATAGCAATAATAGGCGTAATAATAAAAAACAAAGTAAGATTCATCAATTTATCCTCCAATACTAGTTTACGTTTGCATTTTAACAAATTTTTAACAAAAAATCAAATTTTTAATATAATAAAATATAAAATAAAAAAAACAAAAATAATTTTCAAAAAAGAAATCTACTTTTATTTTTAAATTTATATGATAAAATTTAAACGTAAACAATAAGGAGTTTTTATGATTGAAAAGACAATGTTCAACACAATAAATGAAAAAAGAGAAAAGTTAATAGAAACATTAATTGAAAATAAAGATTTTTGGGTTGCAGAGCCTGAAAACGTATATGATAGTGGATTTTATGTCGGTAGATTATTTTTTGAAAAAAGAGACGATGGTGCTGTTCCAATGCAATTGGTATTGCAAGTTCCATTAGAAATAAAAGAATGCAATGAAGAAGAGATAGTAAAAATAGTAGAAGACAGAATTGTGAAAAAAAATAGATCTGCTGTTCCAAGCAATTCGAGTATAATAAAAAGTAAAGAATCAAATGCAAAAATAAATAATCAAATTCTTGAATCTGTTTCTAATTTTGAATCAACACTTAAAACTTATAAAAAAAATGTATTAAATAATTATTTATTATATCCTGAGAATATTAAGAAACAATTAATTCAAAATCTAGTAATAAAAATGGGTATATCAAAAGAAGAATTAAAAACAAATGAATTTGAATTGAATCAATTTTTAAAGAAAGATATTCACAATGTATTAAATGTAGCAACAAAAGCTTTGTTGTTAAACACAAATGGGGAAGGAAAATCTTCTTTAAACAAAACAAAAGAAATAACAGATTTTATGTTCTCAGAGAAAGGCATTGAAGAAATAAAAAGCTTGTTTCCTGAAACAATTGATACATATATAAAATTAGAAAATGGATTCAATGAATTATTTAATAAAAAAGAGTCTTTATCACTTGTTCCTTCGGAAAGAAAAAAACAAGAGTTAAGATCGGAAGATTCTGATTTCTCTTTTGATGAGTTCTTAGAAGAGCACGGAATGAAAGAAAGAAAATCACCTTCTTTAAAGAGGTAATTTAGATAAAAAAAGCACTCGAAGAGTGCTTTTTTTATTTTTTGGTTTATTGTTGTAAGAGATCTTCTTTTACTTCTAAGTATTCATCAACACAACAATCTTTTTCGAGAAAAAGTTGTAAAAGTTTAACATTTTCATATTTAAGAACACAAAAAAGAATTCGACCTTCTTTTCGTTGCATCATTAAGCCAGCGTGAACCAAACTTGAAATATGATGTGATAGCGTAGAATTTGGAATATTTAACTCTTCCTGTAAAGTGCCGACTGGTATCCCTTGAAAACCTGCTCTAATTAAACGTTTTACGATGCTAAGTCTTATAGGATGCCCAAGTTCTTTAAATGCTCTTGAAATTTCTTCAAAATTCATATTTTATACCCTTTTTGTTATTTTATAAACTATAGATATCTTATCAATAAATCCTATAAAAATCAACCTTTGATATAAAAAATATATAATATAATCATAGTAAATAATTCTATATTATAAAATAAAAACAAAAAAAAGGGTTGACAAACATCAAATCTAGGTATAACATTTCGATAAAAGTCGAAATAATATATTTCAACAAAAATGGAAATATTGTTTCAAATAAAATTTTAGAGGTGAAATATGGATTACGTAAGTATGATAAAAGAATCTGTTGGTATGTTTCTATTTTTAGGTGCAGAACTAACCGTGTTATTTTTAGCAATAAGTTATATAGTAGGTATGCTACAAGAATATATACCACCAGAAAAAATTCAAAGTATATTAGGTGGAAAAAATGGTAAAGGTTATGTCATAGCAGCATTTCTTGGATCTATAACACCATTTTGTTCTTGTTCTACAATACCATTTTTAAAAGGTCTTTTAAGAGCAAAAGCAGGATTCGGTCCTATGATGGTATTCTTGTTTGCAAGCCCACTTTTAAATCCAATAATAATTGGTTTGTTTGCAATAACATTTGGTTGGAAAGTAACAATATTCTACTTTCTGATTGCATTATTAGTATCAATTATTTCAGGTTATATATTAGAAAAACTTGGTTTTGAAAAGTTTATAAAAAAAGAGGCATATTCTTCTGCCAATAATAAAGTAAGTTGTTGTGAAACAAGTTGTGGAGCAGATTGTGAAACAAAAGTAGAAGAAAAATCTTCTTGTTGCGAAACAAATTGTGGAACAGGTTGTGGGATAAAAGTAGAAGAAAACTCTTGTTGTGATTCTACATCTTCAATGGTAAAAAAAGAAACAGTTGGTAAATGGAGAAGAATTTGGGATACAACTTGGAAAGATTTCAAACAAGTTTTACCTTATCTAATTTTTGGTATTTTATTGGGTTCTTTAATATATGGATTTATTCCTTCTGAATATATTGCTTCCGTGGCAAGTGAAAACAACACTTTTGCAGTACCGATAGCAGCAATAATAGGTGTTCCATTATATATAAGAGCAGAAGCAGTAATTCCACTAACTGGTGTTCTTATGGCAAAAGGAATGGGTGCAGGTGCAATTATGTCATTAATTATAGGTAGTGCAGGTGCTTCATTAACAGAAGTAATATTACTGAAGTCAATATTTAAGAATCAAATGATAGCAGCCTTCTTATTTGTAATATTCTCAATGGCAATATCAGCAGGTTACTTATATTACTTTATATTCTAAATACAAATAAAAAGCTCCGAAGGAGCTTTTTTTATGCTAAATTTATAGAATATTCGTATTTAAGATCTAAAATACCATATTTTTTAAAACTTCTATAAGCTATTGGGCAATGCATTCTTAATGTTTCCAGTACGTCCCAAACATCGGCTGGTGTATTTTCTTTTTCTTTCCTAGAAAATTCAAAAACTTTATCAAGGTCAAAAATTTCAAACCCCATAAGGAAATAATCGTCAATACCTTCCTTAAGCTCTTTAACCGTTGGTGCTGTTTTTAGAATAATTCTGATCCCTTGACCAGTTTCGAAATAATTTAAATAACCTATATACATAATGTGTTTTCCTTCAATTTATATAAAATCATGATAAGATATTTTTTTTAGATTGTCCATTAAAAAATCCCTTACTACGAGCAAGGGATTTCTTTATGTATTAAATTGTTTTCTTTTAGTTCTTTTAATGATGGATTGTAAATGTCTTCATGTGATACTTTATCATACAATTCTTTAATATAATCTATATTTATACTTGTATTATCAAAAGCATTTAACATAGCATCTTGTTTTAGTTTTCGATAATAATCAATAAAAAATGAAGAACTTCCATTTTCTGTTTTATATGAATGTATTCCTAATTTACTATCATAACAAACATAACGACTAGGAGAGTGTAAAAATACGTCAATACAAGCAGAATTACAAACCCCTTTAACAACCACAGGGATCTGGTTTTCTCTTATATAATTTGCAAAAATACGTGCCTCGATAACATCTCCGCCATAAACATTTTTTAAAATGACTTTTTTTGCTTTTATATTTTTATCTTCAAGTTGTTCTTGAACACAACGCCCAAAACCTCTTTCAAATGTAAATTTATTTAAAATAATTGTTTCGTTGATTAAATGAAATTCATAATTACATACTCCACTATTGATAGCTTCTTTCTCTTGAAGAACAGAAATTTTTTCCACAACAAAGCCATTGCTAATAATATTTACTAATAATAAAAAAACAATCATAATAATTGATAATATAGTAATATTTTTTATTTTTTTTAATAAAAATTCTATAAATTTCATTAATTTTTCCTCTAGATTTTGCGTTTATATACCGTATCATTAAGAGTGAAGTTCTGGTAACGCATTTTATTTTTCATTAATCTGCTGCTATTAAGTTTGTTATATTACAGTATGAATAGCTATCATGGTTTTTCCAATATTTTATCAAGAGTAATTTTATACTAGGATTGAGATAAAGTCAATTATTCCCCATTAAATATGCTTCGAGTCCTATTTCTTTCATCTTCTACATTTAAAAGATTTAAATGAACCAAATGTCCTTGTATATAACCAAAGACAACATTAGATTCTACAGAATCATATTTATCTGACAATACTTCTGAGAGGCGTTCCTTACACTTGTATTCAATTAATTTGTTGTTAACATTTGGAAAATCAGTATTTAAAAGATTGTTTTCAAGATAATGTTGTCCAGCAATTATATGAGAATTAATGAAATCTTTATCTGTCTTTAAAGTAAGGTTGTCAAAATCAAAGAATGCTTCTTCTTTGTCAATTGATTTTACAACTAAAATAGCAAGCACATAACCAAACCAACGAGCCATTTTTGTATCTTGAAGATTAGAATTAACAATTTTTTCTAACATCCAACCTAAATGAGAAAAAGATTCCCTGTCTTTATTTTCTTTACGTTCAATATCAAAAACATCATATTTATTCAATATATGTTTAGCAATAATTTTAAAATCTTTATTCAAAATTTTCTCCTATTTGGTTTTTAATAGTTTAACAAAAAAATAAGAGAAAATCCATTAAAATAAAAAAGCCCCAAATGGGGCTTTTTTTAGTCGTTTTGAATGTCAATAAATTGATATCTATCTCTAATATGTCCAATTCTTCGTTTCTTTTCTTCTTCTCTTGCTTTTTCTATTTTACGTTCTTCTTCTTGCTGTCTTATTCGCAATGCTTCTTTTTGCTCTTCTTCAATAATGCGTTTTCGTTCTTCTTCTTTTTCTAATAAGATTCTTTTCTTTTCATTATTTAATTCAGTATTATATGTATGAATAATGTCTTGAACAATATCAATTTCTTTATTTGTGAAAGTTTCTAAGCTATTAAGAATTTCGTCATAAAGTTTTTTATCTAAATGTCCTTCTTTTTTTAATTTTTTAACAATGTTTGCCTTTTTCATTTTAAGCAAGTTAATTTTAACAACATAATATTTATAAGATAAATATAAATAAAGTCGATAAGCAAGAATTAAAACAGAAATTGAACAGAGAAAAGAAAAAACATTATAAAAAGTTTCAGACTCAAAAAAATCAGACAATAAAAGAAAGAAAGCCATAAATCCGAAAAGAGGAATCCTCGATAAAAGAGACAAAGGATTACTTTCAAAAAAACGATATTTACGCCCTTCTGCTTTATGTCTTTTGTTTGTAAGCTGTTTCTGTTTAGAATCAATTTCTATGATTTCAGAAATGCTATTTTTAAATTGGTCAAAGTATATCATATTATTTATCTCTAGTAAGAAGATAAGAGGCAGACCTCTTATCTTTTAGTTAAACAAAAAGTGATTTGTTGCGTTCTTTATTTTTACTAATGTAATTTGCAAATTTTTCTCTTAAGTAACCGAACTCTGCACGAAGAATACGAATCTCTTTTTCAGTAAGGTCTTCGATTTCTACCTGATTAACAAAAAGTTGGATAGGCTCATCATGAGAATAATAGTTTCGAGCAATTGCAAGTTCTTGACCTTGAATCTTTCTTTTAAACAATGTCTTGGTTGGAGCATCCCAACGAGAAGGGTTGGAATGCATATCGTCAACCATCTTTGCAATAACTACTCTTAGATTTGCGTTGCTATAACGTCTTTCTGCATAAGTTTTCATTGTATATCCTTTTAATGTTTCGTTATTGTTTGAAAATTATATCAAACGAAGAATACTAAAGCAACAAAAAAACTTAACCTAAAAGACTTTTTATGATTTTCTTACTAAATTCAGTAGGTCTTACTTTTAGAATTTTATTAAGTTTCAACAAATAAGACTTAATGTATTGATGAAAATCTTTGAAAAAGATAGACCAATTTAATTCTTCTTTTGTTTGAACAACAAAATAAACAGTAATTAATTTCATAATGTAATCGGAAATATTTTTTTGCTTTTTTTTATGAAAATCATATTCATAAACCTCATTTCTATCAAGAAGATCTTCTTTTCTTGTATATCTTTTAACAAAACGGTCAATGAAAACATAAAAGCTTTCATCTTTTATTGATTCCATTATATTTGAATTATAAAACTTATTTTTATAAGTGTGTGGCATTTTATAAGAAAAAGAAATAGAACTAGCAGCAGCATAAGATTTTACTTCTCTAGAATCTGTTATAAGTTCAAAAGCTCTTTTCTTTCCAAAGAAATCAATAAAATAAATATTATCAAAAGCGTCTTCTTTTGAAGTGGCAGCAAGTGTTTTCCATAAGCCGTCAAACCCTTTAAAAGAATCAAACCAAAGAGCAGTATGGTGATTATATTTATAAACAAAAGGACAAACTGTTTTAATTTCTTTTTTTACCTTCTTTTTATAATCAAGAATCTCTTTTTTATGTTTTTTATTTTGAATATCTTGATAGGTAATTAAATTGTTTTTAAACATGTTAATCGTAAATGTATTAATTTTTTCATTGTCAAAAAACATTGAACAAAATTCTTCTAAATCTTTCGGTTCTTTAAAATCATACCCTAACGAGACAACTTCACCATACTCTTTGCTTAATTTTTGGGTATAATGAATATTATCTAAAATTGAATCAACTTGAATATCAGCCAATGCATCTCTATTTATTAACCTTATAAACCAATATTGAATGATTTGTTCTGAAAAATTCTTGCTGATAGTTTTATTTTTGAAACAAGAAAATATACGAGAATCTTCTTTTTCAATTCTTTCGTAGAATAATCGAATGAAAAATTTATGATTATGAACCACATAACAAGCTTTATTAAGATTAAAAAAATCATAAACTTCTTTTATTTTGTTGTTGTCTAATAAATCTTTATATTTCTTAATATAAACTTTGTAATCATTTCGATATTGAATTATGTCTGCGATAATATCATTTCCCGAAGAATCTATTAATTCTTTAAATCGTTTTCCAATGATAAATCTATTATCAAAAACCAACCCATATAGCTTTATTAGGTTTATTTCATTGTCAATATCGCTTAAACAATTTATTTCTTTAATCTTGTTGAACATTCTGATTAAGGTAGCGTGTGGTGAATGTAAAGATTGTATTCGAAGTTTCTTTGTTTGAATGAAATCAAGAAACCCTGCAGTATAATAGAATTTATTTTTTTCAATAGAATAAGCAACCGCACAACAGTTTAAATCGAAACTAGAAATGATATCTTGAGGATTAACTTTTTGATTCGCTTTCTTATAAAGGAATTCTTTATTTTTTTTGTAAATTTCTAATAGGTATGAACCCTTAAAATCTGAAAGACTCTTAACATTAATGATATTAATGGGAATATCACTTTTAGCATTTGAAACATAAACAGAATTAATGACTGAATAAAATCGTCTATTTTCCATTTCAGGAGTTTTTTCGCTAAGAGAGGGTTGTTTTGTTATAAAAGTTTGTTCTGAAACGAAGGTTCTGAATGTTCCACTTGAATGCTCTTGCGAAACAAAAATATCAATATCATTTAAAGGTTGAGATAAATCAAGTTGCAAATGTTTATAGAACAGACTGGCAAGAAACTGTCCAGCAATAGTTCCTTCTTCTGGCATATCAATATATTTTTTTATATCATTGATTACTTTTTCTTCTACTTCGTGACTTATCATCCAACACCTCTTAAAATTAAGCAGAATTATAACAAAAAAAGCGAATGCTCGCAAGAAACATTCGCTTTATGTTTTGAAATATTTTTAAAATCGACCTTTTCGTTCTGTTCGTTTTCTTTCAAAATCTCTTTTGTTTTCCATATAGACAACATGATCTACTTTAGGTTGAACTTTTTCTACTTTAGGTGCATAAGTAGTTTCAGTTTTTAAATTATCCTCTGATCCACTGTTAACAAAAGCAAGGACAGACAAAGAAATCATAAGCATAAGTATAAGTGATAAAGTGACTTTATTTTTGTTTTTTAACATTACTCTCTCCAACTGATAAAACAATTATACAAAACTAAACATAAAAAATCAACTATTAAATATACTTTCAATTACTTTTTTTGCGTTATATTTGTTGTAAACAACACTATTCCAACCTAGTGACTGAGCAGTATTCACATTTTTTTCCATGTCGTCCAAGAAAATAAAGTCTTCTTTGTTTAATTTTGTTTTATCCAAAAAGGCAGAGAAAATTGCTTTTTCAGGCTTAACAGCACCGACTTTTTCAGAGCAGATACCGTCTTTAAACTCTTTGAAAACAGGAAAATGCTCAAAAAGATAATTAAACGTTTCAATATTTATATTCGATAAATAGTAAACTTCTACACCTTCTTTTTTTAAATCTAAAATGAAATTTTTAGTAACAGAAAGTTCAACAAAACCCTTCCTTACAAACTTAAAAAATTCTAAAGTATTCTTTTCAGGATAACCTGTCCTTTCATAGTTAAATCGAGCAACTTCTTCAAAAGAATATTTGCCACGATCTAATTCAAGCCAATCTTGATGATTCATAAGTTCAATAAGGATTTCATATTCTTCTTCACTTTGTGCAAATTTAGCAGCTAATTCTTTTGGAAAAAAATCAACAACAACTCCACCAAAATCAAAAACGACTTGTTTATATTTCATTATTATGTTCCTTTATGTTTTTTTCGATGTTTTCTATAAAAATAGAATCTTGTCTCTTTTCATTTTCAATATGCTTTATAATATCAATTATGTATAAAAAATAAAGTCCTTTTTCTTTGTATAATCTACCTTCTGCTGAATTATGATACTCTACACTCTCTTTAAATAGAAGAATAGTATCTGATTCCTTGTTCCAGATGTTGTCAAGATCTTCAAAGGGAACATTGTTTTTTTTCAAATCTTCTTTGTATTTAAAAAAATCTTTTTCATTTTGAAAAGAAATCTTATAAAAAAAGTCATTATCTAATGATAAGAACCTTTGGTATTTTAATTCTTCTTCAAAACTGTTACCTTGTTTGTCTTTTTGTTTTTTTAAATCTTTAAGCGTTTTTCCTGTAAAAAATAGGATGTGATCAACCAATATATTGAAAAACAAACTAGAATGCATCTCTTCTTCTGAATAATACTTATCAACATAGGCGTGAACATATTCATGGATAAAGACATAAAGAACATCTAAATACCATTCATTATCTTTAAAATCAGGATTTTCAAAATAAACAGAATTAACAAATATTTTATTTTTCTCTCTTGAATAATAAGAATTACCATTCTTCTTTTTTGAAATAGATTGCTTAACCGCACCTAAACAAAAATGAGAAATATATTCATTAATGTTCTTTATAAATATTTTAAGTTGCTTACTGTGACTTTGATTTTCAAAATCAGAATATGAATTGGGAATAAATATTTCCTTACAAAAGTTTTTAAAAAATGGTTTAATAAAATTTCTTTCAAAACGGTAACAAACTCTTGTTTGTTGTTCAATGTATTCATTACTTCCAACAGGATATTTTTCAATTAAACCTTTTTGGTATGATAAACTTTTTTCATTATAATTTCTTAAAGCCATGATGATCTCTTACTTATAAACCGATTCATAAATCTTACAAATGACACGACTATCTTTAAATGAATCAACTTCAATAAAGTGATTCTTTATCTCTGGTTTTTTATTAGGTGAGATAATAATTAACTTTTCACAAGACTGCGACAATTGCCAAAGTAGTTGTGGTAATAAAGAAGCAGGAGCAAGGTGAAGAGCAAAGCTGCAGATGATAGTAGAGTATTTTTCTGACAAGCCTTTCATTGCTATATATCTAAAATCATAATTGTAAGCTTTTAAGTTAGTTCGTTTTTGAAACTCAATATTAGTAAATGGATCGCAACCTACAATGTTTGAATATCCTATTTTTTTAAGATGGTTTGAAACTTGACCTGTGCCACAACAAAGATCTAAAATTTTAGTTTTTCCAATATGACCTTTTTTATTTGCAATATCTAGCAAATAATGAACAATTTTTTCATGTGGATTTTCGTATGAATCTGAATTCTTCTTATAAAATGCTTCAACGCCAAGTTTTTGATATTGATTTCGTATGCTCATAATATTGTCTCCTAATGATTTTAATTATACTAAAAAAAACATAAAAAAACAACTTTTTTTACTTTGAAAAAAACAATTTATTGTGTTAATATAATTATAAATAAGAGAGTGATAAAAAAAATGAAAAAATTATACACAATGGAAACGAAAAAATTTGAGTTAAGATTTGGTCAAAAACCTTGGCTCGGAATGGTAATAAAAACCAAAGCTAGTAGATTTTTTGTAATAGAAGAAATAAAAAAAAGAAAAACATTGCAACATATATATGCTAGAGAGCTTGCTTGGTATGAAATAACTGGAATAGCAACTGCTGTTAATTTGCCCATTTATAAATAATTTTCAAGAGATTCGTCACACTTTATTTCAGAAACTAAAAAAAACAAAAAAAGTTGTTGACAATTTTTTTAAACGGAAGTAATCTTTAAAACAACTTAACAACGAAGCCTTAGAGATAAAGGTTTCCGAATGTTTCCTTAGCTCAGTTGGTTAGAGCACCCGACTCATAATCGGTAGGTCCT
>CEUY01201686.1_pt1 | contig 15340 bp, 13 predicted proteins | sample 361481 | NCBI WGS metagenome assembly CEUY01 (sample SAMEA2622737, study PRJEB7988) | marine metagenome | isolation source: saline water (ENVO:00002010), including
TATAACTATAAGCGATGGTACTTTTGCCCCTCTTCGGAGGGGCTTTTTTATATGTTCTTTTTATCAATTGCAACGCAATGCTGAATATTGTCAGGAATACGTAACAGTACTAGTTCATAAGTTCATCTGTATGCCTGCATATTATCTAATCTATTACAATCAACAAAAATTATCATGGTACTTACAGGTTATTTTTATGTAGTTCAACCCAAAGTTTCGATTAACTTAACTCAATGAACTGAATTTCTCAATTTTGACAAAGTTTCACTCTCAAATTAAAGATCTCTAGTAATAAGGTTGTAAAGGGTATTTGTTTTTCGAAGAAAAATATTCAGACTATATGGGCTATCGAAGCTAGATTAATTCATCAAACGAATAGCATTAAATTGAATTAGCGCAGTACTTTAGGAACTAGACCTAAGGGCGGTAGCGTTAGATAAACCAAATTTTGCCTGGTATGTTATATGGAAACTGGATACCCGATAAAGCAGCATGGAGAAGAGTCAGTATTAGTGTATCGTTTTATCGATATATTTTTAATTTGCTCTGTTCTTATCGTTACTACTCTTTTGTATGTTGAAGAGTTCTCTTCTCTTTATAAGCTGATACTTTGTGTGGTTGTTATTGCTTTCTTTTTCGCAGCCGAAATATCAGGTGTTTATCAGACTCATAAACGAACCTCTCTAAAACAAGTCCTTTTAACCGTTTTAACCTCATGGTTTATCTGTATTGCATTATCGCTTGTCATTGGGTTCTTTTTTAAGGTGTCAGAATCTTACTCTAGATTTGTTCTGGGTGTTTGGTTTTTGTCGACACCTGTTCTTCTTATGGCATGGCGCTGGGCAGTGTTTGTATTGCCTCACAGCTTACGTCCAGATGATTGTTACCGAAATAAGTCGATCATTATTGGTGCGACGCGAGCAGGTTTTTTACTCGCAAATGAATTAGAAAATAATAAGCACATTGATGAAAAACTAATTGGATTTTACGATGATAGAACATCTGACAGGATCGAACAAAGTCTAGGTTCAATTAAACCAAACATCAAAATGCTGGGTAACATCGATGATGCACTCTTACTAGCGAAACACCGAAGTGTAAAAAATGTCTATGTAGCGCTGCCAATGGAAGCTGCGAAACGAATAAAGCAAATCTTGAACGCTTTCTCAGACTCAAATGCGCATGTACATATTGTTCCTGATTTCTTTACTTTTGATTTAATTCATTCTCGCTGGAAAAATGTAGGCCATGTCGTCACGCTTAGTGTTCATGATACTCCTTTTCGGGGTTTTTCTTCGATTATTAAGCGATTCGAGGATGTAATACTTTCGCTTCTGATAATTCTGCTTATTAGTCCAATTTTATTGATTGTAGCGATAGGCGTAAAACTTTCTTCACCTGGTCCAATTATATTTAAGCAGGACCGCTATGGTCTTGATGGACGCTCAATTAAAGTCTGGAAGTTCCGCTCGATGCGTTCAACAGATAATGGTGCAGTTGTGAAGCAAGCGACTAAAGGTGATCCTCGAGTTACAAAATTTGGAGCATTTATCCGACGCACTTCTCTAGACGAACTTCCCCAATTCTTCAATGTATTGACCGGACAAATGTCAATAGTTGGACCCAGACCTCATGCCGTTGCGCACAATGAAGAATATCGCGGGTTAATAGATAAGTACATGCTTCGTCACCACGTAAAACCGGGGATTACTGGTTGGGCTCAAATAAATGGTTATCGTGGCGAGACGGATACGTTAGATAAGATGGAAAAGCGTGTCGAGTACGATTTGACTTATATACAGAATTGGACGTTGTGGCTAGATATCAAAATTGTCTACCTCACTATTTTCAAAGGTTTTACAGGCAAAACAGCTTATTAAAGGATTATTCATGAAGACATTAACTAAACCACTGTCAGTGCTTACTGTTTCTCTATTCGCGAGTAATGCTTTTGCTGCGCTCGAAGGGAATGGATATATTACTGAATCTGGAATCAAAGTAATCCCGCTTTTCGACAGTGCGTATGAGTACAATGACAATATAGGTCGATATTCTAAACAAGAGAATCCAGAGTCTTCATCTCTGATAGTTGTTGAACCTGGCGTGGCTTTACAGGCAGAGCGAGGGGAAAGCAAATATCAAGTATTGTATCAGCTGTCATCAGGCAATTATCTTGATAGTCGTGATGATAATTATATTGATCACCGTTTTGCAACAGAGAACTTTATCTCACTTAATCGTAGAAACTCATTGTCGATCAACTATGCGTTTTTATATCAACATGAAGAGCGTGGTACAGGTATTCTTGCTGGTGATAATTTTTCTTTAGCAGCAAAAGGTCCTGTAGAGTTTTCAGTGCATAAAGCAAGTTTGACTCATACTTATGGCTCAGATAATGCAGCGGGAAGAATAGAATCTACTCTTCGAATTGAAGACAAAAACTACCAGAATTATCGAAACATTAAAGATCCTGAGTTTGCGCCATATAGTACCAAGTTCAAAGATTACTTCGAGTTTGGTGCTGCTATGGCTTTTTATTATCGTGCAATGCCGGCAACAAGGCTACTAGCTGAAGTAGATATCAATAACCGAGAATACAAATATGACGGTCTCGATACGACGACTTCGCAGGATAGTGTAGACAGATTTTTCCTAACTGGTGCGACTTGGGATATCACGGGTAAAACGACAGGTAAGCTTAGACTCGGTTTACAAAACAAATCTTATACAGAAGCGAGTAGAGTGGATTTTAACGGTTTAAGTTGGGATCTTGACCTAGAGTGGAAACCTCTATCTTATTCAACCGTACTTGTTTCTGCGGCACAGCGCGCTAAAGATCCAGAGCAAGGTTCGAACTACGTCGATGAGCGAAGTTTTGATACTAACTGGAAGCACTACTGGATGTCTAATCTGTTTACTGATGTTTCTTTCTTATATGTAAAAGATGATTACTCAGAGTCAACGCGGGTTGAAGATTTTTATCGCCTAGGAGTAGGTTTAGGTTACGAAATCCGCGATTTTGTTGAATTAAGCACAGGCTGGAGAACTGAAAATAACGATTCGTCGGTAGATGACAATAAATATAATCAAAATGTTTATTACGTCTCGGCAAATCTAATTTTTTAGTAGGCACTAGATAATGAATAAATTATTGACAGTTCTTGTATTCAGCCTTTCATTGCTCTCTGAAGTAAGCGCTAAGGCCTTCGAAGATACCTATAAAATTGGAGCTGGTGATAAGCTTCAGATTTCGGTTTATGGTGAAGAAGATTTATCAATAGATGAACTCTATATAAGTAATGGTGGAAGGTTTGAATATCCATATTTGGGGCAGCTACACGCTCTAAATAAAACACCAGAGCAGCTTCGTAAAGAGATAGTTAAAGGCCTAAAAGGTGATTATCTGATTGACCCTAAAGTTCGTGTTAGTGTGGTTGGATTTCGCAGTATTTACGTTAATGGTGAGGTAAAAAAACCAGGTGGATATGAATATCAACCAGGACTGACAGTTGATAAAGCCATCGCATTGGCTGGTGGTTTTACTGACCGTGCTGCAAGAAGTAAAGTGTATATAGCGCAATCAGGTTCGGAAGAATCCAAAAGTAAAGTGAAACTCTCAAATAAAGTCATGCCCGGTGACATTATCATCATAGATCAAAGCTTTTTTTAATTTTAATCACCATAATTATCTAAATCAAATTCTGGACGTGAGTATGCTTAATCACACGCAAATTGACTCTTCTCAACAGGAGCCACTGATTGACATTGGGTACTATATACACTTGATTAAATCACGTTGGCTATCTATCTCATTCTTTACCTTTTTATGTACAATAATTGCTGCATTAGTTGTATTGTCAATTACACCTACGTATAAAGCAACGGCTACTTTGCTAATTGAGTCGACACAAAAAAAGGCTATTTCAATTGAAGAAGTTGTTGGTATTGATACCAGCGCCAAAGAATATTATCTCACTCAGTTTGAAATATTGAAGTCAAATCAAGTGGCACAGCGTGTCATCGATAAGCTAAACTTGTCGCAAGTTGCAGAGTTCAATCCGAGTATAGTAGATTCGAAGCCAAGTATGCTCGACAACATTAAACAGCAGATACGCTCTCAACCTGTCATTGCGGCCTATTTTCCAGAGAAGAACATAGTAGAAGCGGATCTTGTTGCAGCAAACGCGTCAATCAACAGAAACATACTGAAATCATTTAAATCTAAATTAACTATCTCACCAATTCGTAAAACTCAGTTAGTTAATATTTCTTTCGAAGCCCAAGACCCAGATTTGGCAGCAGAAATTGCGAATGAGGTAGGCTTAGCATTCATCGAAAATAACCTGGAATCTAAATTACTTGCGACAGAGCAAGCTACAGGTTGGATCAATCAGCGATTAGCAGAGCTAAAGCAACAGTTAGATGAATCAGAGCAGGCACTACTACGGTTTTTACAACAGCAAGAATTAATAGACGATAGTGGAATTATAGCTCTTACTAGTTCTGAACTTTCAAATTTGACAGATCGAATTGCGAAAGCGACGGATAAACGTATTGAAACTCAAGCGCTGTATCATGCACTAAAAAGCAATGCTACTACTGATGTGACGACGCTCGCGTCTATTTCTTTAATATCTAACCACCCTCAAATTCGCGACATTCGTTTGGCTGAATCAAATGCTGAAAAAGAAGTAAGTGAGCTTTCTAAACGTTATGGCCCAAAACATGACAAAATGATTCAAGCTAATGCTCAATTAAAATCCATTCAAAAACGTGCTGCAAAAGTTGTGAATAAGCTCATCAATGGTATTGAAAAAGAGTTAGCGAGTGCCAAAAATCAAGAAGCATTACTAAAAAACGAGCTATTGAACAAAAAAGAAGAGTTTCAGTCTCTTAGTGTCATCAAGCGTGAGTATGACGCGTTAAAACGTGAAGTAGATACAAATGCTAAGCTTTATGATTTGTTTTTAACTCGTCAGAAAGAAACAACAGCTACGAGCGACTTTAGCGCAGCAAATGCTCGTTTTAGCGATTACGCGCTTATACCTGAATACCCAAATAAGCCCAATAAGAAGTTGATTGTGGTGTTAGCGTTTGCAGCTAGTCTCGGGTTTGCCGTTGTACTTGTTGTCTGTTTAGATGCGTTCAATAGTACAATTGACTCGGCACGTGATTTCGAAAACAAACTTGGATTACTTCCAACAGGCACGCTGCCCATGGTGAAAGATAAGCGATACAAAAAATCACCTATTGACTCTAAAATGTTCAACAATGAAAAATTTGGTTTTTTTCAAGAGTCGGTTGATTCAGTGCGTACTTCTCTTTATTTAAGCCTACATAATTCTGAGCGGAAAATGTTGGCTATTTCTTCATCAGTACCTGGAGAGGGCAAAACGACTACTTCTGTTAACCTTGCGATGTCATTCGCCAAGTTAGAGAAAGTATTGTTAATTGACTGTGATTTGAGAAAACCATCTGTTGCGGAGCGTTTTGGACTGTCATCTAGTCAACCAGGCTTGACTAATGTTTTATTGATGAATACACCACTTCGAGATTGCCTAGCGACGTTTGGTGAATCAAACCTAGATGTGTTGAGTGCAGGTATGCTAGCGCCTAACCCTCAAGAATTATTAAGCAGCAAGGCTTTTGAAAAATTATTGGTATATCTCGAAAGTAAATATGACCGTATTATTCTTGACACACCTCCGATTTTACCGGTTAAAGATGCGTTTATAGTCGGAAAGTTAACAAAAGGTATCTTGCTAGTCCTTAAAGCGAATAGTACTACGAAATCGGTTTACAAACACTCTATGACGCTACTTGCCAAACACCAAATAACGATTGACGGTGTCGTGTTAAATCAGGTTCCGTCTCCCAAAAAGGGCTCACATACTTACTCTGCGTATGCTCAATATGCGCGAAGCGCAGACTAATCGAAGGGACTGAAATGCTTATTTCTGTGTGTATGTGTACTTACAAAAGAGTACACCTTGAAAGAACTTTAAATAGCATAGAGGCGTTGAATCTACCTGAAAATGCGACAATTGAAATAATTGTAGTTGATAACGACGAAGCGCAATCTGGAAGAACAATTTTTGACAGGCATGCGGCTAGGTCTCGTTTTCCATGTCGTTACATACTTGAAACTAGGAAAAACATTTCAATCGCTAGAAATGCATACTTAACGGCTGCAAAAGGAAGTTGGATAGCCTCCATAGATGACGATGAAGTAGCTGACAAAAATTGGCTGCTTTACTTATTAGATACAGCGAAGAGATATGATTCTCAGGTTGTATTTGGCTCTGTTAAGCCCGTTTTTCCTGATTCAGTTCCTAATTGGATAGAAGCCGGAAAGTATTTTGTCCGGAAAGATTATAAGACCGGCACAAGTTTAACAAGTGGTGGCGCTGGTTGTACTATTACAAATGTAAAAGTATTACGAGAGCACAGTTTGAGCTTTAACAAGGTTTATGGTTTAAGTGGAGGTGAAGATGCGGAATTATTTCATCGAATTTACAATCTTGGTTATAAGTTGTCATACTGTAAAGAGGCATTTGTGGAAGAAACGGTTGAACCTCATCGACTCAACTCAAATTTTCTAACAAAACGGGCGTTTAGAGTTGGTCAGTCTTTTACTTCGTATCGTTTGCCTAACACCTCGACCTGGATAAATAAGGTAAAGTACTTTACTCCACTTATTCCAAAAGCTATTTTTGCCTCGATCTTATGTATGATCACTTTTCCCCTAGGTAAACATCGTTATTTTAAGTACTGGCTCAAACTATGTGATATTGCAGGGAAAGTAAGTGTTTTATTTGGCAACCAAACAATAGAATTGTATAAGTAATTTATGCCTGCTAATCTAGTTTCTAAAGTAGACAAATTATTAAGGCGGTATGGATTTTTCCTTGTAATATTATATTGCATAGGAGCTCTTTCACCTGCTTTTTACCCTAAGTCTTCACTCCTTTCTAATGATTTAGACTCAATTATTTCTGCTAAATCTGGAAGTGCAATTTTTAAACAAACGTTTTGGTTAGGGTTATTCGTGTATTATGTCTTCAATGTCATCACTTCCAAAGAACTTAGGTTTTTTTCACGATCGATTAACATTACACTTTTATTGTTAATTTTGATTTGTATTACAATAAGCACTAGCGCACTATGGTCAGCGTTCCCTTCTTTGACAATTAAACGAAGTATTTTCCAATTTGCTTTTTGTGGTACTGTTTTCTTCTCAATTTATTATGCATTCCAGCAAGGAACCCTTGGTAAATGTGTAATATTTTCTGTATATGCTATCTATGCCCTCACTTTTTTATCGATTATAATGGGGTATGGATTTTCTGTGAATGGAACGCTTGCCTCTTTTGCTAAGAACAAGAATCAGTTTGCTGCATCATTAATTATCATAATAGTTTTTATGATAACGCTAAAAAACTGTAATTTAGTCGTCTTATCAAACTATAAGTTACATATTTCGCTACTAGTAACCTTGGTTTTTTTAACGCAGAGTAAAACTAATCTAGCAATAATTACCCTATTTTATTTGTCAACTAAAATACCGATACAATTAAATAGATACCTTTTATCTGTAACATACATTGCTTTCATTTTTTTATTCTGTATGTTTTATCCATCTAATAGTTATTTTGGCTATAACTATACAATCTTAGACATAATAGATGAAGACTTTCTTACAGGTCGAGGATATATATGGGACTTGCTTTATTACGACTTGCATTTTTTTAATCAGTCACTAATAGGTTATGGCTATGGTGCATACTTTGGTACACCGACCATTCCATACTTTTTTGATGACCCTTATAGTTTTACTCGTTTTATAACTTCAGCCCATAATGGATACATTGATCATATAATGCAACTAGGTATAGTACTCACCTCATTCCTAGCTGTCCTATATTTTATTATGGCCTCTCGCCTAAAGCACCGTTTCTTGCTCGCTTCGATGAGTATTCCAATTATTCATAACATTACTGAAACATCTATGTTGAAAGACAGTTCTATTATTTGGCTTGCATTTTTATTTTCGGTTTCCCTTTCTTGCTTATTAGACATAAAGATTTTAAATGAAAAGTAAACGTATCAATTGGATAGATTCTAGCCGAGGTTTAGCAATTTTACTGCTAATTGCGGTGCACTATGTAGGTGCTCTTGAATCAAGGAATATTATAAGCAACGAGCAACTTCTCGTTATTCAGTCTTTTTTGAGAGTTGCCACGCCTTACTTTATTCTCATTTTCGGATTTACATATTTCATCACTCAAAAAAATAGGATATTTTTTGTTCGTGATGCCTTAAATACTGTGTTCCGAATGAGGAGGAAACTGCTATATGTGATACTTGGTAGACAAGTAATAGTTTTGATTAACTCCCAACGTTTTGAGAGCATTTCAGATAACTTATTTGAAATATTGACATACCAGCAATTATCTCCTACTGGGGAGATTTTGACATTCTACTTTTTTGCTATGATCTGTGCTCCATTTTTTGTAGTATTAATGAATCGAATTTCATCGATAGCATTCTCACTTGGTCTTTTTTCTGCATATTCTATTAGTTATTTTATAGGCTCCGAATTCATAGATTTAGGTGGTAATAATTTATTTAGATTGTTTTTTTATGATGTGTATCCTTTTTTCCCAATGTTTTGTCTTTCTGCGTTTGGTATGCTTTTAGCTAAGCTATATATAAACATAGCAACAGACAATAAAAAGTTAGAGTGCTTTGGTATGCTGGCAGTTCTTTTTATAGTTATTGGATTGTTATGTCTACTCTTTTCTTCTAGCCAACCTATATATGATTTAGCAAAAGCAAAATATAAGAGCCCGCCTCATCCAATTTACATATTCACTTATGTTGGAATAACTATTTTTGTTAATATCATCTTGATTACTGCATTTGAGTTTATTAAAAATACTAGGTTAATTGAGTTATCTTTGGGTCTAATCGGTAGAAACTCACTGTTAGCTTATGTTTTACATTATTGCTTATTTCTCGGAACTCCTATTTCTTTGGTGTTATTCAATAATCAAGCCCCTCTATACGAGGTGTTGGGGTTTATCCTTATCTTGGTGATCATATTCGTCTTAATTTATTTTCGTGATTCGTTAAAAAGTAAAAAAATCTAAGGAAGTTGAAATGAAGGTTGCTTTAGTACACGATTGGTTAGTCGTTAATGGTGGCGCTGAAAAGGTTCTAGAAGGACTGCTTGATATATATCCAGATAGTGATATATATACATTGGTTGATTTTCTACCTACCGAAAAAAGGGGGTGGCTGGGAAAGAGTAAAGTGTTTCCCTCTTTCATTCAAAGGCTTCCAAAAGCAAAAAATAGTTACCGTAGCTACTTACCTTTGTTTCCGATCGCTATCGAGCAGTTTGATTTGTCCAAGTATGATTTGGTTATATCTTCTAGCTATGCTGTAGCTAAAGGAGTAATTACTGGACCAGATCAAACTCATATTTCCTATTGCCACTCTCCAGCTAGGTATGCTTGGGATTTACAAGCTCAGTATTTGAAAGAGAGTGGGCTGGAAAAGGGGGGGAAATCTATTCTCGCGAGATATTTCTTGCACAAATTTAGAATCTGGGATGTGCGCTCATCTCTGGGTGTCGATAAGTATGTAGCGAACTCTAATTTTATAGCGAAGCGAATCTATAAGTGTTACCGAAGAAAGTCGGAAGTCATTTATCCACCTGTTGACATATCACGGTTTACTTTAAGTACAGATAAAGAAGACTTCTATCTTACCGCTTCTAGGCTTGTTCCATATAAACGAATCGATCTGGTGGTTGAAGCTTTTTCAAAGTTGCCTCATCTGAAACTTAAAGTTATAGGTGATGGGCCTGAAATGAAGAAAATTCAAGACTTAGCCAGTACTTCGTCGAACATAGAAATTCTGGGATTTCAGTCTGATGAGAATATGGTAAGCCATATGCAAAGAGCTAAGGGCTTTGTTTTCGCCGCAGAGGAAGATTTTGGAATTATTCCGGTAGAAGCGCAAGCTTGCGGAACACCCGTAATTGCTCTGGGGAAAGGAGGATGTCTAGAGACGGTTAAAAATAACGAAACGGGTATCCATTTTGCCGAGCAGAAGGTCGAGTCTTTGGTTAGTGCAATTCGCGAAATGGAAAATAGTTACGATAGCTTCTTGCCTGAAAAATGTAGAGAAAATGCAGAAAACTTTTCGGTAGAGAAATTCAAACGTTCTATTGCGGATTTAGTTAACTCTTTTGACTGACATGGAGGCGAAGTGAAAATCTTACATATTCATCAAGATTACCCCGATGGCTTGCCTCGTCCTTTTACGCGAGCTGTGGCTAGTTTGATTGAACACTCTTGGAAACTAGATTGTCGCGTTGAGCACTTCGTTTTGTCTATTAATAGAACCAGTAACCCGTTCAAGGTGCGTTTCAAAAGCTTTGAACAAGGAATGTCGGTAGTGTATTGGTCCTTACCTATCCCAATTCTCTTTAGATGCTCGGTGTTTCTTTGGAGTTGGATCCTATCTAAGGCCCTAAGACAAGGTGAGTTTGATGTAATTCATGGCCATAAGCTGACGTCTGAAGGGGTATTCGCCCATTACTTGTCGCGTTCATTGTCTCTTCCATACTATATATCTATTCGTGGAGGAAGTGATCTTAGGAATATTGAACGCCTGCCAGATTGTCATAAATTGTTTAGAGACATTTACTCTAATGCTCGAGCAGTGTTTATGGTTAGCCCTTGGGCTAAGGCGAATATAGAGAAAAAGCTTAACGCTTATCGCAGAGATACCATAAGTTTCCCTAATATTTGTGAGTTCCGTCTGGACTCAAGAACAACTGTCCGAAATAGAAAACGGTACACCATAGTATTAAGTTTTCACCAATATATTAGAAAAGGCATTATTCCTACATTGGAAGCTATCGCAGAACTTAAGAAGCAAGGAATTTCTATTGAGTTGGACATTGTTGGTGGGGGAAACCACGATATTCGTGAAGTTATAGAAGGCAAAATCATAGCGCTTGGCTTGAACGACTCGGTCAATATCCTAGGCAAGCTAGAACATTTTAAGCTAATTAACTTACTTCAGGGGAGCCGTGGGTTAGTTTTACCCGCTTTAAATGAAACCTTTGGCATGGCTTATATCGAAGCGCTCGCTTGCGGTGCACCTGTTATCTATATGAAGGGGACGGGGATTGATGGTTTCTTTGAAGGTAAAGAAATTGGTGTTGGTCTTCGTAGTCAGTCTTCTGCACATATACAACAGGCATTGCAGAAGATAGAAAACAATTATGAGTATTACTCCAATAACGTTTCTTTGTTGGCCGATAGTGGCTATATAAACCGGTTTGAAGGCAAGTCAGTATCAAGCTTGTACCTTTCGACAGTAACGGATGAAAATTATGTTTAAGGTTCTTGTCTACTATGTCGTTTTTTCAAAGCTACCGACACCAAGGTTTGGAAGTATCTATTCCAAGGCTAGAGTTTGGTACTTCGAACGAGTTCTAAAGATCATGAAGGCGGGTCGAAACCCTTCTATGGTGAGTAAGAATGTTTACATTGCAAATGGCAAGCGCGTTAAGTTTGGTAGTGGATGCAGAATCAATGAAGGCGTCTATCTTGAATGTGCATATATAGGTGATGATGTCATGATTGCCCCAAACGTTACTTTGCTTAGCAGAATGCATAGTCACGCTAGGACGGACATACCTATGTCGCTTCAAGGGTATCAACCTGAAAAGCCAATTACAGTCAATGATGATGTATGGATCGGTCGTAATGTTGTGGTGATGCCGGGTGTCACAATAGGCAAAGGATCAATCGTGGCAGCTGGCGCAGTTGTAACGAGTGACGTACCCGAGTACTCGGTGGTGGCTGGTGTTCCTGCTCGAATAATCAAAAATAGGAGAGACGATGAGCACAAAGAGTAGCGTGTTAACTGTTGTTAATGCAGGTGGTCACTTGACACAAGCGATGTGTATGATGAAGGCCATTAACGAGTTTCATTTGGTGACTTCTGTTAATGTGGGAGAAACGTTCGGTGCTCGTTCAGTAACGATTATTGAGAGTACTCAGTTTAATGCATTTAAACACTTCAAAAATGTATTTATTGCGTTAAGTATAATTCGACGCATTAAACCAAAAGCTGTCTTTAGTACTGGTGGTCCTATATGTATCCCATTCGCTATTGCAGCCAAGGTTTTAGGTATTAAATTTGTTTATTTAGATACGTTATCTAGAGTAGTAGAGCCGTCTAACACTGCAAGGTTTTTATATAAATACCGATTGGCGACAGAAATGTTTTGCCAGTGGGAAACTGTTTCTAAGCAATATCCGAGAATGAAATACTATGGAAAAACATTTAATATATGTAACCACAGGGACTAATCAATACAAATTTAATCGTATGTTGGACATTGTTGATATATGTTTAGGAGTAATCGAAGGCGAATATCAATTATTTTTACAGCATGGTTCTTCAGATGAACGACCAATGAAATTCAAAGTTGATAGTGGCAAATTTATCTCTAGAAAGCAGTCAGAGGAGTCGTATAAAAATGCGCGAATAATATTTAGCCACTGTGGGATTGGTAGTATCTACAATTCATTGCAATATAATACACCTACGGTAATTATACCTCGCTTGGAAAAGTACGATGAGTTTTCTGATGATCATCAGCTACAGATTGCGCGTGAGGTTCAAGATAACCCACTGATTTTTATGGTTGATGATGAACTCGATGAAGACGAAATCGTTGCTCGTATGAGGGATTTTGTTAAGTTGCACCAGAATACTCCAAAAGAAGAAGTTGATCTTGTTAATTATGATTTGGCAAATAAAATGAAAGCGGTGTTTTTTGATGAGTAAAAAAAAGGTTGTAGTTGCTGCGGTCCCATATTCTGACAACCTTGGTGACGGCGTTATATCAGACAATATCACTGGCGCTATTTTGAGAAATTATGATGTGGATGTCGAAGTTTGTGATATAAGTTATCGTGAAAAAGTAAGTGTATTAAAATCTAAGGAGGATAAGCTCTCTATTTTTATGAAGCTCCCGCTTTTAGTTCGTCAGCTGGTCGTTGTTTCATTTTTTAGTCTGAAGTATTTTCGTCAAGGCCGAAGTTATTATGATGGAAAGCTAAATAGTGTGAAATGTATTTTCATAGGCGGCGGACAGTTAATTTGTGACGTGGACGCTAATTTTCCTTTAAAGCTGTTTTTTCTGGTAAAAGAAGCAGAGAAGAGAGGCATACCTGTAAGTATCATATCGGTTGGGGTGGCAAACAAATGGAGTTGGCTGGGGCGGAAGCTTATGTCGAGGGTTGTCTGTTCACCGATGGTTAAGCTTATTTCTGTTCGTGATTCTCTCTCTCGTAAGCACTTGCTTGAGCAGTTTAACGTGGTTTCAGTCGAGCTTCTACCAGACCCCGCACTTCTTTCAAGTATCTTGTCTAAATATGATGACTTTGATGCGGGCAGCAGTGTTGAGCCTAAGGTGGGTATAGGCGTTGCAGATATTGAAGGATTAAACTATTCATCTGATATTGTTAATTCTGGTGAACTAAACTGCAGTGAGCTTTTTGTTGACATTATATTGGCTGCCAATCGTCAAGGGTATAGTGTCGAGCTGTTTACGAATGGCGCTATTGAAGATGAGCATTATTTAAATGAAACCTTAATACCTATTTTGGACTCTCATAACTTGAACTATTTAGTTGCGCCAAAGAGTAACACTCCAGAACAACTGGTTAGGGTTATAAAGAGGTACTCTTTGGTTGCTGCGTATCGACTTCATGCGAACATTATTGCCCACAGCTTAAGCATCCCGACATATGCCGTGTCTTGGGATAATAAGGTTTCATCCTTTTTTGATTGTATTGGTTTTCCAGATAGAGCTTATGCTGATTTAAAGAGCTTGAGCTCAGATTTTGAGAGAATATTGCTTGATTCAAAGAGTGGCGAAGAAGCGTTTGACACCAACAAGTACGAGCAATTGTACTATGCGTTTATAGGTAAGAGCCTTGAAGCTAGCTAAAGAAATAAACGCTGCGTTATTGACAAGTCTAACTGGAAAATATGCGTTGTATATTTTTCAGTTGTTGTCTTTAGCTATTATATCTCGATTGTTTTCTCCTGAGGTGTTTGGTGTGGTTGCCGCGTTTCAGGTGTTCATTCTTTTTTTTCAGATGCTTGCTACATCAAGTTTGACGTCAGCTGTAGTCTATGAAGAAACCATCACAGCACATCAGAGAAATGGCATCTTTTCATTCTCTCTATGTGTCGGTTTTACAGGTTCCTTAATATTCTATTTGATCACTCCCTCAATAGCGAACTGGTTGGGCATTGAAGACGCTAGTTCTTTATCTTGGGTGCTGGCTTTCAACGTTCTTTTTTCATCATTGTCGATGCTGCCTATGGCTTCGTTGCAAAAAGACACAAAGTTTCTCGTTGTCGCTCGTGCTGAGATCATTGCAGAGTTGTTGTCCTTTGTGGGGTGTGTAGCGCTCTATTATATTGGACTGCGTTTAGAAGCACTTGCAAGCAAACTAATGATTGTTCCCCTGATGAGATTTGTGATGTATTACCATGCAAGCGCAAGTACCTCTATCGGACGACCTAAGTTTGGCAAGGATATAAAGCAAACTTATAAGCTGTTTGCAGTCGCTAAATACCAGATGGGATTCAATGTACTGAATTTTTTCTCTAGAAACTTAGATACATTGCTAATATCAAAATTTTTCGGTGTTCACTTAACTGGAGTTTATGAGAAATCCTATCAACTCATGAGATATCCGTTGCAGCTTTTTACATTTGCGATAACCCCTGCACTTCAGCCCGTTTTCACTAAATATAAGCATAGCCCTCAAATAATAGAGAGTGAATATTATCGTATAGTTTTCAATCTTGTTTTAATCGGTATTTTTTCATCTATAGTGCTGTTTTGGAAAGCTGATGAAGTTGTATTTATCTTGTTTGGACCTCAATGGAATGACACTGCAGATATCTTAAGAATACTGGCAGTAACTATTGCTTTACAGATGGTTTTGAGCAGCTCCGGAGGAGTTTTCCAAGCGTTTGGGGCAACAAGAGAAATGTTTAAGTGCGGCGTTTTTTCTTCAGTAATGAATGTGTCTGCCATCGTGTTGGGAGTTTGGTTACTAGATGTTAGAGTTCTTTGTTTTCTTCTTTGCATATCATTTCTTACCAACTTTTTACAGTGCTTCTATGTGCTACACAAACACATATTCAAAAGTAAGTTTGGAGGGCGTACGTATGTGCTCTTCTCGCTGGTTCTAGTACCTTACTTGAATCTGTTTTTGGTGAGCGA
>CEUY01078280.1_pt1 | contig 15286 bp, 16 predicted proteins | sample 361481 | NCBI WGS metagenome assembly CEUY01 (sample SAMEA2622737, study PRJEB7988) | marine metagenome | isolation source: saline water (ENVO:00002010), including
TAAATCTGGCCGTCATCTGAGCCGTCTATTGCATCGCCATCGCTGTGGGAGTATGATTGGCCGGTGAAGGGGTCGGTGTTGTCATTGTCAACAAATCCGCAGTTTCCGTCATCTGGGTCGTAGTAGTCGGAAAGACCGTCGTTATCGTCGTCCCAATCCTCGTCGTTCGCGAGGCCGTCTCCGTCGACGTCGGTATCTATGTCGTTAGGGCCGTCATCCCGGAACTTGGAGCCGTTTAGCAAGTGGAGGTCGTTATCGTCGTCAAGATCGCAGTTCGGGTCTATGTCGAGCCAATCTAGAATTCCATCGTTGTCGTCATCGACGTCCTCCCAGTTGTTTATTCCGTCACCGTCCCAGTCGTTGTTTCCGGTGTACGACTTCCTTTCAGTGAAACATCGGGGGTCCGAGTTCACGGGGTTGGGGTTCGATAGGCTGGGGCAGTTCCATGTTGCCACTAGGTCCTCGCTAGCGTTCATGAACGGGTCCTCCTCGTTAGTCACTCCGTCGTCATCGAGGTCGAAGGGTATGTTCCCAGGAATTGCTATTGGGGAGCCAACTGGGTTGTCGGGGAACTCTGATCCACCCATATCTGTGTCAATCCAATCCCAAACCAGATCGTAGTCCTGATCTATAGGACGGTATCTGTCGTCGTCGAGATCACGGTCATAGTCAATCTCGCATTCCCTTCCGGGAGTGGTGATGTTGTGATTGTTAGGGTAGTCGCCTTGGCCATCTCCGTTGGTGTCGGTTTGGAGGCACGTGTCCGGAATTCCGTCGTTGTCGTCGTCGACGTCGTACATGTCGGCTAGGCCGTCGTTGTCGTCGTCGGTGTCTGCCGAGTCAGGGGTCCCGTCGTTGTCGTTGTCGGGATCGAGGAAATTTGGAATCCCGTCCCCATCGAGGTCCCCATCAAAAATCTCGGTGAATGCTTGGGTTCCGTTTTTCGGGTGCCATGCCTTCTCCCTCTCGACGAAGTCTACCCCTCCTACGTAGTCCATGTAGGACGTGTTAGCGACCACTCTAGCGCTATCCCAGAGAGACGCCGAGGTGGAGATGTTTCCTGTCAGTAGGCTGTTCCATGGGTTCTCATCCCAGAGATCCACGACACCGTCGTTGTCGTCATCGTCATCGAAGTAGTCCTGGGTTCCGTCTTGGTCGAAGTCACAGGGCCACACGAATTGGTCTATCCTTCCGTCGTTGTCGTCATCCTCGTCGTAGGAGTCTGGACCCGAGCCATCGGTGTCGTCGTCAGTCACTCCGTCGTTGTCGTGATCCATTGGGTTCTGATCCACTCGATAGCCTACACCCACAGGTGTACCAGTCCATGGGTGGACTGTTGAGGGGACTACGTAACGGTCCATCGAGACGTTGCGTGGGTCTGCTCCTTGGGAGTAGTCAATTGGCCCCTCGAGGATGCCGTCGTTGTCGTCGTCCCAGTCGAACTCGTCGAGGACGCCGTCGTTGTCGTGGTCGAACTGGTGGGTCCCTATGCACCCATCGAACATTTCGATTAGGTCATTGATGCCGTCGTTGTCGTCGTCTAAGTCGTTCAAATCATCGATGCCGTCGTTGTCGTGGTCCTCGGCATTCGTCTCCTCTAGGAAGAAGCCGTAGCTGGGATCTAGGTTCAATGCCGAGGGATCAGAGATCTTTCCATACACTGACATTGGGTCGTGATAGGATGGGTTGATGAACTGCTCATGACGGAAGGGGTTCTCAGCCGCTGGCTGGCCTTGTGAACCCCCTGCCATTGGTCCGTCTGCTTGATCAAATTGCTGAAATGCAGTCCTCTTAGCTACATCTCCCCAAACTGATTCCTCTTCATCGTATTTCTCAAAATCCTGGAAGGAGTACATCTGCGTACTGAAGAGCATTATCGCTACCATCATTATCGCAGAAAGTGCCTTCCTCGGATTCTCATTCTTCTCTATATTACCAGCTCCAACTGTCATAGGACCACCTAGATGTCTTCGATACGCTGGTTCTACTTATGAAACAGCGCCCGATAATTGGCAGAAAGTATCAGCGTGGTGTTTGAGTATCATTCGCGATGGTAGGAGGTCCCCCGATTGATTTCACAGGCCCTGTATACCTGTTCCAATAGTATCGCTGCGGCCAATTCGTGGGGGAACGTCATCGCCGAGAGTGATATTGAGGGGTGCTTCTCCTTTGTCATCGGAGTAAAGCCGTCGGCAGGCCCGATGACTAGGTTGAGCGTCCTTTCTGAAATCGAGGACGCTTGGATTGTTCTAGCGAACTCGACGCTTGATGTTTGTTTGCCGCCTTCATCAAGGATGATTACATCTCCTGCAATCGAACTGATTCTTTCTTCGTATTGCTCCGGAGATAGCCTCCCTGAGTGAAACTCCAGCCTGATTCCCCTGGGCAATACTCTCTTGGCGTATGTGTCAATCATCAACCTAGCTCCATCGTCCTTAGGCCTGCCATGAAGATGGACGACTACACGAGCCATGGAGTGGTGAAGGGGTGCACTCCTTGATAGGTTCGCAAAGCATCAAGAAACTCGTCCTCGTCGAAGGGATGACTGAGATGGGATGGTGGCCGTTTGGAAAGAGGCGTGAACCCGCCGGAAATGACCCTCATATGAGAGGAGCTAGGGCTTGGATACAGGATCTCAGAGAAATTTGCGAGAAGAACTACAATAATCCCACCATGGGACAGAGTAGGGTCAGGGAGATGCAGGTTGAGTGGACTGACTCCCACAGAAAAGGAGAGGTTGACGATGCCCTCCTACAGGGCCTGGACAGGAGGGCTTTCAGACTACTCAGAGCCGATGAGAAAGAGTGGATAGCGTGGCTTGACGATGAAGATTTCTGGGAGCCAGGGTGGAAAGGCGGTTTCGAGAGCGAGTGATTGTGATGATGTTCTGGATCGGTTTATTCCTGGTTGTTGGGATAGGGGTTCTCTCCTATAGCAGACATCAGCCGTTCCCGGAAGTTAGCGGGAGGTTTGCTTATCTGTTGATTCTGATATCTGTGGTGTTTTGGATATCAAGCACGGCGCCAAGACCCACCTCTGAATCTGTTCCAGCTATCACCGCTGCTCTGGTCGGAGGGACCGCCGTGATCGTTGGCGTTAGGCACATGACCGTCACTCACAAGGACGTCCTTCTGGCTCCTTTTGGTGGTATCCTAATGTGTGTGGGAACAATTAGTCTGCTCTCAGAAAGATGGGCTGATTCAGGGCAGTGGGAACAAATAGGGTCGTTCGTGCTAGCCTCCCTAATCGTGATGCTTGAGATATACTTGGCTTTCCGTGGACTTGTCATAGGGGTCAAGGGGCTGTCCTGGTCGAAATCAGGACTGAGGCAAGTCAGGAGAGGGCTAATCGATGGCCCGAATGGCGCCATCTCCCACTTCGAGAAGTCATGGGACACTGAGGACCGTTGGCTGACTGCGATGAGTCATGCAGCGCTTTCGATGATCCACGAGTACAAGGGGAACGCTGACAAGGAGTCGTTTCATGGGGCTGAATTGGAGAAACTAGGGGGCTGGGAGTCGGTTGACGAGTCCTGGAAGGTGGCTATACGGGAGTCTCTGGAACAATTGTGACGTCGGGGACTTTGATATCACCAAACCCGGCCGCAGGGTTCGATGGTTCGTATCACGAAGGTACACACCGGCGCAGGAGACGGGGGAGAAACTGGTCTTCTGGATGGGGCGAGAGTAGGCAAGGAGCATCCTCGAGTCGGGCTCTATGGGACGATTGACGAAGTTAACTCCCAAATAGGTGTGGTCAGAATGGAGCTGAATAGGAGCGATGGCCTTCCAGAGGGATCCAAGAGGGCGGTAGATCAGGTTCTTGGGAGGGTGCAACAGGAGCTTTTCGATGTCGGGGGAGAGTGTTCTTGCAGCCCGGGTAAGCTTCCGCCACAAATGGCCCTAGTGGGAGTCAAGGAGTGCGACAGGCTAGTGGAGGAGATGGATTCATGGCTTGAGGATCTAGAGCCGCTGGAGTCTTTCATCATGCCAACTGGCTCCCCGGCAGTAGCTAACCTCCATGTAGCTAGAACGGTTGCTAGGAGGGCTGAGAGGCACGCTTGCTCACTGCGTGAGACGGGTGGCGGGGACTCCGTGAGAGGTGTGGTCATTTGCTACCTGAACAGGCTGTCGGACTGGATGTTCGTATTGGGGAGGTGGGTCTCAAGAATGTCTGATGAGGAAGAGGTCCTATGGACGCCCCTGGGAAAGCGCGAGTAGTGATCCAGTGTCTTGGTTTGACAAGTACATAGCTGCACATTTCATCGGTGAGGATTCTGTAACGAGTTGGTCGGACCTAACTTCGAAAAGAAAGTTAATGATGAGCTTCAAGGTATTGCACGATTTATTCGGGGTTCTAATCGTATTGGCGCTTACTGCTGCCGCAATAGATTGGCTGTTTTGACTGGCTTGTGGAATCATGCTGCCTTGCCTGTATGCTGAATGTGCCTTCTCGCTGAGCGTAGAAGTTCCTTCTCCTGTTGGAAAGTGATCATTGAGTCGGCACTATCGAAATCCAACCAAAGATAATTGGTGTGTTCCTCGGACAGGCCGACTTCGATTTCCTCAGTGTGGGCAATGTACCAATAGACCTGCTTTGGGATGAGGGTGCCCTTCCTCTTGAATGTGTACTCGGTCCTCGAGCTCCAGGAGTCGTCGATGACAAAGGACTCTATTCCTGTCTCCTCCTTTAGTTCCCTTGAGGCCGTTTCGTGGTGGTCTCTGTCTCCCTCCTCCACGTGCCCCTTGGGGAAGCTCCAGTGCCCCTGGGGGTACTGCAGCAGTAATATGCTGTCAAAATTCACCAAGATGAAGCCGCAGGAGGTTTCCATTCTCGGCCTGTCAACAGGACCTCCCATGGACACACAGAAAGGGAGTCAGATGAAAACGTTCCTAGTGGATTGCTTGCGAAACCCCCATTGGGGAGGACTCGGTGAGTTGTATCGTGGAAGTCGACCCGTTGTCCTTGGAAATTCGCAGAATCGTAACAGACAGCGATTTGGATGGCGTCACCACAGCTGCGATTCTGAAGAGGTGGTGGGTTGATGCGGAGGTGGTCTTCGGACATCCGGGAGAGCTCCGAGCGGGCCTGCTGGACGATCATATTGACTCGTTCACGGCCGTTTGTGACCTCCCTAGGCACCCTAATTGCGGATTGAGCATAGACCACCATCAGTCCAACCAGCCGTCTGAAGATCCAGAGGGAAATACCGTCGTTGTATGGAGGCCCACCCCTTCAGCTGCTAGAATTGCCTACGACTTGGTGCGCGACAGGGTCGACCTAAGTGACTTGTCCGACTTCATGGAATGGGTGGACAAGCTGGACGGGGGAGGAATCACGAGAGGCGAGTACATGTCGGACGAGCCGTCAGTGTGGCTGGGCAGAGTTATCGACGTGGGAGAAGGCACCGCGATGGAGGTCATGGAGGGCCTGACCAGGGGGGACTCCGTGGAGGAAATACTGGCTGTCCCCACAGTTGCACAGAAGCTCGCTGAGAGGAAGGCAGAGAGGGAGGAGTTGACCAGGAACATATCGGAGAGGACGACGGTCGTGGACAGGCTTGCCATTTCAAGACTTGAGGACCTGGGGATGCGTTCGAACGGGTATCACATTACGGCTCACGTCGGAGATGACTGCGATGCGTGTATGGTCATACACGGGAACGTGGGAGCCTCTTTCGGCGAGGAGGGGCGATACCCGGTCTCTGCCTCTTTCTACACGAATTCGTTCCTCCATCGGGATGGTGGAATATTCGACCTGACCGAAATGGCGACTCGGCTCGATCCGGACGGTGGCGGGCACGCGAACGCATGCGGATGCAGAATACAGGCTATGGAGGGTGGCAGCAGAGTCGAAAGAGCGGTCTCCGTCAGTGACATAGAGAAGAATATCGAGATTTGGCTAGAGATGTGGTCCAATAGGTGAAAAAATGGGAATTCCCTCTCGTGCAAAGATTCCCAGTAGGAAATGTGGTGTTTGCGACGCTGAGAACATTGGCTACGGAAGTAAATGCGTACAATGTGGTGCTAGGCTGGAAAAAAGAAAGAGGCTTGGCAGATCAAAAAAGTCCAGAGCTAAAGAGGCGAAGAAGAGAGGAGGATGTTCTGGCAATAAAAAGACATACAAGAGTCGTGTAGAGGCAAATTCGGCCCTTAGAGCGATGGCGGAAAAAGGGCGTGGACTCAGAAGCTATTGGTGTAAAGTGTGTAATGGCCACCATCTGACAAAGTTGCGTCAGAGAGGATAGTCGAGGTTCGCCATTATTCCGCGAGAGGGCCGAAGCTCAGAATAACGTAAACAGCCTGGACTATCATCAGCATGCCCACCAGAGAAAGGACCAATCCAGTGGGTCTCGGGAGGTAGTCATGCAAGTGATTTCCAGACAGCCAAGCGAAAGCCATGACGAGGGCGCCTGCCAGCAGTTCCTTTCTCGCGGACCCCTGAGGGTCTTCCCACATGTCAGTCCAAGGGACCAGTCCCTTTTTCTGGAACGTGAGACGGTACCAAGAAACATACAGGAGTGTCATTCCGGCAATCCCTACAACGCCCAATGTGAAGGATGGGGAATCCCATGGGCCTCCTATTGAAAATTTGAACAGGACGGTATTGGAGAGCAACAGCATGCCGAACAGTCCTGGTGTTCTCCAGTCAGGAGGGCTGCCATCCGCCATGGTTAGGCCAAGGGGCCAAGGGGCTTCAAATCGACTAAGAAGAATAGTTCTTCTCCGGGACCTGTTTCGGGGATACATGAAGCAGGGCTTGATCTGGGAGGATTCTGTCGATGGCCCTCATTTGGATTTGAGATATGATGTCCTCAGAGAGGGGCTTCCCCGTGGTACCGAGCATTACCCGGGCATAGACGATGACCCGCGTACCAAGTTCCTATGCGCCTACGATAATGGCGTGCTAGTAGGCTGCTCGACATTGCAGGTAGACAGCAGGGACGGATGTGAATACAGGATAAGAGGGATGGCAGTGGCACCTGAGTTTCGTAATCGGGGAATAGGTACCAGGATTGTAAGGGGACTACAAAGTCATGCAAAGGAAAGGGGGACCGGAATCTGGTGCAATGCTAGAATCAAGGCCATAACGATGTACGAACGGTGCGGGTTCAGCATCGTTTCGGAAGTTTTCGAGATAGATGGGATTGGTCTCCACTACGACATGGAATGGAAGGATGATTGATTGGAGCACGGGCCGGGATTTGCACCCGGGTCCACGGATCTGCAGTCCGTTGCATAGCTGCTCTGCCACCCGTGCAGCGGTCCTGCGACTCACAACCCTCTCTTGAAGGCTATCCGAGGCCCTGCATACCTTGATGGTCGTCCTGCCACTCGTGAGGTGCATGCCGGAGATATCGTCAAGGTTCGAGGGGCTAGGGGTTGGTTTTGCCCCATACCTGCAGCCGCCCGGGCCCGAGGTTGTCCGGTGGACCGTGGGTGAGCCTGGCTTCTCCACCCCTGATGAAATACTCGAGGCTGCTATCGGCGAGTTGCGCGATGGGAATACGAAATACACCAGAGGAGCTGGTTCGATGGAACTGTGTCAGGCAGTGGCTGACTATGTCTCTGAACACCACGACATCGAGGTGTCTGCAGATGATGTGGTGGTGACCCCCGGGGCCAAGCAGGCGATGTTGTACTCCTTTCTGATTACCACAATGCCAGGAGACGAGGCCATACTTCTGGCGCCATCATGGGCATCATATGAGCCGATGCTGGAGTTCATTGGCGCTGTCCCCGTTCACGTACCCGTTAGAAAGGACAACTTCCACCCCGACCTGCAAGCCATACGTGATGCCATCACTGAGAATACTCGGGTTATTATTCTCAATTCCCCCTGCAACCCGACGGGTGCGGTTTTCACTCCAGAGGAAATTCAAGGGATTCTGGACATCGCCATAGAGCACGATCTATGGATTGTGTCTGATGAGATATACTCGAGAATGGTGTGGGTGGACTGGCCTCACGTCTCGCCTGCGGCACTGCCTGGTGGGATAGAACGGACGATCGTGGTTAATGGGTGGTCGAAATCGTGGGCGATGACAGGGATGAGGCTCGGATTCCTAACCGGCCCCCCTAATGCTGTCAAGGCCGCGATAAAGAGTCAGGCAAACTCAGCTTCTCATGTTCCGACCTTCATGATGGAGGCTGCGAGAATTGCGCTTTCTTGTGACGACGCTGTGGGCGAGTTCAATCACGAATACAGGAAGAGACGCGATATGATGAGAGAAGGACTATCTGGACTGCCTGGGATCAGGGTGGTTGAGCCCGAGGGGGCGTTCTACATATTCGCGGACATCACAGGTACTGGGATGACCGACACCGAATTTGCCGATGGCGCACTGGAAGCCGGTGTCCAGCTCATTCCAGCCTCCTTGGTCACGGGTGGCGAGGGTTTCATCAGGGTATCTTACGCAACTGGAGAAGATGCCATAGAGGAGGGGCTCAATAGGCTGAGAAATTGGCTGTTAGATGAGTGAGTTTGAAATTGCGACATGTTCCCAGTCTATACATGAGCGGCGAAGAGGCCAGAGGAAGTCACGTCTTCCTCGACTATGTTGGATACTCTTCTCCCGTCCCAGATGACGGCAAGTGGATGCTGGCTGTCATGAGGGAGGCAGTACAGGCATCGGGAATCAGAGAAGTGCACTCACACGTCGTATCCTTCGATGGGAGTGAGAGCCCCCCAGGTTTTGCTGCGGTTGTGCTAATTGACGAGAGTCACGTTACAGCCCACTGCTACTCTGATTCTGGCCTTCTTGCGATAGATGTGTTTACCTGTGGAAATGACTCTCCAGAGGGGGTCGCTGATTACATCAATAGCTCCCTTGAGGCGGAAGCAGAGGGGATTCGTCTAGTGAGGAGGGAAAGTGTCCCTAGGTTCATTTCGGGTGATTGAATGAGCATCAGGGAATTCATCGAGGAGCACTACCTGCACTTCAATGCAGGCGAGTTAGCAAGGTGTTCGTCTTCCCTCAGGGGTTTTCTCGAAGGAGGGGGGAGGCTCATGGTGACACTTGCAGGGGCAATGTCGACTGCAGAAATAGGAAGGAGTCTGGCACCGGCTATTAGATCGCAGAAAGTGCATGCGATTTGCTGTACTGGAGCGAACCTAGAGGAAGAGCTGTTTGGACTGGTGTCTAGGTCTAGTTACGAGGCCATTGGCGATTGGAGGAATCTGTCGGCACGGGACGACGCTGATCTGAGAGACAGGGGGATGAACAGAATAACCGATGTAGCGATTCCCGAGGATGCATTCAGAGACGTCGAGGCGTCGTTGATGGTGCTTTGGGAAGATGCTGAGGCCGCTGGAGACAGTCGGTTCCCCCACGAGTATCTGTATGACCTGTTGCTTCACGGGGGTTTGGAATTCGATTCGGAGCCGGAGAACTCGTGGCTCATGGCTGCGGCAGATGCCAATTTGCCCATCTTCACGCCGGGGTGGGAGGACTCGACTCTGGGGAGCATATTGGCCGCTAGGGTCCTCGATAGGTCTCTGAGGGACGCTTCGATAGTGAGAAGTGGACTAGAGGCGATGCAGTCTTTGGCGGACTGGTACAGGGAGGACGACTCGCCGACGGGAATCTTGCAGGTAGGGGGGGGCATCTCTGGGGATTTCGCGATCTCGGTCGTCCCCATGCTTAGACAGGACGTTGGGATGGATGTTCCTCTTTGGTCCTGGTTTGCGCAGATATCTGAGTCCCGCGCTTCTTACGGGGGGTACTCGGGCGCACCACCGAATGAGAAAATTAGCTGGGAGAAAATAGATGTTGGGACACCAAGATTTGTAATAGAGTCGGATGCGACAATCGTTCTCCCCCTTCTCCTGGCTAGTCTAAACTAGTCGCTCTAGAATTCTGCATAATCATTGCATTGCTCGCTTATCCTCAGAAGCTGATTATACTTGGAGGTACGATCAGAGCGAGCTGGTGCGCCCGTCTTAATCTGTCCTGCATTTGTTCCTACGGCTATGTCAGAAATTATCGAGTCGGCGGTTTCTCCCGAACGGTGGCTGATTATTGTCCCAAAGCCCGCCTCCTTTGCCATTTGAATGACCTGGAGTGTTTCTGTTACGGTGCCTATCTGGTTGAGCTTGATGAGTATCGCATTGGATGCCCCGATCTCTATGCCTTTGGAGAATCTGTCGGAGTTGGTGACGTATAGGTCGTCACCTACAACTTGGACCCTATGCCCTTCCCTGGATGTGAACTCTATCCAAGAGTCCCAGTCGTCTTCCCCGAAGGGGTCCTCGATTGATACGATAGGGTAGTCATCTAACCAACTTGAGTACAGTAAGCCGAGTTCTGAGCCCGATAGGACTCTGCCGTCTATGTGGTATCCGTCATCATGAAGGAACTCCTGCGAAGCGACGTCCAGGGCTATGGAAACCTCCTCGCCGGGGTTGTAGCCGGCGGCTGAAATTGCGTTGACCACGTAACGGAGACCCTCCTCGTTTCGAGGTAGGTCTGGGGCGAAGCCTCCCTCGTCGCCAACTCCGCCGAGCAACCCAGCATCCTTCAGCACTGTTCGGAGCGCGTGGTATATCTCGACACCGGCTCGGAGGGCCTCGGGGAATGAGTCGAATCCATGTGGTACTATCATGAACTCTTGGACGTCGACATTCGAGTTGGCATGCGCGCCTCCGTTCAGGATGTTCATCAGTGGTACTGGAAGAGTCGGCTTTTCGGAGGATATGTGTTGCCAAATTTCCCCAGGGCCTGTGGCCGCACGTAGGCAAGCCATTGATGCTCCTAGGATGGCGTTTGCACCCAATACCGATTTGTTAGGGGTTCCATCGGCCTCCTTCATGGCTTGGTCGATCGCTTCCTGGTCTGTAACATTCATTCCAATTATCGCATTGGCAATGGGGCCGTTCACATTTGCTACGGCCCGACCTACTCCTTTTCCAGACCACTCGAGGCCATCGTCGCGCAATTCTACGGCCTCGTGACGACCTGTGCTAGCTCCCGAAGGGACTGCTGCACGACCAATGATGCCGTCCTCTGTTTGACAATCTACCTCGACTGTTGGGTTGCCTCGAGAATCCAGTATCATTCGCCCATGGACGCGCGTGATGCGTGTTCCCATTGATTCGCCGACCATACGGCCCGTTCTCAAGATTGCGTAGGATGTATTCTACTGATTTAGCCAACTGAGCCAGCGGGAGACCTTGGTTTGCACACCGGGGACCTCCATCTCAGAACGGCAGTTGGCCTCCCAGCAAAGCTGCTCCCCCGTTGGCGATATGGAAAAGAGCTCAGCACGGAATAGTACTCCATCGTGCTCAGAACAATCGCACCTGTTGTCATCGACGAAGCAGTGAAGGAGGTGCTTAGGGTAGTGGTGCATTCTTCCCGATTCAGGGCAGCATAGCATTAGGCTTCTATCGAAGAAAACTAGGGATTGCCCGGTTTCACCATCGACCTCGTGCCCGACTATCCTAGTGCTTGTCAAGAGTGTGGCTACGTCCACATTGTACCAAGCTGCATACGAGGCTGGTAGATCGAGTGCGGAGACCTCGTCGAGGTACTCTTGCTTGCGGAGCATGTGCATCGGCTCCTCGGCGACCATGTTGTCCCAAGTGAGGGCGTCCCATTTGAACGCAACTTTTTCTTCCTTCGGCAATACTAGTCGAATATTGGTAATTATTTGGCTTTGAAAATCACTGATTACGGCTTTCGCATCAAATGCCGGTGGTAGGCCATAGAGCCACTGACGAAGCCTTCGTAGACTGGTGTTCCCCTAATTCCGGCGAATGTCTCGAAGCTTCTCCGAACAGACTTTGGTACGTTATCCTCAATGGCTTTCATCTTCTGATCATTGATCTCGTCGAGAGCTTTGATGACTTCTTGAACTATATTTGATGATTCGACTATCTCAAATCCTTTGGACTCAAACATTGAAGGCAACAAAGCCATCGTCTCAGAGTCGCGCAAATCAGTCCAGCAGAAAATCCCTCCCGGCCTAAGAATACGGTAGGCTTGTTCGATGAAGGCCGCCATATCTCCGTAGCAATGTGATGACTCGACATTGTATACCACATCGAACGAGTCGTCTTCGAAAGGAAGATCTTGGGCGTTGCCTTCGATGAACTCAAGATTGGCCTGGTTTGCGTACCATCGCTTGCAATGCCCGACTGCCTCGGGTGAGAAATCGACACCGACCAATCTGGCCGGGGAGTGGGTCTTGGCAATCCAGCTTGCTCCTCCACCTCGGCCTGAGCCTACCTCAAGGACCTCTCGCCCTTCCAGGTCGACGCCTCTGATGTTCATCGAGTAGAGTTGGATGAACATCCTGTTTGGTTCATCCTCTTCTTCAAGTTCCGGACCATTACCGTCCTCGAAGCCGTAATTCATGAATCGAAACTCGGACTGGTCATTCGCTTTGGCAAGTTTCTGGTACCACCATTTCCAAATTCGGTTCTGGACTCCGCTCGGTGCGAACCTCAAAACGGTGACGAAGAATCGGGCGGGCAGACCCATCTTCTTGGGGCTCGTCACGCGCATGTGACACCTACGTCTTCCATTTCACTGAGCAGCCAATACTTTCGGTTCTAGGGATTCTGACGCTCCCACCTGAGATGAGGTCGTCAATCGCGTCCGATAGTTCGCTTGTACTCGCGTGCGAGGGGTCCCTAGGCGAGTCATCCAGTCTTCCTCTATATTGGATGCTTGAATCGGAGGCAAGGAGGTAGAACTCTGGTGTCCTCTCGGCTCCGTATGAAGTGGCTACCTGTTGCGAGTCGTCGTGGAGGTAGGGATACGTCATTCCCTTTGATGCTCTCTTCACCATGTTGTCCCATGAGTCAGCTTCGTACATCACTGGGTCATTGGAATTAATTCCCACGAACCCTATTCCATTGCTCCTAGCTTTCTCCGCAATGCCTTCTATCCTGGGCTCGGAACCCACCACGTAAGGACAATGGTTGCAAGTGAATGCGATGATAAGTCCGTTCTCACCCATGGCATCCGCGAGGGACATAGAGTCTGACCCGGCTCCCGCGTTTGCATTGGGGAGATTGAATGTCGGGGCTACTGAACCTGGCTCCATTGGTGGGCTCATGCTAAGTCGGGGTGAGAGGAGGTGGTTCAATCCTCCGGCCGAAGAAGCTGCCCTCTGGCCATGCCCTGGTCCTTGCATTCCTCAAGCCTCCTTCTGGCTATTCGATGCTGTGGATCAATGTCCAGGACCTTTCTCCAAGATGAGGCGGCCATTTCGGAGTTGTCGCCCTCATGGTGTATGGCGGCAATCATTAGTCTGGCGTCGATGTGCTTGGTGTCATGCTTGGCCGCGCTCTCAAAATCGGAGAGGGCCTCGTCTCCCCTACCGAAGTCGAGGTATAGTAAACCCCTCTGATACCATGCGTCGGAATTCCTTGGGTCAATCTGTAGAGCCTTGTTCAGTGGTCTCTCGGCTTGCTCGGCCTTTTCCATGGCATTGAGGCACGTTCCCAAATGCACGAGTGCCATAACATGCTCTTCCCTTCTTTCGAGAATCCTTCGAAGCTCTGCCTCTGCTTCTTCCCAGTCACCGATGTTCATCAGAATCTCTGCTCTTCTCTGTCTGGCCAGCAGGAAGTCTGGAGCGTTTGACAGTATGTAGTTGGCATCGTCCAGAGCCGTTTCCAAGTCCTCCTTGAGCAGGGATGCGGAGCACCTGTTGAGTCTAGCCCTGGTATGATCTGGTTCCATTTCAAGAACCTTAGAGAACAGGGCCTGGGATTCAGCCAGTCTTCCTTGCTTGGCTGCAATTAGACCTCTGACAAATGGAACGGCTGAGTGGTTATGTAACAAAGTTGCAGCCTCGGCAATGTGCGTGTTGGCTTCGTCTAGCTTTCCGTTCTCAACACAAAGAAGGGCTTCCTCGAGTGCAATCGAGGGATGGTCCGGTATCAGCCTCCTAGCCCTCACCAAAGCTACCTCTGCCTCGTTGTATGATTCTTGGTAGCGAAGGGCCTTTGCTCTTCCTAGCCAGGCCAAACCACTTTCTCTATCATGTTCTATTGCTGCATCGAAGGAAACCAATGCGTCCAGTATCATAATCTGGTCATGTACGCCGAGTGTGTCCCTATGGTGTTCCGCATCGTGTAGGTGGAGCCTTCCTTCCATGACATGCATCGAGGAGCTCTCCCAACATATCGGTGGGGCTTCTGCCAGTACCTTCCTTGACCAATCTAGTGCTCCCGCCCTTAGCATTACGAGGCTTAGCCTTGATCTCGCTTCTGCGTCCTCTGGATTGGTTTCCAGCCATTCCTCCAGAACGGCTCTTGACGCGTCCAAGCGGCCTTCGTTCTCCAGAATCTCGGATTCGAGGATTACTGTGTATTCGCCTAATGCGTGCGCGCTCCTTATGCTTTGGAGAGCTTCCTTTGATTTTCCCTCACCAGCAGCTAGTATCTTGGCGTGCAGGAGCCAAGCAGCGCCGTTTTCCTCATGAGCTCTGAGGGCGAGGGTTGCTGCCTCGAGCGCGGCACCTGCCTCTCCCATCATGAACAGTTTAGCTGATTTCTCAACCAGTCTGGCTGCGTCCGATGGGTCTAGTTCTCTTGGATCGGAGGATAGTCTGGCTTCATGAGCTCTGACGGCGATTTCTGAGAGCTCTGCTGCCTCTTCTGTCTCGCCAACCTCCTCTCCGAGCGCCATGAGGCGTGTTTTGTTCCTCCTCAGCCTGTCCGGGTCGGTGCCGACGAGGAGGACGGATTGCTCTGCGAGGACTGCTATATCGTCGGGGTCAATTGCCAGCAGCCTTTCCAATGTCCTGTCCAAGGCGTCTAGCTCACCTGACTCCCTCTGGATCAGAGAAAGTGACCTTAGAGAGGATGAGTCCTCGGGATCCAGGGAGTTCGCCATGCGATACGAGTCGGCAGCCCTCTCCCCTCTTTCGATGGCGTGGAACAATTCCCCGAGCAATCGGTGTTCATCCCCATTCAACTCGAGGTCCTCGGCCTTCATCTCGGCCTCTGTGAGTATCGCATCGAGGCGCTCTACTAGTGGCAGCAGGCCTGGAAGGCTCTTCGCGTCGGCTTCGTCTGCATCCAAACCAGGGTGCTTCTCGAGGATGGCCTTGGCTGCATGGGTTGCTATGGCACATGACTCACTTGAGCTGACGGCGACGCCTTGGTCGAAGAGGAGGTTCTCAGCGCTCTCCAGCTTTCGATGGACCCCCAGGAGGTTATGCACCTGGGGCGTCTCTCCAAGAATTGTATCGACCCCTCTAGATAGGAGGTCCAGCCTTTGTGTTGTGACGGAGAGGTCGGCCTGAAGGTTTCCCATTCTGTTGATCAT
>CEUY01063749.1_pt1 | contig 15272 bp, 7 predicted proteins | sample 361481 | NCBI WGS metagenome assembly CEUY01 (sample SAMEA2622737, study PRJEB7988) | marine metagenome | isolation source: saline water (ENVO:00002010), including
CCCGGATAGAAGTCCACGAGTTTGACGTAACGTTTTGTCTTGAGTAAGTTAGTTGCTCGATATGGCCCGAACTTATGTCCGAGGTAAACCTCAAGCGTTGTAACCTTACGACCCATACGCTTTTCCATGATGGTGCGACTTTCTTTTAGGTAAGCTGCCGCCATGATTGCATTAACGGTTGGGTCTTTGCGTGAAGAAGACATTGTAATGTCGTATGCTTCACCGTACGTCTTGACCAGATGTCGCCAAGTGGGTTTAGTGATTTGCATAAGACCAACGGCGCTACCACGCTTGGCTCTTACAGATGGACGGAAAGAACTTTCAAGATAACCTACTGCGGCTAATTCTTGAACGTCCATGTTTGTAACGTGTGCAGCTTCTGCAACGTTAGTTTTGACATCATTCCAAGCAGACTCAACAGGAGCTGTCCAGAAGATGATGTGCAACAGTAGTGTGAATTTGAATAGATTCATGATTATCTCGGTAGAACGTTTTGAAAGTGGACGAAGTTGAATTTGGAGTGTACTCTGACATCATTGATTAGGAACATCGGTAAGGTATCGCGATAATACTCACGCATGTACCCAACGACACCATCGTCATCAGTGATAAAGCCACATCGCTTAACCGCAGCGGCAAAGTGCAGAAGCGAACGCGACGTTGGCAGGTCAAGAGAACTGGGAATCAACGAATCCATTTGACGGATACGTGCTAAGTCCCAACTCGTAATAAAGGAACCAGTGACGACTTGACCTTGAGAATTCCCAGTGGTAACACCACCACGACCACCACGCATCTTAACTTTATCAGTAGTAAGTTGAGATAGTTGATAGATTTTCTCTTTCAAGTGAAAACGCTTTTTCCCTTTCTCCACGACGTCATGAAAGTCACCCATGGTTGGGATGTCATCCAAGAAACCGTACCCTTTCGGGATTTCTATATCTATTTCAAGCACACGGCCACTGTTACCCTTACCCGTATAAAGGGGTACGTAAATCTTAGGGTTAACCAAGTGGTGCTTTTCTTTGGTAATCCGTGAAACCGGATTTAAATTGAAAGTTCGACTTAACATTTATAATACTCCATACTTAGCGGTGGACAGATTAGAGAACCACCACTAAGATGATATATATCTAAAATGTTTTATGTCACACCGAACAAGTTTTTGATGTTATCGTAAAGATCATCTGGACAATAAAGCTTTGCATCGATATCAGTTTTCTTAAACGTAACGTACAGCGTAAGAACAATCTCTCTGATTGTCTTTGGGTCACGTATCCAACCATTCACTAGTCCCAGAGGCGGGATGGCTACTGACTTATACCCCTCGCCCTCAATCAATCCACGCAATTCAACGATGTTGTGGTGAATGAGTCCCGGTGGGGATTTCTCGCGCCAATGTATCTTGGTTGGGAACATTGCAATATTGACGTCGTTATCCAATTTAACGTCCCACACCTCATCCGCTAAGAGCGTACCGCCACGGTGACGCTCCATGTAGATGTTGTATGCTTCGCGATGATTCTCCCTTACATAGAGTGCGATGCCTCTACCCATCGCACCCACGGTATTAATGGTAACTACTTTGAGTTCTTCAGGGGCGTTGAAGAGATTACCATCGATATCCGATTCGCGGGCTATTTTGAACATCTTATCCTCTCGATATAATTTTCACCCACTCATTATAAATAGGCGGAGGTGTGACGCCATCTTCGTCAAGAACTACGAAGTCAGCGGTGTTCATCCGAGAATGAACGTCCGAGTTATGCGAAACTACGATTGCTTGTGAGAAGTGTCCGGCGTCTAAAAGTGCCTTAATAAAATCCACAAGTCTTGCACGGTGACCCTCATCAAACGTGTGACCCGGCTCGTCGAGAACAATCGGGAAACCCTCAAGACCTAGTGCCTTATACGCCGTCAAGCGAAACACCAAGTTAAAGATTTCACGCTGTGCCGCAGAACCATGTTTTACATCTGGAGCAGGCTCGTCGTTTGTACCACAGTGGAACGGGAACTTGTAGTCCATGTCACCCTCCTCAATGTTACAAGGGTAGACGTCCAATGGGTATTCCCAGATTGTACCGATGTGCTTATTCATCATATCGGTGATGCGGGCAATCGCACGGTAGAAGTACTTACGCAGCAGACCTTTCTCAGGAGACATTGCACGAACAAGCTTGGTTGTCGTTTCGTGACGCTTCTGTAATCCTGCAACCTCTTCCTCAATCGCAGTTAGACGACGGTACTCTTCGTCCATTTCATTAAAGCGTGTATTTGCTAATGAGTAATTGTCAAAAACCTCCTGACGTTTTGTAGACAACATATCCTTATATTCGTTCATCATCCAAGACACCTCTTGTTCGGTGGCATCGGTGATAAGTTTGGTATGCTCCTGCTCTAGTCGATTGAGTTCAATCAACTGCGCGCGTCTTGCCGTCAGACCTTTATAGTTGGCACTGTGTTCGTCCAGACTGTTCTGTTGGAACTCACACAACTTCTCACACTCAGCGATGTCTTGAAGCAGTTCTTCAAAGTTAATCTCGCTGCCTGCCGTAACTTCTTTTAACTTCTCCGATTTCTCAACCCATTTAGTGTGTTCCTTAGACACATCAATGGCATCGTCAAGCTCTTTAACGAACCAGTTTACAATCCCACCGAATTTACCACGGTTACCGTTAAAAGCATCCTCGCCATGCAGGTGTGTAAACATAAGCTTCAGTACCGGGTCTTTTGAGTAAGACAGTCCCAGTTCACGAATCTTGTTCGAGAGGTCAAACTCCGCCTTAGTCTGTTCGTAAGACATCTGAAGTTCAAGAAGTCGAGCCTCGCCTTTCTTCTTAACAGCATTTAATTCATCGATGTCCTTTCGAAGCGTTTCTTCGCTAACATCAAGCAGACCCGGCTTAAAGACCGTTTTACATTTTGGACAGTCGACATTATCAGTTGCCAAGAAATGTTCTAGACGATGCTCTCTGTCTTTTAAAGCCACATCAATCTTCCTAAGTTTTAGCTCAACCTCAGCAATCTCCGAACTGTCTTTTGATACCGCTGATTCCAGTTCTTTAAAAGATAGGGAGGTTGTTCTGGCATCGATAGCGCGAGTTAGGTCTAAGGAGAACTCGCCAAGATAAGTTCTCGCCAGTTCAAGAGAAGCGGTGTTGTGTATCTCAAAATCGCGCAGCCCAGTAAAGCATACGTCTTCACCCATCTTCTCATCAAGCCACACACGTAGCGCCTGAACTTGGTCTGCCAAACCCACGGTGTTCTTTAAAAGATAGTCGTAGCGTTGTTTGCTTTCAAGAAGTGTCCCGAGTCTTTGCTGCGTGTGTTCTAATCGAGCTTTCGCTTCACCAATCTGACTTTGAGCCGTGGCCAACGACTCCTCGATACGACTAACGTCACGATCGCCAAACTTAGGCAGTTTGCAGATAGCGTCAGAAACTCGCGCGAGGTTATCCAACGTATTCACGTACTTAGACTTGTCGATGTTAGGGTCGACAGATATCTCGCGAATCTTTCCGCCTAGCTCTTCCACCTCTGCCTTTAAGGAAGCGATATGACCTGTCAACATTTCACGTTCAGCTTTACACTCAACAACACGAGGCTTAATTTCTGCAATCTTTGCTTGACCGTGCTTAATTGCACCGACAAGGTCACGTGCGTAGTCCTTAAGCTTCTTGTGGATGCCTAGGGCGTACGTTAAGTCTGAAGTTGACAGTTTGGTAAACCAATTGCGTCGCGCGCCTGTAGAGAGCCTACAGAGCGTCATATCTTCCATGCCAATTAAAAGGTCTTTCAGTGCAGGTGTGATACCTAGCAAGTCTTCAACCTTTGCATTATACACTTTAGGGTTGACCGACTTAGCAACAACCACGTCATCTGTCACGTTCTTGATGGTACACTTAAGAGAGGAACCTGTTCTCTTTACGATGAAGTGGTAGTTCACCCCATCCAACGTCGAGTCGTTGAAATACTCGCCGCCATCACGCAAATCTGTTTTGTCTGGGCATGTCGGGTAGTAGACATTCAGTAGACGGCTCTTACCACAACCGTTACGACCCAAGATAATCGTAATCGCAGACTTTAGTCGCATATCGAATTCTTCGATTTCGTTCAGGTGCATCCCCGTGAACTTCTTTAATCGAATACGGTTAACTGTGTACATTTCGATACTCCATTTATTCATTATCATAAGGTTAGAGCTTACAGTAAATAAACTTCTGATTAAAAAATACAAGGAGGTATCTTAGTACGAGCGGAGCGGAGCGGATTCGCTTTTTGAGGAGTTTTTTAGATCGGTGGAGGAACGTAGTGACGACCTCTTTTTATTCTTTTTCTTTTTTGCAAAGTAATTAGTCTTCCTCCTTTTTATGATATTACTGAGGAATACACCATGGCTGAAGAGATTTCACAACTCAAATTTTACTCCCGTGGGATAGTAACGGCGGAGAAAGCGCCGCTCGAAAGCCAGATAATGGTTATCCCGATTGAATTTCGTTTTATGTCTGCAACCCGCGTTGAGCAAATCGACGTCGAAGACCGCATCACCCACAAGGTCGGGCGAGGCGAAGATGTGGTTGTAGTCAACACCACAAACTCCATCCCGGCACGTTGGCTGAGGTTTAACTCCAACCGAATCACCCCGCCGGACGTCATGCCGGATGAAGAGGTATTGATTTGGCGAATGGGCGACACCGACATCTTCTACTGGCAAGACATGAACATCTCAAACGTAAAACGTACCGAGGATGTGACGTGGGCTTTTGCCGCTGACCCGAACGAGAAGATGAAAGACGATTTGTCTAATGCGTATCACATCACGATGTCGACCACGCACAAGCACTTCACTTTCCAAACATCCAAAGCAAATGGCGAACCGTTCGCTTACACAATCCAAATCGATACCGAGGAAGGCAACGCGCAACTTACCGATGATGTGGGTAATGCGTTTTACGTCGACTCGAAGAACACAGTCGTCGGGATGCAAAACTGTAACGGGACTTATTTTAAACTCGATAAGGATGTCATGTATGGTAATGCACCAGATGCAATGATATTCACCGCGAAGAATAAAGTCTCGTTTAAGACCAAAGCGTTTTCCATTAACTGTGAGACGTATGTGTGTGATGCTTCGAGCTCGTATACGGTTAACACGGGCACGTACAAGGTGACGTGTAAGGATGCGACGATTGAGGGCGACAAGGTTACTTTCAAAGCTCCAACAACAATAGCCACGGCAATGTTTAAATGTGCATCGCTCTCTGTTGGCGGCGGAGGTTCATCAAGTGGCCCGGCGGCTTCGGTAGTTGGCGACATGGACATGAAAGGTTCTTTGACTGTGTCTAAGACGTTGACTGCTTCGAAGATTGTGACTGACAACTTGCAAGCGGCGAAAGGCAACATTGACAGCTTCTCGCATGGCGGCGGCAAGTGTTGCTAAAATAAATAAAAGTAAAGGTAAGGGCTTGCGCCCTTACCTCTCTTTCTTTTTCTTTACGGTCTGATTTCCAGAATACCTGCATCTAAGTCAAACTTAGGCGTTCCGTAAATCGCACGACCTGCACGGATAGCGCCAGAGACGCCAAGTGACGGTGACTCGATGGTCGACAGTGACTTACTTACCGTGTCGTAGATGTAGATGACATCTTCCATACTTGGCCAGTAAATCTTACCTTCTAGCTCAGCACAACCTACACAGTTAGCAGGGATGCCTTTGATGAACGAGATAGTGTCTGTCTCAGTATCAATAACCAGTGCACGATTACTAAAGCCGTAAGCGTCAGTACCACAATAGATTTTACCTTTGTAGTAACAGCCGTTAGCCCATTTGTACATACCGTCAGGAACTTCGATTTTAGTAATCTCGTCCGTTTCAGGATTAAATACCATGACGTAATCGTTGCAACGTGCAGGGACATAAATCTTACCATTATCAGCAAGATGTGCACCCATAGCACCTTGACCTTCCCAATCATCCGGAATAGGAATCTCGCGCACCGTGTTCTTCTCAAGGTTAAATTCCAAGATTGGACACGAGTTGCCCGGCGTGATGTAAACATTCCCATTCGGTGCCAGTACCGAGCCTGCCCAAGAGTGCCTCTTGTTAGGGTTAACTACTGGTGCACTGTCAAATGTTTTACTCACAGTGTCAAAGACAACAATCTCACTAAGTGCGTAAGGGGCAATAACCAACTTACTGCCAACAGCCACCGCACTGATGCAGTTATGTCCGTTAGTTAAGAATAGTGGATGTTCGTATTCGGTCACCATATTTGTCATCGGGTCATATTCGATTAGACGTGGGTGGTGGTATGGCGCAAAGTAAACCTTACCGCCGACCTCACAACCGTTACCCCAGAACTTATAATCACCAGAGCGTGATAGGTTGCTACCGACAAGTCTCGCAGATGGGCCTGCGTTGGTAGGTGCAGCCGCAGCTTTAACAGTAGGCTTAGCCCAAGGTTCAACGGTGTACGTCCCTTTACGACGTGCACGAAGATTACACATCGTCAAGAATGGCTTCACATACGGATTCTCGTGAATAGCACGCGCATCATTAAGAATCGTCTGCTTCTTCCACTTGGCATGCTTATATAGAGGACGTTCCATATCGTACATTTTAGTGTACAATGTCCAGATGCCGTCATCCCAATGCGGCCAGTAATCGACTAGGTTACCTTTCTGGTCGACAATGTGGCCAAGGGTGGCCGTTCCACCCACATCGGTAATGCGCCAGCGTCCAGTCGCCCCTTCGGTAGGAATGGGCGTGTAATAACGCTCGATGTAGTCGTTGTCGATAACCACCAAGAATGTTGTAATGTGGTCAAAGATTTTCTCCATCACACCATCGGAAAGAATACGGTTAACGTGTGTCGGTGAACCAAAGTCACCAAGACCCAATACATCCCAATCGATGCGGTCAGATGTCGCCATCAAATGTGCAAGCACATCTTCGTTTGTAAATGTGATGCCGACAGAACGGTCAGAGTAGTAACGCTCCATCTCAACCCAGAACAGCTTACCTGCAAACACCAAACCTACCGTCTTACCAGTAATCGAAACGGGCGTCTTGATGGTAAGCGATGTGTAGTAGCTCAGATTGCTATCTACTTTAAAGAAGACATCGCGGTTAAGGTCGTGTGTTGAAACATCGCCGATGTCGTTAAGGACAAGACCTGACACGTTACCACCACTGCCGTGACGAACAATGTCGCCCCCGCCAAACAATCGGATGCCGTAGCTTTCCGCATCATCACGAACCCAAAGCCCATCTACCGAATAAAGGACATTAGAGTTATAGCGTCCGATTTTATCGTCGGTAGTTTCCAGAACAAGGTCACGTGCATCATCGACTGAGAAGTCTTGAGATGGATGTACATTAGGTGGCGCTAAGCCGATGTTCGTTTCCGTGGAAATTGCAAGCGGCTGATAGTGGCTTTTTACAAACTCTAACTCTGGATGGTCAGGTGTAAATGTGTGGATGGCGATACCTGCTTTTGTATCAAACCAATCCTGCAACGAACCGTCAAAGTTTAGAAGCTCGTCTGCATGTTTGTACGGGTAAAAAGTTAACTTGTTTCCTACCACGTCCAGAACAGCAACTTCCAAGACATGATAGCTTTGCATAAATTGACCAAAGTTAGACTCCGGTAGGGTGACTACGTCCCATCTTTTATCGGCTAAATGGTAGCCAATAACCTTTTCAGGAACGACTTGATAAGTGGCGTTCATCAGTAACTCCAATGGCTGAATACAATCATAGTATGACCTGACTCACCCCTATTAAGGATACTAAAATGACTATCAAGTACGACCCCCATCAGAATATTGACGGCAACGTACAACTAGACGAACGACACACAATTAACGTGAGTCAGCCGTTCCGTGTTGTCGTCCCTACACATGCCCCGTTTTATTACTCATCATTAGTAGTAAAACACAACGGCAATGTGTTAACCGAGAACGTACACTATTACGTCTCACACCGCTACGGTACAGGTACTCACCAGACAGCGCAATTGTGCTACGGTAGTATCTGGATGATTGATAAACGTCTAGGTGGCGACATTACTGTTGACTACCATCCGATGGGTATCAACGAAGCAACAGCCGAACAGATTACCGCTGAGCGTCTTCGCAATGCTGACGAAACCCCAACCGATTTAGATTGGGAAGAGATTGTAGGTGAGAAGTATTTCCCACCAGTAAACATTCTTTTTGATCGCGATAATTGGAACGGCGAAACAGAAATCATCAATTCAATCAATGCTTTAGGTGAAGCAATCAGTGGCGGCGGTTGGCCGTACGCTAAAGAGGGCTCAACTTATCCGAACTTTAAAGTTGACCCGAACGCAATCAACATCGCTCCTGAAGAAAACTGGACGACTATCAGTGCGGTCTTCTGTGTGAAGAAAACGTTGACGTTCAAGGGCGGCTTAGTAAACGTAGACCTGTTTGTAGATAACTACGCAGACTTCTACGTTGACGGCGATTTAAAATTCCAATCGGTTTACCCAACCGCTTCTTCAGAACAAATTCATATCCCTGCGGGCGAGCACACCATCGCAGTTATCGTTCGAAATGGCTCTGGTCCGTCGTACACAAACTTCAAAATTCAAGAGGTGGGTCAAACCGCCCAGTTCTCTGACCGTACGTGGCGCTGTGCTGTCCTAGGTGAAGAGTTAACTGAAGAAGATGCAGTAAGACCTATCGGCGGAAACGGCGACGTATACGGCTTTATAGAGGACTGGTATAAGGCGGTCAAAGTTGTATTTGAAACTGCCCCTGCACACAACCACGTCACAAACATCAGCAACCCGCACGGCGATGAGTACGGTTGGATTCATGCGCTTGAACGTGACGGGGTGGCTAAGAACGCCACTAAGATTTTCAACAAGACACTGGCAGAGCTAACTGCTTATGTTAATAGTCGCGCGCCAACGACCGCTGATTTCTCTGGTAAGGTTCGCAGAACTGGTGACCTGTTGCTAGGTAAGATGGTAATGCAGAATGGTTTTGGTGTAATTACCAAACGTAATGGCATTGACCACCTACTTAAAATCGTAAATGGTTCAGTAGAATTCACCTCTTTATCCGATGTTGTCGTTACGTCAGGCAAAACCACCAACCAGCCTGTTCACCTAAAGGCAGGTAAAAACGTTTTGTCTTTATACCCCGACGGTCGCGGCCTAACCTATAACGGTCACGAGGTTCTATCTAAAGACACTGTAGCGCCACACGTCCCAACTGCTGACGACGCGGCTAGCGGTATCGAGTCACGTTCTACCGTAACTGTAACGATGACAGGTAAGGGTACTAGCGGTGACAAACTCGTCATCGAATGGAACGTGCCTGACCCGACAGATGCAGTTTACGCGATGCGTCCACTGGCGACATCTTTCGGTTCTTCTAAAACACACGGTGCGGTTCCGAATCTGGTCAAACAGGTCGCCGACATCATTCCAACTAAGCTGACGATTGCGAATGCAAGAATCAACGGTAAACGTTTGACGAACAGTATCTTCCTTAACCCGATTGATTTTGGGCTAGATGAGGTTGCAAATATCTCGGACAAAGACCTGCCAATTTCAACAGCTCAGCAAAATCACCTTGACCAATATGTGACAGGTGCGCACGAGCACAAGTTGAGCGACTTTGGTTACGGTCATGCGACTAAGAGCGCAAAGGGCGTGACTACGTTGCAGCCTATAGGCTCGTCAGTTTCTGAGTCGTTGCGTTCACAGGACGTACGTGCCGAGAAAGACCGCCTACCGGATATCAGTGATGCAATCGATAACTTGATGCCTGCGGGTGTAATTACCATTCTCCGTTACGGCGAATCAGGCAATGCCGACGTTACCGACATTACCACGTCCGGGTACATCTTCACCATCAGCCAACCGAAGAAGTACTATTGTAATGGCCTGCACACAATCCCTGCAACGTCTTTAAACTTAGCGGAACTTTTCCCTGCAATGGCAGAGGAGCAGATGATTTATCTCTACGCTAACTATATAGATGGCGCAGCATCGTACGAGGTGTACGACTATCAGAAAGCAGAAGATGATACGTTGACCGAGATTGGACACATTCTGTGTAATGAGACAGGCATTGACAGTTACCAAGTCAGGAACGTTACTCGTCTAGGTAAATTCCGCGAACTGGACGAGCACCGTCAGAACGAAAGTGCACACGCCGAGAAACCAAGCGACCGTAACGACTTAGGTCTAGGCTCATTCGTGAATGCGGAAATGCGTTTTAACGTGGCACGTCCAACCTTCCAACAAATCTTCGATACGTGGGATCGTTTTTCACACGGCGCTAAAGGTACTTCAGCAGGCCACCACGCAGGTCGGGGTGATGTGCAGCCATCTAACGTCTTAGAAGAACAGTCTTGGACATACAACCAAGCAACCGACGCTGTGGTGCAGCCAGTAAACACGGGCTCGTTCTGTGGCTTTATTTCGCCAACCAAACACGAGAAGTATCTATTCGATACAATCTTGCAGTCGGCGGCAGCGGATAACGATGTCATCGGCGTTGTTCTAGGCTTTGTGGTTGACGAGTCTGGGCGCGAACGCACACTGGCATGGAATGGTGGTCAGGATGGTCGTTTTGGTTCAGCGGTTGGTTCAGCGTTGTGTGTTGACTATAACCAATCCAGTCAAATCATCACACCAGTTAAACCGACTGCCCGTCTGCCGGGTAACCATAACTGGAACTCGACTGGCCCACGTCGCGTTAAAATTACTCGTGACGGCGACAACTATACTGTAGAACAGTATACACCAAATGACACAGAGACCATCGAAGAGACGTTCCACTTTAACATCCAAACAGGCGACTGGTCGTCTTACGTTGGCGGTGTAAAGGTTCAGGAGGCTACTCTTGATGCGGCTACTGTTGCGTCCATGGCCAAGTTCCGTGGCGCACAACCATTTGGTTACTGTTGTCAGTCTCAGCCGGGTTCAACTTACGTGAACATCCAACGTCCGGACGAAGACGGCCAAAACTTCTACGCGTCTGTCCCTGAGCAGATTGAGGCAGTTAGCCCGTTGGGTCTGATTCGCATCTTCAAGGGAAGATCGACTGGGCTAAGCGGTAAGAGACGTGCAGACTTCATTGCCGCACTTCCAGCGCCTGTAATCAAGAACTATTTGGGTGAGACTATCGCCGTACCGCCCGAGCGTATCACTTATCATGTGTTTGGCGATATGTGGACAATGGTGTGTCATTTGGATGCAACCATGTTGACAAACAATCCGCTATAAGGAATCTAATTGATGAAACGTTACCCTTACGACTATACGGGTAAGTTGGAATCGAATAAGTTTACGGAAACCCGTACTATTACCTCCAACGAGAACTCAGACCGTGTAGTTATACTTGACCACGCACCATTCTTCCCTAACATGGAAGTTACTGTTGAGGGGTCTAATATCCCCCTCAAACGTGGTGTGGATTTTGAGTTAGTCTACCAACTGACGCCGATGGAAGAGATTGCTTCGGCGGATTTGTTCTGTGGTGTGCAACTACTTTCCTCACACGTCACAGGCAAATTAACCTTTGGCGGTAATACAGTCGGGGGTGACTTCGTTGACCCAATCCAAGAAATTCTAGACATGCTTGTCAAACATCTGAACAACCCACTTGTGGGTAAATGGGAAGATGTGGATGGTGTGCCTGCGTTGATGCCTAAGATGGCGACGTATCGCGATTGGTCTGACTTACTTAACACACACTACCTATCTCAGGCAATTGATGAGTTGGGTAATAGCGTAGAAGAGGGCGGCGATAACGAAGAGAAAGCCATCCAACTCTTACGTGCTAACGTTGCTGCACTAAACACAGCAATCGATGCTTTTAACTACCCTGCACACATTGCAGCTAAGAACCCGCATAATGCAACCGCAGCACAAATCAACGCCCACCCTAAAAACTTAGCAGTGGCTGATGTGGTGATGGGCTACAGCAAAGATTTCTTTGCTCTGTGTGATTATGTTCGTGACCGAGGTTTGACTGAAGCGCAACTTCAAGAATACCTCAGCGAGTACGTCGTTGGCGATATCGAAGGTACGTTCAGTTTCGAAGATGGCGTAGCAACCATCGAGTCTCAAGATGGCACGGCTAAGCTTGACATGAACAATGGACGTGTGACGATTTCGTCTCAGGGTAGCATCTTCATGCAAGCAGACTCTGATATCATTTCGTCGTCAGAAGTCTATAAGCTTATCAGTGGCGGTAACGAGCTGAAGATTGTCTCGTCAGGTGCAGGCATGGCGGATAACCGCATCTTCTTGAATGGCCATGAGATTCTAAACAATAGAAGCATCAAGGCATATCAGGGCGATGCGGGCGGTGGTGTCTCAACTGTGGTCATTACCCAATCGTCTACCATCAACCTGTCAGGCGACGGCACAGCAGATAATCCGATTACTGGTACGTTGATTATCCCGACGGCAACCCCATCAGTTTCTGGCAAAGCCAGAATCAAGCACAGTAGCGGTACGGAAACGAGTGGGTATGTAGCCCACCCGAAAACCGCCAAAGCTGTATCCGACCAACTTCAGAACCTAGTAAGTGATGACTTGCGTTTGAACGATAAGCCGCTGAAGGGTTCTGGTATTTCAATAGGTAAAGCTGATGCGAAACTTGGAAATGTTGACAACACGGCTGACCTTAACAAGCCGCTCTCTGATGATCTTGCTGCCGCTGTTGCTCTACTCACAGGCTCAAACCATACTCACAATTGGTCAGATTTAGGTATTGGTCACGCGGGTCGTAACGATTACGGTATTGCATATATCGCAAATGATATCGACAATATCCCGGATAACCAAGGCATCTCTCCTAACGTCATCACGCAGGTGAAAGCGTTGCTAGATGCAATGGTTCCGCGTTACTCAGACACTTTGGTTGCAACTGACGTAGAGTTTGCCTCGGTGGAGGAGTCAGAGTTCTCAATCTCAGGCTTTACACTAACACCCCTTGCACCTGTAAACTACACGTTATCCAAGAACGGTGCGTTTGTTGAGTCCACGTTCACAGGCGCTGTTGATTTGGCGACCATCCCAAACACGGAATGGTACACAACAGACAACGACTGCGAAACGCGTTGGGCGAAGGCGGTTGAATATACCAATGCGCCTAACTGGGGCAAGCCGCCTGCGGCGAAGTACATCTCGGTAACCCCTGACTACGGCAAAGCAGGTGGTGTCCTTGCGTTCAAGAAGCGCCTAAAATTCAAGAGCACAGACTTCATCATTAAGATTGCGGCTGATGATAGCTTCATCGTTTATGTGGATGGTGTTGAGTCTATGAGTGGTTCGGGCTCGACCGTAGTTACACTTGATGCGGCAGTAACGCCGGGACGTCATGCTATCGCTATTGAGGTTCGTGATGGCGGCGGTAAAGGCTACTTAAGTTTTGAAATCTACGATGGTACTGAACTTATCGATGTTTCGGACGAATCGTGGCCATGTGCGGAACTGCCTTTGAATGCAGACCCGACGAATAACCGCTTCTATATCTACGGCGATACGCTTACGGGTGGGATTGTGGCGACGGTTTCAGCGAAGCCAATTGGTGCAGTTAGCTCCCGCTATCTATTTATCGGTAACGTATTGAGCAATTATACACAGGTGAAACCAAATAACGGAAGCAATGTTAAGTTTGAGACCACTATTGACTACGGTTCGTTTAACGAGCTGACTGAGCACTACACTGAAGCGGATGCGCATGGCGGTGATGGTGAGACGGATATCGTAGGTTTGGAAAACGTGGTGGGTGCCGATATCTGTAACGGTAGTACGGTAGTCGACATCCCATACTTGCTACGTAGACCTCGGGACTACGGGTCGGAGGTTGAGGCAATTTACCAGTCGGGAGTAATCACTAAACACACATCCCCGTCAATCAGCGACCGTGACATGTACCACTTTATTGACGGTCATTGTCCGGCTCAGTATCACTGTGTCAAAAACAAATTGGCGGGTGATGAGTACACTGTTGAAGGTATCTTACATGTTCGCAACGACGAAAGACCCGCGCAGTGCCCACGCTGGTTATTTGTATCGGACGGTAAGAGCAGCGACGAAGTTCTTGTAATTGATCCTAATGACTTGTCAGCAATGCCTAGCTTCACCATTGAGTCAATGGCTAAACTGGTGCCATCTAAGAGTGTCAAGACCATCATTGCGGATGCTGCCGTAGAAAAAGTAACCACCACATTCAGCGGTGACGAGTATGACGTTTATGCGCCATTCCCGTCGAACACCAACGAAGACCCATACATGTTCTCCATGTGCCGTTACCGTTACATCCCACGTACAAATCAGCTAACGATACTTTTAGCGTTTGAGGGCAAGTGGGAGTGTGTCGATGTGACATTCGATCGCAATATGGCGAGTTTCTTTAACAAGAAAGCCGTCGGTGTTCGTAGCCCGGTTGACTGCGTGTTCGGTGGCGTTGTCGATAATTTCGATTTACCGGATGCAACTATTCGCCGTGTAACGTCGTATCGTGCACTCTTTGAATCGTACCTATCAGGTACAGACATTTCGAAATACGCTGAAGTCCGTAACGGAATTACAGTAAAGAAGGATGATTATGCGCGACTAGAGAAAATGCTTAACGTGTTTACGCCTGCCACCGAGTTAGTGTATCACGGTAGTCGCACGCACGAATACTACGCAACCCACGGCCAGCCTCTACCTGCGTTGTTCTGTGGCATGTCGTGGTACAGTCACCCGGAAAGGCCAGCCGTATCTCTTTCTAAATACCACCATGGTCGTATTTTAAACGCTGAAAGAGACCACATAATTCCGGGTGGTGCAATCTGGACTCCGGCAACGGATGAGGTAGCATCCTTTACCACTACCATGGACTTAGCGGCAACGTCTACGTTTGTGGTTAGACGCGGCGACCGTTATGAGGGCGATGGGAAGTCCACAGGGAACCTCCACGTTTATGTGAACAAAGCAAAGCTCTACACATTCCCACCCGCAGACGAGCACACCTTCACGATAGATTCAGGATCTAACACATTAATTGAGCTTCGCTTGGAAGCCAGTGCAAATGTGCCAAACGGACTGAACATTACCAAAGACGGTGTGGTTATCAGCAACTATAACTGGCATTACCATATGCTGACTGCTCCTGCGGAAATTGTCGAGTACACAATGCCTTGGCATACGTGTCAGGCGGCATGGGAGCGTGTCGTGCGAATTATTGAAACTGAATAGGAATAAGTAATGAAAACTATTTACCCGTAT
>CEUY01206089.1_pt1 | contig 15253 bp, 11 predicted proteins | sample 361481 | NCBI WGS metagenome assembly CEUY01 (sample SAMEA2622737, study PRJEB7988) | marine metagenome | isolation source: saline water (ENVO:00002010), including
AAAATAGATCTTTGAATCACGGCCACTCATTTCCAATTGAGAGGCCCTCAATTCCGGCACATTGCCCAAGTCCCCAGACTCCCAGCCAATTTTATTGAAAAAGCCGGTAGCGTGAGTTGATAAAGCATAGATTCCGTCAGCACCGCGACTCTCCGCGATCCCCTCAGCATGGTCAACCAGCCGTTTACCATGACCTGCACCCTCATGATTACGCTTAACGAAAAGACAAGCAAGCTCAGAAAAAGCATCACTTGAATGAACCGCAACCGTGCCCACAACGTTACCATCAATTTCCAATATGAAATAATCCTCAAGGCATGAAAGAATATCAGCACTGTGCCTTGGAAGAAGTTCACTTTCCATGACAGCGCCTCGAATAATTGAAAGAATCTCCGACACGTCACTATTTTTTGCTTGCCGTATTTGACCGTAAGGATCGCGATGCACCATCAAACCAACCCCTTCATTACTAAAAAGCTCAGCCAAGATAGCATAGTCTCTCAAACCATCTAGAACATGGACTCTCTCAACCAGCTCCTCGCATGCCTCGGCCGCTTTTCCAAGTAAACGGCTCACCCTTCCAGACAAGACTGACCTCTCTTCGGCCATTGCTCGAGCCTCAGTGACTGAATACTCAGAGCCGGTAAAATCAGCAATACAATCATCCGCAGTCAGTACAATTATCTTGTTTGCTTTAAGGCATTTCCCTACATCAAAGGCCAAATCATCTAAATCAAATAATGGACTGCTATCTCTTTGATCAGAACAAGTCACTGCAACAACAGGAACCATCTTACTTGCAAGAAAATTACACAGACACTCTTTGTTGACATTTTCAGCATCATCACCCAACAAATAAATTGCGCCGTCATCATCCCGGCCCTCATGCCCGGCAACAGCTTCGACCCTCATCACCTTCAAACCTATAGCCGTCAAATCCTTCATTATCATTTCCGCCAATGAGGAACCCGCATCTCTTCCCTCAACCTTATGCAAAATCAACTCGCCTGCGATTTCCGCACCTTTGAAATCACTTGCCGCCTCGTCCGAGCTATGCACAACCACAAAACGAATGCCAAGAGAGTACAAAACCGCCAAGTCAAGAACCACATTAGCAAAATTATTTGATCCTACCACGTCGGCATCCAAATGAATAACAAATAACTTATCCCTGAACTGAGGGACATATTGCAAAACGCCTCGTAAATCTCCAAATTCCATCGAAATAATCTTTGCTAATGAAATATGACAGAAATTTGCAGATTCACACCTGACAAACCTCAAGAAAAGTGACTGCCTGCAAAGGTTAGCAGACCATCCTCATTAGGCCGTGGCTTCGTGACCAGTACCTTTATGCCCAAGTATCTTAACCGTTCTGTTCAACTGCTCAAACTCGATCGGTTTCTTAATAACCGTTACAGGCCCGCTAGCTAATATTTTACTTAAAATCTCGCTGTCAGGATACCCAGTGATAATAACTATAGGAAGTTCAGGATGGATAGACTTTAACTTGGCATATAATTCATCTCCCGAAATATCTGGTAACTTTAGATCAAGAAAGACCAAATCAAACTCCTGCTTCTCAGCATATGAAATAGCCTCAGCACCTGATCCGACAACGATTCTGCCAAACCCTGCTTTTTTCAAAAATTGCTTAAAGAGTGTTTGCAGTGCGGGATCATCATCAATTACCAAAACTGTTGGCTGCCCACCCTCTTCTTTTTTCAATACCTCAGTATCAAGCAAGCTTCTCTTTATTCGCCATCGTCCACCGATCTGAATCGCCGGCAACTGCCCCCTCTGCACCAAATAATAAACGGTAGGCAAAGGAATCCTGAGATACTCGGCCGTTTCCTTTACTGTCATTAACTCAGGTGCGTCTTCTGTAGCCATAGCGATTATCTTTTTTGAGAATTACTTTAAATATTAATTGCGGTTAATATTAATGAATATGATTAATTATAATATTTATAGATTCAAATTGGTCACAAACAAGTGAAAACAAATAAAATACACATCTTTCTCCCTATTATCATATCTGATAATTTTTCTTCAATTGATGTAAATAATTCCAATAGACAGCTAACTATAATCAATATTTGACGAGAACCGAAGCTTGCATGAAAACAAAGATGAGCGACATCTATCAAAATTACATCAATACCCATTAATTAATGACTCAAAAATCAGTAAGACTCTACAACCCCGGTCCCATAAATGTATCCGATGATACGTTCGCAGCCATGAGCGCGGCCATGATAGGCCATCGCGGAAATGACTTTGTCAAACTTTACGAGGACATACATCCAAAGCTACAGGCACTTTTCGGTACAGATGGTCCGGTTTATCTAAGCACATCATCTGCATGGGGTGTAATGGAAGCATCAGTTAGAAACTTGACTCAAAAAAAAGTTTTAAATTGCTGCAATGGAGCCTTTTCAGACAAATGGTTAAACGTTTCAGAAAGGTGCGGAGTAGAAGCTGAAGCTCTGACCGCAGAATGGGGCACTCCTATATCACCATCCAATTTGAATGATGCTCTCTCTTCTGGAGAATTTGATTTGGTTACACTCGTACATAACGAGACTTCAACAGGCGTGATGAATCCATTGAATGAAATCGCAGAAGTAGTATCCAAATATCCGGATGTACTACTTGTAGTTGACACTGTATCATCTTTCTCAGCCACTCCCATTAACACCAAAGAAAATCAAATTGATGTTGTTCTTACTGGAAGCCAGAAAGCACTTGCTCTTCCCCCAGGTCTTGCCCTTTTCACTGTGTCAGACAGGGCCCTCGAACGCGCCAAGAGCACTCCTGATCGCGGTTACTATTTCGATTTCCTCGAATTCCACAAGAATTGGGAAAAGATGATGACCCCTAGCACTCCCTGCATTTCACTTTTGTATGGTCTTCAGCATCAGCTGAACAAGATATTCAATGAAGGGCTGGACGAACGCTACGCCCGGCATATACGGCTAAATTCAATGGTTCACGACTGGGTAGAGCAAAATAATTTTCAGCATTTCGCGCCTGACGGTTACCGGTCCAAGTCACTCACCTGCGTCGCAAACAATCTAAACATCGACGTTCCTTCCTGGATCTCAGCGATGAGAGATAAATACTCTTTAATAATAAATGGCGGATATGGAAAAATAAAAGGAACTACTTTCCGTATTTCAAACATGGGCGATGAAACTGATGAAAGCATTGCCTCTATGCTTGATGCCATAACTGACACTTTGCCCTAATCCTGAAATTTCAGGTTTCTTTAAAAAATGGGATAACCTATCACCTCGTCTCCTTTTCGGATGCTGATACCCGGAGGTTTTTTGGCTGGATCAATATTTCCAATAGAACTATCTGCGTTTTCAACTTTATAAATCTCCACTTCTGCCACTATAAATTTATCACGCCGGATATTGAAACGTGAACCTTCCTCAATTCCCTTAGAGGAACCCGCGTTAATCACAATAAACCCAAGCCCCTCATTTACGTCAATGACCTTAGCAATTGCCGGGGCCTCTCGTATTTTCTTTTGTAACGGGGTCAGTTCTTCCGATTCTTCCTTTTCTCTTATTGTATTAGCAATGGTTTCTGATAATTGGGCTCTTTCAGCCTTTACAGCCGCTAAGTCTTTGGCGGCAACATCTGACGCCGCTTTCATCTCCTCTCTCAACTCGGCAATTCTCTTATCGTTCTCTGCTTGTTGTTGAGCCAATGCATCTTTGACCTGTTTCTCAACAGCTCCTACTCTGTCATCTTGCCGAGCTTGATTTTGCTCATTATTTTGCCTGATTAAATTATCATTTTTAACCTCTTCATCGCGGAGTTTCATCAACAAGCTCATGATGGTAACCACCCCAATAACAGTGACTGTAACGGTGATGCCCAGAATTCCCTTAGTAAGTTTATCCATCTTTTACCCTAAATTATTTGCTCAAGTCGGAAAACTTACGCCTTTAGACGCGTTCTATCAACGGGAAATAGCCTTGAACTCGTTGACCCATAAATTCGCAGGTGCTAATGTCCGCGCTCTTTAAGATATTATGGGCGACGAGGGACCAAATTACAAAGACACCTTAAATCTACCTAAAACAGATTTTCCAATGCGTGCGGGACTTGTTGAAAGCGAGCCCCTGAGGCTTGAGGAATGGGATAAAATAGGACTTTACGAAAAAATTCAGAATTCTCGCAAGGAGGACAAATCTGAAAAATATATTCTCCATGACGGCCCTCCGTTCGCAAATGGAGACGTACACATGGGAACGGCCCTAAACAAACTGCTCAAAGATTTAGTCATTAAATCTAAATCAATGTTCGGAATGGAAACACCCTATATTCCCGGTTGGGACTGCCATGGATTACCCATCGAATACAAAGTAGTCGAAAAGGCTCAGGGCCTGGAACCTGCAGAAATCAGACGAAGATGTGATGAGTTTGCAAGAAATTTTATTAATATCCAAAGAAACTCATTCCGGCGCTTAGGCGTTTTGGCTGATTGGCAAAACCCCTACCTCACACTTGATCCTGCTTATGAAGCAGACATCATTCGTGCATTTGCAAAATTCATTGATAAGAACTTAGTTTATGCTAGCAAAAAACCAGTCCAGTGGAGCTTCGGAGCCCAGACAGCCTTGGCTGAGGCAGAAGTTGAATACAAAGACGTCACTGACACTTCGATCTATGTGAAGTTTCCTATCAAGTCGGGTCATCTTGCAGGCGATTCGTCACTGGTAATTTGGACCACTACTCCATGGACACTTCCTGCAAATTTAGCCATAGCCCTCCATGAACAATTAACTTATATTGATGGTGATTTCAGGAATGATGATGGGATAACCGAGCGACTCATCGTTGCAAAAGACTTAATTGAAAAATTCTCCTCAGCCACAGGATTCGTTCTGATTCAAAAGCACAACGAGTTGGGCGGCATTCAATTCTCGGAAACAATCACCAAGCATCCGTTCATGCCTCGGGATTCTCCGGTCATATTTGCAGATTTTGTAAATACCGACACTGGAACAGGCGCAGTGCACATTGCTCCCGGGCACGGCGGCGATGACTATATGGTCGGCAAAGATGCAGGATTGGACATCTTATCTCCGGTCGATGACCAGGGAAATTACACAGAAGAAGTGGGGATACCAGAACTCATAGGGAACCATGTACTAAAATCCAACCAATTCATTATAGACCTACTTGATTCAGAAAAAGCACTCCTCGGTAAAGAAGATTATAAGCACTCATATCCACATTGCTGGAGATCTAAAACACCGATCATCTTCCGTGCAGTTCCTCAGTTTTTTATTGCCATAGACGCATTCCGCAAAGAGGCACTAGAGGAAATAGACAAGGTAAGTTGGCTGCCTAAGAAAAATAGAAACAGAATTTATGGCACAGTCGAAGCCAGGCCCGACTGGTGCATCTCTCGACAACGGACCTGGGGAGTGCCTCTCCCGGTCTTTTATCAAATCGATGGTGATCCGATCATTGATGGAGACATTGCTCGCCAAGTAGCTGAAATTCTTGAGAAAGAAGGATCGAACCTATGGTTCGAGAAAGATGACCATTGGTGGGCCGATAAGATGGCCCTTCCTGAAGGAACTTTCCGGTGCAAAGACACATTAGATGTATGGATCGATTCTGGTTCGAGCCATTTAGCCGTATGTGATCGGCACCCGGAACTGAGCTCACCAGCTGATCTTTATCTCGAAGCCACGGACCAGCACAGGGGCTGGTTCCAGAGCTCCTTAATGATAAGCATGGTGACCAGAGGTAGCGCACCATATAAATCCGTCCTGACTCATGGTTTCGTTGTCGATCAGGACACCGGTAAAAAAGTCTCTAAATCAGACCAGGCCAATTCAAAAGACTCAAAGAAAAAGAAAAAAGTCAAACCCATGGAAGCGGATCACTTCGTTTCTAAATTCGGAGCAGACATACTTCGCCTATGGGTAGCTAGTGTAGATTGGGAAACTGAGGTCCCTTTTGGAGAAGGACTATTCAAGCAAACTTCAGACACTTACAGACGGATCCGGAACACACTGAGAATCCTATTGGGTAACCTTGACGATTTTGACAACCAAAAAGACAACGTTTCTTATGCTGATATGTCTCTCATTGATCAGTGGATCCTTGAGCGTTTGCATCAAGTGATTATTGAGTGCAAAAAAGGCTACGATACGTTCCAGTTCAGGAAAGCCTACAATTCCATTAACAATTTCTGCACCAATGACTTAAGTAGTATTTATATAGATATTACTAAAGATCGAATGTATTGCGATTTGCCTGATTCCCAAAGGAGACGCGCGACTCAGACCTGCATGGCTAAAATTTTTGATAATTTGTGCCACTTATTGGCACCGATACTCTGCTACACTGCCGACGAAGCATGGGAACATGCAGGACATTCCCCGGGCGACATTCATTGCGCTTTATTCCCGGTCCCTGATCCTGAGCATGCACCGGGCCAAGCCACTGAGAAGGTCGACCAATTACTGAATTATAGAAATATTATACAGCAATCAATTGAACCGTTGAGGCAGGAAAAAGTAATCAGATCAAATTACGAGGCCTCCGTTGAGCTTTTATTGCCTGAGGGCAGCGCATCACCTGAAGAACTGCTGGGCACCTCAGACGAAGTCAATGAATTTTTTATGCTCAGCTCACTCCAAATTGTTACCGATCAGGAAGGGCCTAAGGCCATGACTACCAAGTCCTCACATCCAAAGTGCCCCAGGTGCTGGCGATTAATCGAGAGTAGCCATGAGCACCATTTATGCCCACGCTGCGAGGAATCAGTGAGCTAAGATTCACCGGCCCACAAAGAAGGCGGCAAATTAATTTCAGATAAGAGCCGATCAATTTTGTCGGTCTCTTCAGATGCAAACTCACAATTGCTAATACTTTTGCAATTTTCAATGATCTGTTCGGGCGAACTTGCTCCTATCAAAGCAGAAGTGACTCTATCATCTCGAAGGACCCATGAAAGCGCCATTTGAGCCAATGACTGACCGCGCGCGCTAGCCAGCTCGTTCAACTTACACAAACAATCGATGATCGATTCATTTAGCTCCTCTTTTCTAATCAAGCCGTCAGTATTAGCCGCTCTTGAATTTTTTGGTACTCTGTTCAAATACTTGTCTGTTAATAGGCCCTGATATAGCGGGCAAAAAGCAATAATTCCCATTCCATTATTTTGCGCGGTATCTAATAAGCTATTTTCTATCCACCGATTGAACATGGAATAATTTGGCTGGTGTATAATAATGGGAGCCCAACCATTTTCTTTGCATATACTGACTGCTTTATTGGTCTGCTCCGTACTGTAACTGCTGATACCAGCGTAAAGAGTCTTACCTTGTTCTACGGCTGAATTGAGAGCTCCCAATGTTTCCTCCATCGGTGTGTCGGGATCAAAACGATGACTGTAAAAAAGGTCAATATACTGCATATCTAGCCTCTCTAATGATTGATCCAAACTGTTTAGCAGATACTTACGTGACCCCCATTCCCCATAAGGTCCCGGCCACATATCATATCCGGCCTTACTCGAAACAATAATTTCATGACGAGGAAGACTTTTTAATATTCTGCCAGCATTCACTTCAGCACTCCCGTAAGGAGGCCCGTAATTATTAGCAAGATCAAAATGAGTAATTCCCTGATCAAAGGCTGTATAGACAATTTCTCTCTGCAATTCAGTCACATTATCCCCACCGAAAGTATGCCAAAACCCGAGTGTGATAGCTGGCAATTTCAACCCCCAATGCCCACACCTTCTATAATCCATTCGGCCATCGTATCGTTGCGGATCTGGTATGTAATTAGAAGACATAGCTTTGTATACTTGCCATAACCTCAAACAAAAATCGAGACAATTTGCCTCTGTTAACTGCAGATCTTAGTTAGTTTTCCAAGTTTAACCGCAAAACTCTGGCCAATGAATGGACCTATCTGCCTTTGCATTTAGGCCAATACTAATTGTCTTTCAAAAGTCGAGGCGATGCTTTTTCTACCCATCCAGCTTTACGCTGTCCTTTACCCTCTATCCCAACGTCTCCAAGATCTTTGCGCGCCACATCCGCCCAATTTTGTAAACTTTTAACAACTTTTGGATTATCAGAGGCCACGTTATTGTCTTCATGAATGTCGTTAGCTAAGTTATAAAGAGCCAGCCCTTTCTTCCCCTCTGGCTTACCCCAATTACGCTTCTTAGATTCCATTTCGACAAACAATTTCCAATTGCCTGATCGAACGGCTTGCAATTGATCCATCTGATAGTAGAAGAAAACTTCACGAACATTTAATTTTGCCTTGCCGCTAAGAATTGGCCATATATTCACTCCGTCAATGACGCGGTCATTTGGTGTACTGCCTCCACTAATTGCTGCAAATGTAGGCAATAAGTCCAAAGTGCTCGTTATTAGATTAGTCCTTGTCCCTGCAGGAATCTTCCCCGGCCACCGAACGACACAAGGTACACGCATCCCCCCCTCATCAGTACGCCCCTTGCGGCCTCTTAATGGCAAATTACTCCCCTGCTTTTCCCTGGCCGATCCATTATCAGAAGTAAATAGGACTAGAGTATTCTCATCAATCCCCTCAGATTTTAATGTCTTTATGATTTCACCCATCGACCAATCTATTTCCTGAACCCAATCACCGTAAGCTCCATCCTGACTCGTATTCTTAAACTTCTTTCCGGGCACTAGAGGTAAATGCACAGCCGTATGCGGCAAATATAGAAAGAATGGTTTGTCACTAGAACCCTTTATGAAACTGACCGCTTCGTTAGTGTACTGTTCTGTGATGGTATCATCACGTTGAACGCTGTCCCTAATCACTTCAAGATCACGCACTAAAGGCAAAGGAACGTTCTTGCGGTTCATATCATTGCTATATGGAATGCCGTAATAAGAGTCAAAGCCCTGGTTCGTCGGCATAAAATCAGGATGATCCCCAAGGTGCCACTTCCCGATACACATAGTGCGGTACCCTTGTTCTTTAAGAATTTCGGCTATAGTGATTTCATTAGGGTTTAATCCCTTACGCGCGGCTGGAAAAAGAACACATAAATTCTTCTCATCAACATGCATATTTACCCGGCGCGGATAACAACCTGTCAAGAGACTAGCACGAGATGGAGTGCAAACCGGGCATGTAGAATAAAAGTCAGTGAGGCACATTCCCTCTCTGGCCATTTGATCAAGTACCGGCGTCGCATGTGTCTTTGAGCCAAAGGGGCCAATGTCCGCGTAACCCAAATCATCACAAAATACCAGAATGATGTTTGGCTTCCTCTCTTCAGCACATATATACGGAATCGCAATTAAAGAACAAAAAATAGTGAGTATAAATAGGCGTTTTTCCATGCTTAAAAGTAAGACTAGTTCAAATCATCATATTGCAAAATCAATATATTTACATAGCTATTACTTAACTTGTTGATTATAGATTTAGTTTCTGATGAAAGCATTAACACTAGAGGCCTACAACCAACTAAATTATGGAGATGCCCCAGACCCTGAATTTGGAAATACTGATGTCCTTATTCGTGTCAATGCGTGTGGAATTTGCGGTAGCGACATACACGGAATGGATGGTAGCACCGGCAGGAGAATACCCCCAATCATAATGGGTCATGAAGCGGCCGGAACCATTTCGTCTATCGGCTCAGATGTTACGGACTGGCAAATAGGAGACAGGGTCACGTTTGATTCAACGATTTACTGCGGTTCATGTAAATATTGCAGTGCTGGAAAAGTGAACCTTTGCGAGAATAGAAAAGTCCTAGGAGTTTCACCCGGAGAGTATCGGCAGCACGGCGCGTTCGCAGAATATGTCTCGGTACCAGAAAGAATTCTTTATAAGATCCCCGACAATTTGTCATTCGAAGAGGCCGCATTTGTAGAGCCCGTATCCATTGCTCTGCATGGAGTGAATCGGACACCTGTAAAGGATGGAGACACTGCCGTTGTCATAGGTTCAGGAATGATAGGATTATTGGTAATTCAAGCCCTAAGAATTAAAGGGGCCTCCAAGATCATTGCTGTGGACATTGATCCTGAAAAAATCAAAGCGGCACTCAAAGTCGGTGCCGACCATGGAATCATCAGCAATGAAAAAACAATAGAAGAAATAAAAGCGCTCACTGAAGACGGTGCCGACATAGCCATGGAAGTAGTAGGCATGTCACCAACTCTTAACCTTGCCATAGAAAGTGTCCGAAAAGGTGGGAACATTGGCATAATTGGAAACATCCAAAACAAAACAGAATTTCCACTCCAATCAGTGGTCACTCGGGAACTCACCATTTATGGCTCATGTGCCTCAGAATGTGAATACAAGGAGTCACTCGAATTAATCGCAAACGGCTCAATTAAAGTACGGGATATGATAACAGCCATAGCCCCGCTGTCTGAAGGAGCAGAATGGTTTAAACGCCTGTATAACGGCAAAGAAGACATGCTTAAAGTGATTCTTAGACCGGACTCTGAAATCAATTAAAACATTAACCAAATAAATATCATTCTCATGTTTAGTATCGAAGGGAAAAAAGCATTTGTGAGCGGCGCTAGTCGAGGACTGGGTCGGCAGTTCGCCAATGCCTTAGCGAAGGCTGGCGCTGATGTTGCAATCACAAGCAGAACATTATCCTCTCTAGAAGGTACCAGAGAAGAACTCGAAGCCGAGGGTTCAAAATGCGTGCCGATAGAAATGGATGTCCTTAACCTGAAAAGCATTCAGAACGCGGCAAAAAAAGCTGAACATGAACTTGGTAAAATTGACATCCTTATTAACAACGCAGGATGCAATATTAGAAAACCTGCCCTAGAAGTTTCCTGGAGTGATTGGGACACTGTCGTAAACACAAATCTCAAAGGAGCATTCTTCCTCGCACAAGCCATTGCAAAAGGAATGACCAAAAGAAATTATGGAAGAATCGTTAATATCGGTTCCGTGACCTGCGTGGCCGGATACGCTGGCCTAGCGCCTTATGGAGCCAGTCGCGGAGGAATAAAACAAATGACGATGAGCCTCGCTCATGACTGGGGTGACAATGGCGTCACAGTCAATTGCCTTGCCCCCGGCTGGTTTAAAACAGAACAAAATGCTAAACTTTTTGAAGATGAGGATTGGGTCAATTACATTGAAGAAAAAATTCCACTAGGAAGAATAGGCAAGCCTAATGACCTGGATGGCACTTGCCTTTTCCTTGCATCAGACGCAAGCGCTTACGTCACGGGACAAACAATTCTCGTAGATGGAGGCATATCCGTTGGAGCAGTCAGAGCAATGCCAGCAAATAATAACTAGCATTGCCTTACAGTTGAACCTAATCAAGAGGCTTCCCGGCGGCCATTTTCTTTAAATCATCCAGTGTCGGCTTTAAATATTCGACATCCGTGAATGACGCATTGGTGTTATCCGCAAGTAACGAAATCTTAGCCGTTCCTCTAGGGATACCCACGTCTGACCTGATCAGCATCTTATCTTTAACAAAGACAAGAAAGTATGTAGCTACCCACGCAATTTGCACTTCAGTAAACTTACCCTCTCTGAGGCTACTCTTCTCATTCCCTAATTCTGTGTCTGGGATAATATTTGTGTACCCATAGAGACTCCCCGATGGACTGATATTTGCTAATACCAGACTCTCTTTTGAATTAATGAATCCCACGCCCGCGGTCTTACGTTCATTCTTTGTGTCTTTATTGTCGTTATCTTCTATTTTCAGCTTCAGTCGCACAACAATGTCTCCTTCAGGAGCTTCGTGTAGCGCAACCGAGTCCTCAAATACAGACTTCATTAAAAAAACTCCATCAGTATAATCCCAGCCACCGTCAGGATCTTCTGGGATGACCCATGAATTTGGAAGCGATTCAGGCTTAAAAAGAGGATTCCATCGAGAACCTTCCGCACCCCCATCAGTTCCCGAGATGCTCAATTCTTTACCCTCAGTCATTTCTGAAGCCAGTTCCATTACTGCTCTCGCAAGAGAATCATTACCGGTCTTTGTTAGCTTAGCTGATTCCAATTCCAAGCTCTTAATAGTCTCTAGCCGCTTTTTCTTAATTAACTCTGTCGCTTTCTCATTTATGTCCTTTTCGTACTGGTCAAAATCCTTAATCAGCTTCTGCACAGCAAAAGGCAAACGTTCTTGTGAAAAAGAATCGGCGCAGATCATCAATGCCGTTACAACTACAAATAATCTTATTATCGAATTCATTATTATCTTCAGTCTAGAATCATTTAATTCTTCAGTAAGTACATCCTCATTACCAGATCGAATTGGCAATAATTTTAACAAAACATCAGATATAATCTACCTATTACTTGCAGAAAAGTCTTATCCCCTACAAATTTAAGTAGCTAAAATAATTGAATTTGAAGCCTCTATTCACATTTTTTCTTTGGTTTAAAATTGGTCATACTCCAATTACCTGCGCACTCACGGTTCTTTTCTTATTACCAAGCAAAGATACCGGAAAAGTCATTGCCGAAGAAATTTTAAAAAGCACGAATCATTGGGCCTTTTCTCCAATCAAAGACCCGCTCCCTCCAAAATTCCAGCCGAAGGATTGGGCTCAAACAAACATCGATCGATTCATCTTACGAAAAATTAAAGAAGCAAAGCTCAAACCATCCAAGGAGGCCCGAAAAGAAACTCTAATCAGGCGAATTTACTTTGACCTTCTGGGGCACCCTCCCAAATACAGTGAAGTAGATAGTTTCATTAAAAATTCTGACCCGAGTGCATATGCGAACCTCGTCGATCACCTATTAAGTTCACAGGAATTTGGAGAGAAATGGGCCAGGCATTGGCTGGACATCGCAAGATACGCTGACACCAAAGGATACGTTTTTCAGGAATCGAGGGAATATCCCTTCGCTTACAGTTATAGGGACTGGGTAATCAATTCATTGAATCAAGATTTGCCTTACAACGAGTTTATAATCTTTCAGCTAGCCGCGGACAGAATCATAAAAGATAAAGAAAATAAAAAGGACTTGGCAGCGATGGGATTCCTTACTGTCGGAAGAAGATTTCTAAACAGGAACCCTGACATTATTGATGATAGAATAGATGTCACCTTCAGAGGATTAATGGCCCTTACCGTCGCATGTTCAAGATGCCACGATCACAAATATGATCCAATACCGATCAGCGATTACTATTCACTTTATGGTATATTTGACAGCTCTGAAGAACCCTCCGAACTGCCTCTCCTGGGACCCCCTAGTGATAGGGAATCCTACAATTCTTTCAAAAGCGCGATAGAGTCAAAACAGTCTGAGATAGATTCTTATCTGAAAAAAAGATCAAAGGAACTAATTCAAAAAAACTATGTTGCAAAATATCTTCTGACGGCTTCAGAGGGAATGAATCTAAGTACCGATGAATTAAAAAAACTCGCATCATCAAAATCTCTTCTCCATGAACCAACAATCAGATGGAGAAACCGATTAAAAACAAAGAAAGAATCAGGAGATCCAGTGTTCTCTGCATGGTTCAGATTGCTCTCCGCTACTGAGGGTTCATTCTCCAAATCACTACAGGCCTCCTTGAATGAACTCGAGAAAAAAGAAAACAAAGCCATACTTGCATCACTGAAAGAAAAAGCACCAGACAATATTAAGGCGGCAGCTCAGATATACGCCTCTTTATTCTCTAATACTGAAGCCTCAAACGAATTTCATAAAGAACTCGATCATGTCAGAATACCATTCTCAAAAATATACCCACTGCTAGAAACTAGAGGCCAAGAACACGTCAGAAAACTCAGAAGAAATCTTGCCAAAATTAAAACCACACATCATGGAGCCCCCGCCAAGGCCATGGTCTTAGTTGATCGTCCCGCACCACGTGAACCAAGGATTTTTCAAAGAGGAGATCCCAACAACAAAGGGGAAAAAGTACCTCGCCGTTTTCTGGGTTTAATCCAAAACCAAGAAAGGGTCACATACACACAGGGCAGTGGCCGCCTTGAAATGGCTCAGTCAATTGCCAGCGACACAAACCCCTTAACTTCAAGAGTCTGGGTCAATCGTGTTTGGGGTCACCTCATGGGCAGTCACTTAGTCTCGACTCCGAGCGATTTCGGCCTAAGAAGCGACCCCCCATCACATCCTGAACTACTTGATCATTTGGCCTTCAATTTTGTTAAGAATGGATGGTCCACTAAAAAACTGATCCGCTCTATTTTGCTGAGTTCGACCTATAAACAATCATCCATAAACTTAGAGTCATCCAGTCCTCAGCAAACAGACCCTGAGAACCGGTTATTGACAAGAGCCAACAGAAAACGCCTTGATTTCGAACTTCTCAGAGATTCGATTCTTTATGTCTCCGGTACGATTAATACAAAAATGCATGGACGACCTGTCGACATAACCTCATCCAACTACTCAACTCGACGATCAATATATGCCCGTATCGAAAGGCAAAATCTCCCACCAGTTTTCAGAACATTCGATTTCGCTAGCCCTGATGTTCACTCACCAAAGCGGCCCGAAACAACAGTCCCTCAACAGGCGCTTTTCATTTTAAATAGCAAATTAATTCAGGACCAATCAACTGCCATTGCCCATTCTTCACAATTCAATAAATTATCCAGAGATACTGATAAAGTCACTTTGCTATATCAACAGATCTTGTCCCGAAATCCAAGCAATGAGGAACTTAAGGACTCACTCAACTTTATAGCATCCACTCGAAATCAAACCAAAGAGCCGGACACTAATTATCCAGCATGGGCCCAACTCGCTCAGGCCCTACTATCAACTAACGAGTTTTTTTTCATTGATTAACAATGCAGGAATCACTAAATCAGAATCATCATTTCTTCACTAGAAGGGATTTTATTAATCGCCTAGGAAACGGATTCGGCGCATTGTCCTTGAGCGCACTATTGCAGGAAGAAGCACAGTCAGCCATTAATCCTCTTTCACCCAAAAAGCCCCATTTCCCAGCAAAAGCAAAATCCGTCATTCATTTATTCATGAATGGCGGCCCCTCTCAAGTAGATACCTTTGACCCGAAACCCGCACTAACAAAATATGACGGAAAGAAAATTCCAATCGATTATTTAAAAACAGAGAGGCCAACAGGCGCCGCCCTGAAATCCCCCTTCAGCTTCAAAAAGCACGGCCAAAGCGGCCTAGAAATAAGCGAGCTATTCCCGAACGTTGCACGTTCAGCTGACGATCTATGCATCATACGATCAATGCACGCCGATGTTCCTAA
>CEUY01032405.1_pt1 | contig 15250 bp, 9 predicted proteins | sample 361481 | NCBI WGS metagenome assembly CEUY01 (sample SAMEA2622737, study PRJEB7988) | marine metagenome | isolation source: saline water (ENVO:00002010), including
AGGTATCCCAGGTTCCATGATTCTGACGGTCGAGTGGCCATTTCCGAAATGGCCGCTTCTATTTGTGGTATGGAATCCAAAGTGCCAGACTTCCGGGGCTGAGATTGGAAGCTGGTCACTCGAAACGGACTTGCAATATCTGCTCGTTTTGTTTGTGAACTGCGTGGACGATCGGAATTGCGAACCAATCGCGCACTTCCCGATGGTTTAATCCAACGCGGAATGTAATTTGCCGGGCCCTCGTTGATTGTTGCCTGACCGGTCGTGGATTCAGAGAAACTTGCCAATGCCACTCGACTATTCAAGGTTCGATCTGCACGCTGCACTACCGAGTCGATCGATTCATCACCTGCTACAAATCGCTGATGTAACCAACGGAATTCACCGGCAGGCGGAGCAATCTTATAGTAGGTCTGAGTCGGTTGACCGGGAGCCAATGCGAGATCTTGCTGTCCCAATACGGTGACGACTTCCCCTCGATTTAACAACACGGTATAGCCATAGTTGACCGCTTTATCGTACTGACTGCCGATCCACGAAGGGACTCGCATCTTACCAACAGTCCCGTGATCACCATCTGCGTGAAGCTCCAGATCTGAAGACAAAACCCAGCTATACGACTCATGCAATGGGCGAATTGCCAAATATCCGTTTTTGGTTTCCCGGTATACCTGAACCTGATCTCCCGGTTGCAAATACGAACAAACATATTGATCTGAAAATGGAGCTGCGAGTACAGGCGATTGTGAACCTACGACCGTAGCCGAGTAGGGTGCACTGACTTGACCGAACACAATCACTCCACAGAGAAGCGTCAATAGACATGCAAAGAAGGCTTTCATTTTCAAACCTAAGCTGAAGGCGACAATTGGGTTTTATCCGAGATGGGAAAAGTAATGTATTCGGATACTTAAAAGCAAGGTCGCAAAGATCAACTCATGTGTAATTCCAGCATGTTGCCCAGCTTTACATCTGGTGAACATACCGCACCTTTGACTCGATTCTGCCACCGGAAAATACCGAAGAAAGAACTGGAATACCGGTTTGTCATCAGCAAAACATCATGCCTATTCGTCCACATTTACGTAATTTAACATTCTTCCCGGTGCTAGCAGTACTGAGTGTTTGTGTATTGCTGTGTGGAAAAGTGACGGCAGAAGACGCGACGGCAGCTGATTCCAACTCGACGAAGAAACTAACCATTCGCCAACAATCCGAGTCCTCGATTCCGTGGGGCAAGCTTACCGATGAAGCTCAGGAAAAACTTCAGGGTGTCCTCACCAATGCCACCGTATTCCATCGCTCACCAGAACATAAGCTGGCCTGTGACCATGATGTCTATTTACATTTGATTCGCCATCCTGAATTGGTCGTCAATATGTGGGAACTGATGGGCGTTTCCAAATTACGGATGTCCCGGGAAGAGGACTATGTCATCAACATTGACGATGGGCAGGGTACGAACAGTCAGCTGGAATTAGTTTACGGCAATGCCAACCTGCATATCTTCTATGCCGAAGGGTCCTACAAGGGCAGCATTATCCCCACGGTCAATCAGGGGCGAGTCGTACTCATCCTGAAGACGGATGAAGCGATGGAAGAGGGCAAACCCATCGTGACACATCAACTCGACATGTTTATTCAGTTTGATCAATCCACCAACCAGCTCTTAGTTAAAACGCTGCAGGGATTGTTTCTCAAAATGGTGGATATGAACTTTGCGGAAACGACGAAGTTCATATCCCAAATCGACGCAATTATTCAGGACAATCCCGAAGGAATGAAACGACTGTCCGGTCGACTCACTCGAGTACAGACTCCGATCCGCCAAAAATTCAACTCGCTAGTTGAACGCGCCAACGCTCAATACGTTCGCATCGCAACTACGACCGAACCGCAACCTGACTAATCTACCTGATCACAAAGTTTACAAGTCGGCCCGGTACCACGATCACTTTGATGACCTCACTGTCGGCCAGCAATTGTTGCATTTTCTCATCATCTCTGGCTGCCTGCTCCAAATCATCTTTGCTGATATCCGCGGCGACCGAAATTCGACTTTTCACTTTGCCTTTGATTTGAATCGGAATCTCGATCGTGCTTTCCACCAGCAGTGATTCATCACATTCAGGCCAGGGTTCATAAGCCAGCGTCGTCTCGGCTCCTAGTAACTCCCATAATTCTTCCGCAATATGTGGAGCGTAGGGTGCCAGCAACAATACAAAGGACTGCAAAACATTCTTCGGGCGAGATTCCTGCTTCGTAAAGTAATTCACGAATTCCATCATACGGGCAATAGCGGTATTGAAGTCGAGGTTCTCTGTATCCCGAGTCACTGCCTGGATCGTCTTGTGAAGAACTTTAAGAGCTTCGGCATCTGCTTCGACGTCCGCAACCGCTTCATTCAACTCCAGCGATTCCGCGCGATCATTGACAATCATCCGCCAGACTCGATCCAGAAATCCTTTCACGCCGTTAACACCAGACATACTCCACGGCTTCGTAGCGGTCAAAGGCCCCATAAACATCTCGTAGAGTCTCAGCGAATCAGCACCATAGCCATCCACAATTTCATCGGGGTTAATTACGTTTCCGCGGCTCTTTGACATTTTGAAAGACCGGCCATCCACTCGGACTTCGGCATGATCAGCTAACACAAACGTGTCACCTTTCTTGGCAACCTGATCTTCGGTCAACTTGACCGGTTGAACTTCTGATCCATCTTCTTTACGAAACAGACCATCATCTCCTCGCGAAACCTGATTCACTCCAACCCAATTCTGCATTTCATCCTGGTAAGCGGTGAATTCCATCTCTCCCAGAATCATGCCCTGATTAACAAGCCGCTGAAATGGCTCTTTGGTCGTCACATGGCCGCGGTCATAAAGCACTTTATGCCAAAAACGAGCATACAAGAGATGTAAGACGGCATGTTCCGCTCCACCGATATATAGATCAACAGGCATCCAGGCCTGTTCCCTGGCGGGGTCAACAAAGCAGTCTTCATTGTGTGGATCGATATACCTCAGGTAATACCAGCAGGAACCTGCCCATTGAGGCATCGTGTTGGTCTCACGACGGTATCGTTTACCATCAATGACCGGATAGAGCCATTGGTCATCGGCTTTTGCCAGGGGAGGCTCGGGGCGGCCGTGCGGTTTGTAATCTTCCAGATACGGCAAATCAACGGGTAAATCCTCTTCAGCCACACCTCGAATGACACCGGTCGCATTTCCATCCTCATCCAATTCGTGCAAAATCGGAAAGGGCTCTCCCCAAAATCGCTGTCTGGAGAACAACCAATCTCGTAGTTTGTAGTTCACCGCGGATGCCCCTAATCCTTGCCGGGCTAACGACTCCCTGATGGACTCTTTGAATTCTGCTGTTGGAGTGCCATCGTACTGGCCTGAATTGATGGCTAACCCCAAACCGTGGAAACAACGGTTGCCAGCCAGAACTTCTTCCCGGTCAACACCTTTACGGTCGCCGGGATCAACGACGGCAATAATTTCGATTTCGTATTCTTTCGCAAATTCAAAATCGCGTTCGTCATGTGCAGGCACGGCCATGATGGCACCGGTGCCGTAACTGATCAGGACATAATCAGCGACCCAAATCGGCACCTGCGCACCATTGACTGGATTCGAAGCGTAGGCCCCGGTAAAGACTCCGGTTTTGGATTTGGTATCTTCCGTACGCTCCCGATCACTCTTGAAAGACGCTTTTTCACAATAAGCTTTCACGGCCGCTGCTTGCTCATCACTCGTCAGGCTTTCCACGGCCGGGTGTTCCGGAGCGATCACCATATAGGTTGCACCGTACAACGTATCCGGGCGGGTTGTATAAACTCGCAATGTGTCGTTCGTCGGTTTTGCGGGGAACCCTGAAGTTGCACGGGATTGTTTCCAGTCTTCAAACTGCTCGGCACCACCCGTGAAAAAATCGACTTCGGCACCGGTACTACGACCGATCCAGTCTCTTTGTAACTTCTTGATGCCATCGGACCAGTTCACATCGTCTAAATCATGTTCGAGACGATCTGCATATGCCGTAATCCGTAACATCCACTGTCGCAGAGGAATACGCTGCACCGGGTAATTCCCTCGTTCACTGCGGCCATCAATGACTTCTTCATTCGCCAGCACTGTTCCCAGGTCTGTACACCAGTTCACCAACGCATCATCGAGGTAGGCAAGTCGGTGTTCGTCACGATACTTAGCTTCTGCCACCTCTCCTTCAGCAGTGACTTCAGCCGGAATCGGTAACTCACTAATAGGACGTCCCTGCTGTTTCTCAGTATCAAACCAAGTATCGAATAGAACAAGGAAAATCCACTGCGTCCATTTGAAGTAGCCCACATCGGTCGTCGCCAGAGATCGGCTCCAGTCATAACTGAAACCAAGCATTTTCAACTGCCGTGTGAAGTTGGCGATGTTTTTTTCTGTCGACTCACGGGGAGGTGTATTGGTCTTAATCGCATGTTCTTCAGCAGGAAGACCGAAGGCATCGTAACCCATCGGGTGCAGAACGGATTTACCACGCATCCGTTCAAACCGACAAGTGATATCCGTGGCGGTATAACCTTCCGGATGACCGACGTGTAATCCGTTACCACTAGGATAGGGAAACATATCAAGCACATAGAGTTTTTCCCCTTCCGGCATTTCTGCCGTCTTAAATGTCTGGTTCTCTTCCCAATAGGCCTGCCATTTGGCTTCAATTTGGCTGGGATTGTAACGTGGCATAGGATAGGGTACTCGCTGCAGTGATAAAGCTCGAAGAGCTGCAAAAGGCGGGAAGAAGTAAGCGGGTGTGCCTACCATTAGTCCGGACAATTACACAGGTTTCAAACCGCCGATTCTAAAGGTTTTCTTTGTATGTGGCAATTCGAGAGTCGTGGACATTCCTTCGTGTTGTGATGAGAATAAAGAAACCAACAAACTACTTTTCAGGCCCTTTCCGGGGGCTTCACAATCAGTACGACACCGTGTGAATGAGACGATCACTTAAAGACTTACAACTGAATGATGACGGTCGCAACAAGATGCGGGCAGCCGGTCGGTTTAATGCTCAATTACTCGACTTTCTGAGGCCTCATGTTAAGGCAGGCGTCACGACAGAATCGATTGATAAACTGTGTCATGAATACACTCGTGATCATGGCCACATCCCGGCACCTTTGAATTATCACGGGTTTCCCAAAAGCTGCTGTACCAGTGTCAACGAGGTCATCTGTCATGGTATTCCGGATTCTTATGTGCTGGCTGACGGAGACATTGTCAACGTCGATATCACCTCGATCGTCGACGGATGGTACGGCGACCAATCCGAAACATTTTTAATCGGTGACGTCAGTCAGGAAGCCCGTCAGGTAACTCAATGCGCATTCGACAGCCTCTATAAAGCGATCGATGCGATTGCTCCCGGCAGTAAGATTACCGAGATCGGGCATGCAATCGTAGGGGAAGCAGAAAGGTATGGATTTGGAGTGGTACGTGAATATGTAGGGCATGGTTTAGGGAAAGAGTTCCATCAGGATCCATCTATACCACACTACCCGGACCCTCGATTTAATCGCATCCCCTTAGAACCGGGCATCTGCTTCACCATCGAGCCGATGATTAATGTAGGACGTTACCAGGGAATTGTCGACCCCCTCGATAACTGGACGGTCCGTACCATCGACGGCAAACTGTCAGCTCAGTTCGAGCATACCATTCTCATGACCGAGGATGGCCCTGAAATATTGACGACGACCGAAGAGGGACCCCGACCGGGACATCAATTCTAACGATCGTGAATAACGTCCAGCCAGCTAGCCACCGAAATGTTCTTCGGCCTTGGTCTTAAGTCCTTTAAGATCGAGCTTTCCTGTTCCCAATACAGGTAACGCTTCGACTTCCAAAAAGCTGTCGGCCGATGGGATAAAGATGTTCGGCAATCCGTGGTCTTCGCTTAAGGACTTACGTATTGCATCAATCTCCTTTTCAATCGGGCAATGCAGCACAATCAGGCGTTCCCCTTTTCTGGCATCCGGTACGGCCGTGACGGCAGCCAGCATTTCTTCGGTAGCTCCCAGGATCTCATTGAGCGCCTCTTCGATTTTAATGTGCGGCACCATTTCGCCACCAATTTTCGAAAAGCGACTCATGCGGCCTGTGATTTTGATGAAGCCATCTTTATCAATCAACGCCACGTCTCCGGTCTTGTACCAACCATCAACGATGACCTCGTTGGTTAAATCTTCCCGTCCAAAGTAGCCTTTCATTACATTGGGACCTTTAATCCACAACATACCCGACTCTTCAACGCCCAGTTCGTCACCGCTATCGAGATCCGTTACTTTGGCGGCAACGCCTGGAATCGTACGTCCAACCGTACCTTCTTTTGATTCGACGTGATCATCGGAAGCTTGTCGACTTTGCGGCACATTCACGGAAACCAATGGGGAAGTTTCTGTTGCTCCATACCCTTCCACAGGACGAACACCGTATTTTTCTTCGAATTGATCCGCCACATCGGCTGGTAGTTTTTCAGCACCAGTAATGACGATATCCAGCGATTCGAATTGTTCTGGAGTGACTCGTCGCAAGTAACTTCGCAGAAATGTCGGTGTAGCGACCAACACAGTCCCCTTGTTCTGTTCGGTCACTTCACCCACTTTTTTCGCTTCCAGTGGATTCGTGTGATAGGCAACACCTAAGGACTGGCACAGGGGAGTCCAGATGGTGACGGTAAAGCCCATGGAATGGAAGAAGGGAAGAATCCCAATGACCATGTCGTCCGGCTTGAGTTTTGCGATTTGGTTTATCGCTTCCACATTACTCGCCACATTCGCGTGGGTCAGCATCACCCCTTTAGGCACGCCGGTTGATCCCGATGTAAAGATCACTGTCAGAACATCGTCTGGTTTAATTTCATCAAGCCCCAGGGATTTAATGATGGAATTTGCGGAACTAAACTTGGATACAAATAAGCAGGTCATCTTATCCATGAGTGTCGGTTTGTAAGGATCTTTGCGGAGGTCCTCGAGATAAAACACTTTGGCATCCAAATCTTCTTCATTGAAGTTGAATTTCTTCATTGCCAGACGGCTACCCAGAATCGTTTTGATGCCGGCCTGAGCACAACAGGCATTTAAGACTTCCGGGCTGACCGTGTAGTTCAAGTGAACAGCGACACGTTTATCGAGTGCCAATGCCATATTAGTCACAGCACCGCCCACACTTTGAGGAATCAACATTCCTACATACTGTTCGTCTTCACCAAGTACGTGGCGATTGAGCAGTTTACGAAGTACTAGTGAATGCAACAGGATTTCACTTCCGCTGAGTGACTTACCACTGGTATCGGAAATCTTCGGTTTGCGATTTCGTTTACATTCACGGATGAACTGACATGTCATCTGACTTTCATTTTGAATGCGTTGATTCACTGCTTTTGCTCCTAACTGCGAAACCGCCTGGCGGAATTCATGAACTTCTGATGTTTTCGGAATAGGTTTACCAAAGTGTACCCATACAGGATACGGGATTTGGCGTGGTAGTTTCCAGAAATACTTACCTGCGGAGAAGCTAAACACACTTCCCCACAGCCCGTCCAGATAAATGGGAATCACCGGTACGTCGGTCTCACAACGATCCAGAATCTTCTTCATCCCGGGCTTAAATGTCTGAATCTGTCCGGACTTGGTTAAGGCACCTTCCGGGAAGATACAAACAAGCTCCCCGTTATCAAGCGCCTTGGCTGCGGTATCCAGTGCTTTGATTACCGAGCGTCGGCCTGGTGTGATCATAATCACTCCAAACATCCTCCCCAAAGCATTCAATATCTTATTCTTAAAATTGCCCGAGAATACAACCATCCGAATCGGGCGTTCACTTGCCAGCAACAACAGGATGCCATCGATCCAGGTAACATGATTGGGTATCAGTAAAGCCCCTCCCGTTTCAGGCAGATTCTTAAGCCCTTTCAACTTAACTCGGTAAACCGTTTTGCTTAGCGTCCAGACGAAGAATTTGATCGTGACCGAAGGAATCAGCACCACGATGTAAATGGCAATCGGTATGGTCAGTAATCCGAGCGTCAGGAAGATATCACGTGCCGAGAAAAATGGTTCACCACCTTCGGTCTCGACTCGTAACGCCATAAACAGACCGTTCATAATCAACATGCCAAAGAATGTCAGCAGATTCGTGGCAGCCAGCACAGCTCCTAAATGTTCCCGGGGACTGCGATGCTGAAGGAAGGCTGTAAGCGGCACTTCGAATAGACCGGCACTGAAGCCCACACCGGCCAGCAGGACGCAGGCAATAAAGTATTCCCATTTAATCTCACTACTAGGTTCAAGACTCAGATTTAATTCCACATCTTCAAATCCATGTTCAGCATTTCCATCCAGTGTTTGACGTCTGACGGTCACGACCACCTGAGCAGACTCTATCGTTGACGCATTTCCTTCCTGATGCCCGATCACTCGTTCGTTGAAAATATCACGTGAATCCACGGGATCACCACCGACCGACAAAATCTGGTCGTCAAGCTGAAAGCCCGATTCGATGGCCGGTGCATCCTTGGCCAGCTTCATCACCCGCACCACTCGTGGCTGACCTTCTCGAATCTGATCCTGAACTGAAATCCCCAATTTCGTTTTGTCGAAAATCGTGCTGTCCACCGTGAACAACAACATCGTGGAAATGGCAATACCGAAGGCGCCGGCAGGCAAAATCCCCAACTCCACTCGGTCACCCGACATCAGACCAGCCAATACCGATCCCACACAAATTCCCAACACGACCACGACCAGAAACGGAGTACGGTCCGTTTCCGAGCCGGACCCGGCTTCGACTACAAACTGATCGATGTTGTTTTGGGCTACAGCGCTGACGGCCCAGAAGAACATGATCCCAATCGCGATGCGAAACAAAGCGCGACTTTCGTGAAGTATTCTCAAATCGCTCCACATGGACTTAACCATATTGATCGGAAAGAGTCGCTTTTTATTTGCAATTTGTAGCGGATCAATTCCCAGGCTAATAACCGACCCGACTAATGCGATACCCACGACAACCTGTGCAATTAACATCACGGGATGTCCGCTACCCAGATTGGCTGTGGAATGCAACAGAAAATCGCCGTTGTCGCCTGCATAGTAATCCGCCAGATACCCACCCAAAAACATCCCACCCAACGTTCCAACCACGGTCATCATGTTGTAATAGCCGTTAGCAGGTGAGAGCTTTGCCGGCTTAACGATTTCCGGAATCGAACCCATTTTTGCCGGATAGAACATCGCACTCTGCGCTCCCATGAGCGTCAGCGATATAAAGATGAATAGTGGCGACTCAAGAAAGATCGCCAGACTCCCCATCAACATGATTCCGATCTCAGCAATCTTACAAGCCACAATGACCCGTCGCTTGGAAAATCGATCCGATATATAACCAGCATGCGTTGCCAGAATGATGTAAGGAGTCACAAAACAGATTAACCCCAGACCTAACACCCAGCTTTGAGAAAGTCCCCAGATCTGATCCTGGCGGTATTCCACATACTGCTTGCCAATTCCAATGACCAGCCAGCGAAAAGTATTGTCATTGATACCGGTAAGAAATTGAGTCAGGCAAAGCGAAATAAAACTCTTGGATAAGAGATTATTCTTACCTGCCGGGAGCAAACTGGCATTTGCTTTCTGACTCATTCTCGCTGGCTCTGTCTTAGATGTCGGTCAAGGAATTACTGATGTGAAAAAACCATCCAGGAAACTTTCCATTAAAACCTGATTTGCTCGAAAGTTACTTCAAGCCAATCAATCTGGAATTGCGAAGCTATTAATATAGTCCTGAGTGCTAATATTCAATTCACACTAAAAGAATAGCACTTTTTCAAGTGAACGGCATCATTGATAACGCTGGAAAAATAACATCCATGAAGCGATGACCCCGTGATCGATCCGATTTTGTCATGAAACTCCAACGCCCACAGTACTTAATGGCAGCCATGATATTGCTTACCTTGGGTATTCAATGCTTGTATATAGATTCATACAAGATGACCGCGCAGGCGAGCGCTGCTTTGTCCTCTCAATTGGACATTCCCCCGGCTGTTGTAGACAATTCAACGACAAATGCCGAAGCCACTTCATCCACCGACAACAACCTCCATCCCCAGACGCCCGACGGCTCCAATGATGAACAAAGCAGCCCGACTGAATCTCCGAAAAAAGTTGATGATTTTTTAGGGCAATACACCATCATCCTGCCTAACTGGCTGACCTGGGCTCTGCTGGGCGTCAGTGGCATCTGTTTTCTCCGAACGATCCCCTGGCTCGCTCCTAAAGGGAAATAGACGCTCGGGATTACACGAGCCTCCACTTTCCCCTCGTCCACTGTGTCTGAGGTCCAGTCGTTCGTTCCAGCCTTTGAATTGGGATGTGATTACTAGAGCGTGGTATCTGCTGATGTTATAGTGTGAGTTACCATTTTTGGTACATCTATCCAACAACACAAACCCCAAAAAAGACCAATGAAATCCGTTATGAAGTCTTCCATCGTATTACTACTTATCGCAACTGGTCTGCTTGCTGGGTGTTCTGATTCGAAATCTGCTCCCGAATCGAAAGGGACCGGCGATGGTCAGCAAACCGAGCAGGTGCAGCAGCAAACGAAAGTCAGCGATGATGTCGACGTGGTTAAAGCTCTGACTGACCTGGGAGCAAGCTTCAAGAAAGATAGTAATGACCTGATCACTGAAGTTAGTCTAATCGGCACGACGGCAACTGATACAGATCTGGAGCAACTTAGCAAACTCACCAAACTGACTTCTCTGCGACTCAACAAAACTCAGGTTTCTGACGACGGCCTGCAAACAGTCGGAACGCTCACTAATCTTGTAAACCTCGATTTAAGAGGATGCTCGATTAGCAACCAGGGCATGGAAGCGATTGAAGGTTTAAGTAAGCTGCGAGCCTTACGTCTTTCAGGTGAAAGCGGGGCAACCACCGTCGATGACGACGGGATGGCAAGCGTTGGAAAACTCACGTCACTAAAAGCTCTGTTACTGGATCATCTTTGGATCAGTGAACTTGGACTAACCGATCTGGCTGGCTTAAAGAATCTGGAAGAACTCTATCTGGCCAAAACATTAATCGACGATGCTTCGCTGGCTGTTCTTAAACAGCACCCCAAACTGAAAAAGCTGCGAATCTCTCAAACCCAGATTTCAGATACGGGTCTTGAATCGCTGGTTGCACTTACCAACCTGACTGAACTGGACCTCAGCGAAAACAGCATCATTTCAGATTTGGGAATGGATCATATCGGAAAAATCACCACACTTACCCGACTCAATCTTTGGCGAGTCGCTTTGAGTGATTTCGGTGTGGAGAAACTGGCTGCTTTAAAAGAAATGGATTGGCTTAATCTGGACAACACATCACTTTCAGATGCCGGATTGCCACATCTACAGGGGATGGGAAAAATCACATTCTTACATCTTGGTTCCACGACGATTACTGATGATGGCCTGGTACACCTGGAAGGGCTAACCACACTGAAAGATCTCAAGGTAACCCGGACAGCCGTGACTGAAGACGGAGTAGCGAGTCTCAAAGAAAAACTGCCCACCACCGAGATTCAACTTAAGTATCTCGGCAATGGGCAGTAATGGTTGATTAACCAAAGAATGGAAACGTCTTAGACGATTTCCCAACCTTTGCGGTATTCTTTGGTAATGAAGTTATCTGCTTCCGGTGTATTGGTCGCTTTCAAGGATTTCGCATCCCAGTCCAGTGCCTTACCGGTTCGGTAACTGACGTTTCCAAGCAATACTGTTTCGGTAAGTGCTCCTGAGTAATCAAAGTTGCACAATGTTGGAGTACCTTCCTTACAGGCTTTAATCCATTCGGCGTGGTGTCCGATCGACGGTGGAATCGTCTGCTTCGGAGGCGTCCAGCTTTCGAATTTATCAGTTGGGAATAAACGGTAGCTCGAGTAATTCGCGAACATCATTCCTTCTTCACCAACGAACATCACTCCAGCACCAGGAACACGTTGCCCGTCAATTTCTTTCGGGATCATATTTCCGTCGTACCAGGTTAGGTTCAATGTGTCGCTGTTATCAGCGGTCGGGAAGACGTATTCCACTTTCAGTCCCAATGGGCATGTTTCTGCATGCAGTTCAGGTCCTGTAGCCTTACAGGACAGAGGATGACGAAGACCAAGTGCCCAGAAGGGAAGGTCCATATAGTGACATGCCATATCGCCTAACGTACCCTGTCCGAATTCCCACCAGCGACGCCAGTTCGCCGGGTGGTATCGACCGGGAGCATAAGGACGCTCCTGAGCCGGTCCCAACCAGAGATCCCAGTCCAGGTTCTTCGGTGGTTCTGTAATCTGATCGGCAGTCGGCAAATCACCGCCACCCCAGCCTTTTCCGACCCAAACGTGTACATCGGTAATCTTACCGAGCACACCTGATTGAATCGCTTCCACCACGCGTCGGTAATTCGGTTCGGCGTGAATTTGAGTTCCTAACTGAGTTGCCACGCCATACTTTTTGGCCTCTTCGGCAATAAGACGAGCTTCGAAAACAGTATGACTCAATGGCTTTTCTGTATAGGTGTGTTTACCTGCTCGAATCGCCAGTAGTGAAGCCGGAGCATGTGAATGATCGGCTGTGGCAACCACAACCGCATCAATCTTATCACCTTCCTGGTCAATCAACTCGCGATAGTCTGAGTATTTTCGAGCACTGGTAAATTGAGCTGCGGCACGATTCAGGTAATTGGAATCAACGTCACACAAGGCAACGATGTTTTCCCCTTTGACCCCTGAGATATCTGCAGCTGCCCGATTCGCCGTACCGACGCAGGCGATGTTAAGTTTTTCGTTTGCTGACGTCGAAGCTGAAAGTTCTGCACCACTGAAAACACCGGCGGATAGTGCCGTTGCACCAGCACCGGTCGACTTCAGGAAGTTACGACGATTTTGCTTTTGAATAGCCATATGTTATTTTCCCGTTCTGTTCTACACAGGGATTGGTAATCTTCTTATGTGATGCAGTTAATCTTAGCACAAAAATCCGCCACATTCCGCTTCGAATTGATAATCCGGTTCCATCAGCAGGAGGAGGTGATAAAATGAATTTTCCTCAGATCCCTGTCAGGGGTCAAAGCAGCATAAAAACACCGAGAAACCGGAGAAACAACCGCCATGGGCGCTCAACAAAAAGCTGAAGAATCAGGCATCGAATTTCAGGCCATTGAACCAGGTTATCTAAATCTATGTATTCGTAGCGGAAACCAACTAATCACATCAGGTCACACCAGCACGGTCAAAGGTGTTCTTGGTAATGGAATGAGTGTTGAAGAGGGATATGCCGCGGCTCGGGATTGCGGAGTAAAAATCCTGCAATCGGTTCATGATGAACATGGGACGCTTGATAATCTGCGTGTCATCAAAGTACTCGGTTGTGTTTATTCAGCGCCTGATTTCACCGACCAACACCTGGTGATCAACGGATGCTCAGACCTCTTCCACGAAGTGTTCGGTAAAGAAGGCGATGGCTATCATGCTCGCAGCGCTCTTGGATTTGCAGCCCTGCCAACTGGTGCTGCTGTCGAAGTGGAAGCCATTTTCGAAATCCTCGAGTAACATTCATGGTCGATCAATCGTTCACGATTACTGCATTTTATAAGTTCCTGGAGATCTCTGAGGAGGAACTTGTATCCATACGAAGCGAACTGCAACGTATGGGTTATAAATTCAAGTTGCAGGGACTAACTCTGGTCGCCACCGAAGGCGTTAACGGAACGGTTTCCAGCTCTGCTGAAGGTATTGCCGGTTTTAAGCAGGACCTTCAGCAGCGGTTTGGGGAGATCACATTTAAAGACAGCTACAGTGATTTCCGACCTTTCAAGCGCTGGCTGGTTAAAGTTCGTGACGAAATCGTAGCCATTAAAGACAAATCCATTTTTCCGGATGGGGACAGAAATCATCTTTCCCCGGAACAATGGCACGATGTCCTATCGGAGGAAGACGTCGTGTTAATCGACACGCGTAATATCTGTGAAACCGACATTGGAATGTTTCAGGGAGCGATCGACCCGCGGCTCAATAGCTTCGGAGAATTCCCACAGTGGGTCAAAGACTGTGGTATTCCCAAAGATAAAAAAGTCCTGATGTACTGCACCGGGGGGATTCGCTGTGAAAAAGCATTGATCTCCATGGAGCGGGAAGGCTATGAAAACGTCTTCCAGCTCAAGGGTGGAATTCTGGATTATCTGGCACAATACCCCGATGGACACTGGGACGGTGAATGTTTCGTTTTTGATGGACGAGTCGCGGTTGATAATCATCTTGCCCCTTCGCAACGTTATAAATTCTGCCCCCACTGCGGGGATCCAGGCGACCTGCAATCCACTTGCGACGTCTGTGAAACTGAAATGGTGATTTGCCAGCAGTGTGCGGCCACACCCGAGCGACAAACCTGCTCGAAGAATTGTGCCGAGAAGTATCGCCGGCAAGCCACCGTTGCAGGAGATTGAGATGGTTTTGTTGGATTCCCAGCTCGCCGAATACAATGCGCAAGGGCATTTGACCATCAACGACTTCTATTCTTCAGAAATCGTTGCAAAAATCACGGACGACATCAATCAATGGGCCGCAGAAACCCGAGCGAGCCTGAGTCCCGAAGACGAACGTTGGTACCTTGAACAGGATGTTCCGGACGGAGTTTCCCTGTTTAGGAAACTTGATAATCCGATCTACAACCGCCCGTTCTTACGTAAACTACTCGTCACACCACGCCTACTCGCTATCGCTGAACAACTGATCGGAACAAACTTATCCGTCTTTTTCAGCCAGGTCTTTATGAAGCCGGCGAAACATGGTGGCTCCAAACCTGTTCATCAGGACAATTTCTATTTTGGGCCGGCAGATGAAGATCGGGTACTAACCGTGTGGGTGGCAATCGACGATGCCACCACAGAGAACGGGTGCCTGTACTATGGCGACGGAAGCCACAAGACCGGCGTTCACCAGCACGTCGCTCCGGCTGGCGAACCCTTTAATCTCATGGTACCTGCCGATATCGCAGTAAACTTTCCGATGACGGCAGCCCCTGTAAACGCTGGTGGTCTTTCACTGCATCACGGCAGTACATTCCATCAGTCGTCAGAGAACACCAGTGAGCTTCCCCGACGCGCCTTAGCAATGCACTTTATTCCTCAGGACATGCCGTTGGTCAGTCC
>CEUY01019901.1_pt1 | contig 15214 bp, 17 predicted proteins | sample 361481 | NCBI WGS metagenome assembly CEUY01 (sample SAMEA2622737, study PRJEB7988) | marine metagenome | isolation source: saline water (ENVO:00002010), including
TTGATGTGTCTGTGCACGTTCCCACAAATAAAGGGGAATACGGTCCTGCAGAAGATGGGCATATGGTTTTGGACCATTTAGTGGGTAGTTATTTGATACGTTTTGTGAAAGAGAAAAATTGATAACTAAAGAAAAAACCAGAGCCGTTGTTACGGGAGCCACACGAGGAATTGGTTATGCGATTACTGAGAGATTGATGAGTGATGGGTTCGATGTGATCGGCACTGGAACGGGTAAAGAGGCAAAGTGCCCGGAGGGAGCAAGCTATCGGCAGGTTGATTTTTTGGATGATAAATCAATGGAGGATTTTGTTGATTTTTTGAAAAATAAAAAAATTGATGTTTTGGTGAATAATGCTGGGATAAATAAGATAGGAAGTTTTGCAGAAATAGATATTAATGATTTTGATAAGATTTTTCGGGTTAATTTAAGGGCCCCTTTTTTATTTTGCCAAGCCGTGATTCCCAATATGAAAAAAAATAAATGGGGAAGAATTGTAAATATATCATCAATTTTTGGAGTTATAACCAAAGAGCTAAGGGCATCCTATTCCACAAGTAAATTTGGTTTGGATGGAATGACTGCTGCCCTTTCAGCAGAAGTGGCTGAAGCTGGAATTCTTGCTAATTGTGTTGCTCCTGGTTTTATCGATACTGATTTGACTAGAAACGTGCTTGGTCTCCAGGGCATTAAGGATTTGTCCGAAAAAATTCCTGCAAAGCGTATTGGAAATGTTGGTGAAATAGCCTCTCTGGTAAGTTGGTTGGTGAGTAAAGAAAACACCTACTTGTCGGGTCAAAATATAATTATTGATGGCGGATTTTCACGTGTCTGAAGATATCAAAATACAGTCACATAAGGGCGAATATATAGCTAGTTTTGTACGATCAGGATTGGGGATTTTGGGTCACAAACCTATTGAGGGCGCAATATATATTATTGATAAGAAGGTAGCAAAGCTCTATGAAACGAAGCTTAGTGCTATTCTTGACAAAGGGAGAGTATTAGAAGTTGAGGCTAATGAAGCGAGTAAATCTTTGGATAAATTTCCTGGATATATAGATGCTTTAGTGGCTTTGAAGGTTAGGAGAGGGCAGCCACTGGTTGCTATAGGTGGAGGAATTACCCAAGATATTACCTGTTTCATTGCCGCAACCATGATGCGAGGGCTCCCGTGGATTTTTTATCCCACCACATTGCTGGCGCAATCTGACTCATGTATTGGGTCAAAATCATCTGTTAATTCTGGAGATTTAAAAAATATTCTCGGTACATTCACCCCGCCGGAAAAAGTAGTTATTGATGTGGATTTAATTGATACGCTCGAAGAGGCCGATCTTCTTTCCGGGATTGGGGAAATGATCAAAGTTCATGCTGTTGATTCTCCCGAAAGTTTTGACCGAATTTCAAGTAGCTATAGTCAATTGTTGAGTAATAAGGATGTATTAGAAAGTTTTATTTGCGATTCTTTGCTGATGAAAAAGAAACTAATTGAAATCGATGAATTCGACCAAGGTCCTAGAAATGTTATGAATTACGGTCATAGTTTTGGGCATGCGATTGAATCGGCAACTCAATACGCAATTCCACATGGAATTGCTGTGACGATTGGGATGGATATGGCGAACTATGTTGCTGCTGAGGTTGGCGTGTCCAGCTTCAGTCAATTTGAACGAATGCATAATGTTCTTGAAAAAAACTGCAAGACGTATCGAGATGTGAATATTGATGTTGGATTGTTGATGGATGTACTTGCCAAAGATAAAAAAAATAGCGCTACCCAGCTTAAATTAATTTTGCCGAATCATGATGGGGAAATTTTTATCGGCTTATATGATAATAATGAGCGCTTGGTGCAGTCGATACGTAAATATTTTGAGTTGTGTGGGAATTGATGGTCTGGATAGCTTGAAGTTTTTATTAAAAAGTGCGAGTAGGGGCTGTCGGGGTTGAGCATGGCATTGAAACTTTTAATTTATAAGAGCGAGTCTAATTAAGCTGAATAATAGCTGTTGATAGTCGCCTATAGCTAACATGGAATTATTGTGCAATGGAAAAATTGAAAATTGGAATCGCGGGCTATGGCAAAATGGGCCAGATTCGAGAGAAAACGATTCAAGAATCTAAAGAGGCTCGGGTAACTGGGATTTACGATGTTGAGAACCATGAGCATAGTGATAACAAGAGAAAGCTTTGCAACTCCTATCAGGAACTATTGGATAGTGATGTTGATGCAGTTGTTATTTCTGTTTATGTGAATGCCGCTGCAGAGTATGCTATTAAAGCTTTAAATGCTGGTAAGCATGTATTTTGTGAAAAACCGCCTTGCATTAATTCTAGGGAGATGCAAAAAGTCATCGAGGCAGAAAAAGCTTCAAAAAAAGTATTAAAATATGGATTTAATCATCGTTTTCATTACTCGGTGATGGAGGCGAAAAAATTAGTAGATGATGGTGGTATGGGGAAATTACTTTGGATGAGGGGTATTTATGGTAAAGCCGGTAGCATAGACTTTCATCAAAACTGGAGAAACTATAAGAACTATTCAGGGGGTGGGATTCTGCTTGATCAGGGAGTACATATGCTTGATCTGTTTAGATATTTTTATGCTGGGGAATTTGAATGTTTGAGTAGCTGCTTGACTAAGTCCTATTGGAAGACTGAATTCGAAGACAATGCCTTCCTGATTTTAAAATCAAAAAATGATAATGTCGTTGCGACATTGCACTCCACGGCTAATCAATGGAAACATAAATTCCTGCTGGAATTGACTTTTGAACATGGATATATAAATTTGGATGGGATCCTTTCTTCGACAAGAAGCTATGTTCCCGAAACATTGATTGTGGGGCGCCGAGAATTTGAAGATATTACGTTTGCCATGGGAAAACCTAAAGAAACAACAACTTTTTTTGAAAATGACAAGTCGTGGGAGCTCGAGTTAGATGAGTTTGTTGGGGCGATTCGTGGTGTCTCTCCCATTTTAAATGGAACAAGTAATGATGCACTGGAAATTATGAAAATAACCGATAAAGTTTATAGTAATTTAGAGAATTGTATTGGTTAGACTTTTAAAAGTTCGACAAATAGAAAAGCGATAAATGAAAATTGTAGCGATGATTCCCGCGAGAGTTGGGAGTAAAAGGGTAAAAAATAAAAACTTGCGACTCATTAATGGTAAGCCATTAATTGAGTATGTTCTTGAAACAATTAAGAAGTTAGATAAATTTGATGAGGTGTATATTAACTCAGAAGATGAGATCTTTTCCGGAATTGCTAAAAAATATTCTTTTAAGTTTTATAAGCGATCGCCTCATTTGTCCACTGATAAGGCAACCAATGACGAATTTGCTTATGATTTTTTAAAAAATGTGGAATGCGATGTGTTAGTTCAAATTTTACCAACATCTCCATTATTGAATGAAGAAGAAATTATTAGTTTTGTTGATCATATGGTTCAAAATTCGCTAGATACGCTAATTTCAGTGGAGCATAAACAAATTGCCTGCGTCTATCAGAATGAGCCCATCAATTTTAACAGACTTGTGGTTAACCCGCCCTCACAAACAATGACACCAGTTAAAGCATATGCAACTGTTTTGATGGGCTGGAAGTCCAGTAAGTTTATAGAGAATATCGAAAAACTGGGGGTGGGTTACCACGGGGGTACTGGTAAGAATGATTATTTTGAGCTGAAAGGCTTGTCTACCATTGATATAGATACGGAAGAAGATTTTTGTTTGGCTGAAGCTATTATATTGTCCGGAGCAGATGCAAGAAGAAATAGGGAGCCCGAGTACTATTCAGCTGAAAAGGAAGCTAACCAAGAGGTGGATGTTCCTTCGATTTTGGCAAAAGATGGGGTTAAGAATAATGATTTATTTGATGCTAACAAGGAAGTTGTAAATTTAAATGATGTTATAGGTGGAATGGATAATGAGGTGTCATGGAGTAAGCGAGTGATTGATACGGAAAGTAATTCGATGACAGTTATTTCGCAAATTCCAGGAGAAGGTAACAGAAGGCATTACCATCCAGACTGGAATGAATGGTGGTACATAGTTGCTGGGGAGTGGGATTGGGAAATAGAGGGAAAAATCAAAAAGATTAAGAAGGGAGATATTGTCTTCATGGAAAAAAATAGAGTTCATAAAATAACTGCATCTGGCTCGGAACCGGCAATTCGAATGGCGGTGAGTAGATCCGATGTTGTTCACGTGTATAAAAATAAATCATGAGTCTGAATTCAGTAGTTATCGGTGGTACGTCTGGGGTGGGTTTGGCTACAGCTCGTTATTTAAACGAACAAGGCTATGCAGTAATTATTGGAGGCCGGTCAAAGTATCAGAAAGAGAGGGAAATAGTTAGTGAGTGCATAGATGTGACAAAAGAAGATTCGGTGAAGCAGTTCTTTTCTTCTATAAATGTCAATGCTTTAAATTCTCTGATATATTCCGCTGGGGTGACAATTGAAAGAAAAAGTATTGAATCGTTTGATGTCTCTGATTACCTGAGGCTCCATGATGTAAATCTCCTTGGGGCAATTCTAACCTTGAAGTATGCCTATCCTCTATTGAAGAAAGCAAAAGGGAAAGTGGTTATTGTCAATTCTTTCGCATCGAGAACTTATAGTCAATTCTCTGGTTTTGAATATACAATTACTAAATCCGGTCTAAGTGGGCTGGTTAAGCAGTTGGCAATTGAATGGGCTAAAGATGAGGTTCTTATTAATGCGGTGTTCCCGAGCATGGTGGAAACATCGATGTTAAGAAAAAATGTAGAAAAACCTGTGTTAGAGGCTATTGAGGAAAAAATACCGCTTGGGAGAATTGCAAGGCCAAAAGAAATAGCATCGGCTATTGAATTTTTGGTTAGCGATAAGAATACGTATATGACAGGAGCCGGTATTGATATTAATGGAGGCCAGTTTCTTACGGGTTGATTTCTGAGCTTTAACATTTGAGGTTTTCTTGTATGGGTAATCCAGTGCTGAATTTTGATTCGGAAAGGCAAATATTTGAATTTGACGAAGAAATTATTGCTGGAATGGACTTTAGGCAACTGGCGCTGGCTCAGTTATTTAATAAAAAAAAATCGTATGTATTAATAAAAAATTTTATTGACAAACGTGTGGCAGGAAAAATCAGAGATTATTATTCTAAAACTGAAACCAGTAAAAGTTTTGTGCAGCTGACCAAGGACTCGAACTTCAGGATGTTTTATTATCTGAACTCTCCATTTAAGTATCCAAATTTCATTGAGAGTTTGCTGAAAAAATGCATGATTTTTAAAAATAAGCTATACGAGTGTCAGGAATATTATCAAACATATTGCATGCTAAAAAAAGTTAACCCAAAAAATCATGAAGAAGTCGCAAGGATTCAGAATTTACATTCATGGTCCTCGATATTCTGGTATAAGGATGGTAATTCGCACTTTAAGCATATTGACAGCTATGGTGAATTGGCTTGTTTTCTGATTCTTTCCCAAAAAGGGAATGATTATGATTCGGGTGGATTGAAAGTTTATAGGGAGGATCAAGTCGAATGCGTCGATGATTTAGTTGAATATGGTGATCTGTTATTTTTAGATCAAAGTGAAGTTTTTCATGAGGTATCAACTGTTAAAACTTCTGGAGACCAGATTGGAAGGCTGAATATTTATATCCCCACAATACCGCCAAACTATATGAATAGGGTGCTCACTTATGAGGGGCATCCTTTTCGAGTTTATATCACTGATGAGGATGTGAGTTTTACGGAGATGATGGGGTATTGGCTGCAAAATATTTTGAAAAGAGATGGTGTCCATTACTCCCGGATAGGCTTTAAGCACTTTTTGGAGAGGCTATGACTGTTAAAGATGAACCATCTTACAGCGGTTTTCATGAAGGCCGGTTCCGGATGAATTTTGGGCAACCTGAACTTGGAGAATGGACGAGATTTCCTAACATTTGAGAAGCTTCGAGCAATAGAGGAGGCTGTAAAATATTTGAAAGAATTGAGCTCAAAATTCACGAAAACCGAATCTTAAGTCTGGTTTAAATAACTAGGTTTGATCATGAGCGTGGAAGATTTAAATTTTATGAAATTTGATTGCCAAAATTCCCCGTTTCGATGTCCTAAGTCTATTAAAGGTTTGCCAGAACAGTTTAGGATTTTTACGGGTGAGATATACGGGCGTCATGATTTTTATTGAATTTATTTTGCAACTCAGAAGTTAATCTGAAAATTTATAAGGAAAAAAGAAAAGATCACCACTCTGAAAAAAACGTAAGCCCTTTAATTTAGGTTGTAATCTTTTTGAAGCTTTGTCTCATTTTTTTACGTCTCCTCGGAAACTATGCAAAAGTTAAGTAGCTACTTTAAAATTTTGTGGTTTGAGAAAACGATCTAGGCCTTTAATGGGTTTTGCTTAAACTTGCAACGATATAATGGGTTACAAGTGTTGGAGGTGTTTTGCTGGTGGAAGTGGATCTTAATAATTATAGGCAAAATATATATTCCCATATTGGATTGCATCCATGCCCCTGTTATGGTGAGGACGGTGTTTTTCTAAAAATATTTTCTGATATTGGTGTTTCAAAAAGTCCTTCGTGTGTCGAATTTGGTGAGCTAAGAAGTTTGGGTACGACTACTCGTGCCTTTAGGATAGACTATGTTGCGGATGCGGTCTATTTCAGTAGCAGTATAGATATTAAGTCGGCTTGCCTGAATATTATTGATATCCTTCTAGTATGCTGGAAAAAAAAATCGCTACGGTATTTAAAGTTTTGTTTGTCGCTCCCCAGAAAATGGTTTGTGACTTCTGCGAATATTGTTGGGGCATTGAAAAAAAAAGCACATGATGATGTTGACCTGGTAGTCGTTGATATTGATTCGTACGATTTTTATGTTGTTCTTCAAATGCTCGAATCTGGAATTAAACCGAGGGTTTTAGTTGTTGAATACAACCCTAATCTTCCCATTGATAGGGCGTTGAGTTGGCCTGACGCGAAGTCGCGAACACTAGGCTTGAATGGAAAGCTGTATGGTGCGAGTTACCTTGCTTGGGAGAAACTAACTAGTAAATTTGATTATAACTTGGTGCATGTTTCGGGTTTTTGTAATTTGATTTATATACGGTCAGACTTGGATCCTGGCTATAAAACTCCAGACATAACTGAGGAGATTACTGATACAAAAGAAAAGATTTTATCATTTTGTGAGAAAAATTGCCTTCCTGGGTTTTTGCCGTCTTGGGTTGATGAACCAGAGCTTGATTCGGATTTGATAGATAGTGTCTTAGAGGTTGCAAAGACAAATTTTGACTGACATTCTCCCATAGAGTTGTGCATTTTATATAGAATGATAGTCGTTAATAGTTGTGTTAGCGTGGTTCAATTACGAGAATTATTTTTTAATTGAAAAAGCAAGTTGTGGGGGTTGGTGAAATGAGTGTGGCAACATCTAGAAAAAGCCATATGGTGGATCGTGAGGAGCTTTTTACCTATGCATATGAAGTTGAGTATTTTTGCGCTCTTCATTTTTTGGGTAAGCTGTCAAGGGTTAAAGGGGTTTATTGCTTTCGATAACTACCTATGTCAAATGCTGGAAGAAAACTTAATAGGAGTTTGCCCCTTGCGATCTAGTTTGAGAAATATTTGACATGAGATTTGTAGTTGGGGCTTACGCTACAGCGCCGTCTCTTGGAGGTGACGACATAAACCTAGAGCGGCAATTTTATGAGCAGTTGATAAATTCGATTCCAGAGATTAAAGGCTTTGAGATTCCTTTCTGGGGAGAGGAGATTCATAGATTTGGAACTGAATTTTTGCTTGAATTTCTCCAACCCGAATGGAATCATGTGTTGACTTGCATTCCAGGGTCTGTGAAAGGAGTGGAAAAGAACCCGAGCTTTGGCCTGGCATCAAATGATATCAAAGGGCGTTCGGATGCAGTAAGGATGCATATCAGAGCAAATCAGATGGTCCGTAAAATTAATATGCATTCGGGCCGGCCTTCCATTTTGGCGGTGCATATTGCTACTGCTCCCTCCGTTCCAGTTGATGGAGTAACCTCTTCAGTTGATTCTTTGTTGTTGTCCATGAATGAAATTCTCTCGTGGGATTGGATGGGCGCGCGTATTGTGATTGAACATTGTGATTCATATGTTGGCACTCACCCTTTCGAAAAAGGTTTTATGTCTATCGATGAGGAAATATCAGCCCTGAAATCCTTTGCCGGTAATTTTAAAGTAGGCCTTGCCATTAACTGGGCCAGATCTGCTATAGAAGGAAGAAGCTCATCAACAGTTGTTGATCATTTAAAATTGGCGAGAAAGAACAAATTGTTGTCGGGGTTTTTTTTTTCGGGAGTTTCAGATAAGGATGGGAGCTACGGGCTCTGGAAGGATTCCCATATGCCTTTTGAAAAATCCTTTGGCGTAGAGCATTATCAATCAGGCTCACTTTTAACTACAGGTAATATTGAAAGTACCTTGAAGGCTTTGGATCTTTCCGAGCTTGATTATGTCGGAGTTAAATTGCTTGTCATGCCAATAGATGGCACACCCATAAAAATGAGGGTGGGTGTGAACAGGGATGCCATTGCTGTATTAAATAATATCTTGTCTGATACTTCTAAAAGTTTAGATGCTTAAATTTAGTATTTGCCTCTTATGTCTCTAGCGCAAAGAATTACCCGGGTTGGATATTACAGGGCTAAATTTGGTTAAAGGAGCGCGTCTGGAGGGATTGTGTGTGCATGGAAAGCCTGATTACTTTGCAAAATATCGTTATGAATAGAGGGCGGATGAGTTTTTCTGTAAGGATATCGTTGCCAGCCTTTATAATAATGGGTGAGGGTTGATCGATGAGTAGTGCATTTTATTTAGAAGGATAGTTGTTAATAGCTGTAAAAAAATATTTAATAAAAAAATAATTTTTATTTAAAAAAACAAATTACAGGGATTGATAAAGTGAGTGTTGTAACATCTAGAAAGAGTCACATGGCTGAGCGTGTGGTTTTCGTGGACGGTCAGGCGGGATGCGGAAAATCAATGTTTTCACGCATTATTGCTTCTTTGGAGCGTGTGGAGCTTCTTACATATTCTTATGAGATTGAGTATTTCTGTGCTCTTCAGTTTTTGGGTAAGCTGTCTTCGGATGCCACTCAGACACTTATTCGATTAAAGTCTGACCTTCAACTCTATAACCTGATGATGGGAAGAGAGGCAAACTTCCGCCCCTCAGATCTTTCCAGTGTTTTTAGCGACCACAACCCGACACGTTATTTTCAAAGATTGATGCTTCCTGGTGACGAAGCGATTCCTGAAAATGTCCGTCGGGAGCGACCAATTCTAAACTTGGCAACTCATCAACTTCTGCCATTTAGCGAACCAATTTGGCAATCTTTGGGAAACCGTTGTGTTTTTGTTGAGGTGGTAAGGCATCCTCTTTATATGGTTCGGCAACAAGAGCTAAACATGATCAGGTTGCCTGGGGATGTTAGGGATTTTTTACTCAATATTGAATATAAGGGTCATGAGTTCCCATTTTATGTGCATGGATGGGAGTATCTTTTGGTTGATGCCTCCCCTATGGAGCAAACTATACATAGTATTGATCAGCTTACGGGTCGAACTGAAAAAATCAAGAGACAAATGAAAGAGAAATACGATGCGTTGATCCTGACTGTCCCGTTTGAGCCTTTTGTACTAGATCCAGAGCCATGGCTCACGAAAATTGCTGATGCATTGGAAACAAAAATTTTGGATTCTACTAGGAAAGTAATGTTGGATCAAAATGTTCCCCGAGATAAAATTGCCCAAGGGATTGACTTGGAAATATATCGGCGTTGTGGATGGACTCCTCCTAGAGAAGATACTGATGAACGTGAGGAACTGAAGGTGCGAAGAGAAGATGCGGCTCGAACAACCAGCAAGGAAGTATTAGTGATTTTGGATAGGTTATGTGATGAATACGAAAAAAAGTATTGGAGTCCAGAATTTTAACGAAAATATTTAATTCGGTGGTGAGTAAAAATGGTAGCTAAAACTAGAAATATTTATGAGAAGGGAAAGGGCTAGGGCTATGACGAGCGATGTGAGATGGTGTACGAATTGCTTGAATATGTCAACCCGGCCACGTATCAGCTTTGATGAACGAGGCTGGTGTAACGCTTGCCAGTGGGTTGAGGAGAAAAAATCTCTGGACTGGGGCAAGCGTGAGAAGGAGTTACAAGAGATTCTTGATAAATACCGCTCCAAGTCGGGCGGGTTTGATTGCATTGTGCCAGTAAGTGGAGGTAAGGATGGATCTTATGTTTCTTACAAGCTGAAGCATGAGTATGGTATGAACCCATTAGCTGTCACAGTTACACCTGCGCTGCCGCTTGAATTAGGCGACCAGAATCTGCGTAATTTTGTGAATAGTGGTTATAACCATATTCAAATAAACCCTGACGTGGAAGCAATGCGCTTGTTAAATCGTACAGGTTTTATTGAAAAAGGCTTTCCTTATTATGGGTGGTTAATCTCAATACAAGCAGGTGTTTTACGTTTGGCAGTTAATTTAAATATCCCTCTGTTGTTTTATGGTGAAGATGGTGAGGTTGAGTATGGAGGCTCGACTGAATCAAAAAATACGCCTATGTATGACATTGAATATATGAAAAGGATATATTTGGAGGGTGGCTATGAAAAGGTTCTCAAACTATCCGGTCTGAGTGAATCGCAACTTTATTTTTTCATGTTTCCTAGTGAAAAGGAGCTCGAAGGTCGGGATTTGAAGATTGCGCATTGGTCATACTTTGAATCGTGGGATCCATACCGAAATTATTTAATCGCCAAAGAACGTTGTGGTTTGAAAGAGGTAGAAGGTGCAAATAGTGGAACTTTTACCAATTTTTCTCAGAATGACCAGGCTTTATATGCATTGCACACATATATGATGTATCTGAAGTTTGGTTTTGGACGAGGCACTCAAGATGCGGGTATAGAAGTTCGTCGAGGAGCAATGATCCGTGAACAAGCAGTGAACCTTGTCCGTCTATACGATGGGCATTACCCTGATGAGTTTCTCGAAGAATACTTGAATTATTATCAAATGACACAGGAAGAATTTGATTCTGTTGTAGACAGATGGGTGAATAGGGACCTTTTTGAAAAGGTTGATAGTCGTTGGAAGGCTAGGTATGTTGTTGAATAATGGCTAACCTTCCTGTTGCAGTTATAGATTATGGCATGGGTAATATCTGGTCAGTTATCAGTGCAGTAAAGTATCTGGGCAGAGATGTTGAATTGGTCTCAGACCCTGAAATTATTGTAGGATCAGACATCATGATTTTGCCGGGTGTCGGTTCGTTTGGAAGGGCGATGCAAGTGCTTCGGGAACGAGGTATTGACCAAGCGATCCACTCGGCTGTTATTGATAATGGTGCCAAGATTCTTGGAATTTGCTTGGGGATGCAGCTTCTGGGTTCTTCCAGTACTGAAGGCGGTGATACTCAGGGCCTTGACTTGATAGCCAACAGCGTTGAACGTTTTAGCCCTGCTGAATTAGGGGGGGCTAAAATCCCACATGTAGGTTTTAATGCAATTAATTTTAGTGAAGAGGCAGGCCTATTCCAAGATCTTCCCAACTCTTCTGACTTCTACTTTACTCATTCTTATCGCATGCTTATAGAAAATTTTAAAGGGCGCTATGCAATATGTTCCTATGGTATAGATTTTCTTGCTGCATTTGAATTAGACAATATATGTGGTACACAATTCCACCCAGAAAAAAGCCAAACCAATGGATTAATTCTGCTAAAAAATTTCCTTGAGATATAGTAAGCATGCTTAAGAAGAGAGTAGTTTTTACCCTGCTTTATAGCGACGGGGTATTTATGTTGAGCAGGAATTTCCGTTTGCAAAAAGTGGGTGACCTTCGTTGGCTCAAGCAGAATTATAATTTTTCAAAGATTGCATTTTCTATTGATGAATTGATAATTCTTGATGTGTCTCGCAATGAAAGGGACAAAAATAAATTCTGCGAGCATGTACAATCGCTGTCGGAAGAGTGTTTCGTTCCTATTGCAGCTGGAGGCGGGGTGAGGAATATTGAAGAAGCGCAGCAATTAATTAGATCAGGTGCTGACAAGATAGTATTGAACACCCTAATGGTGAAGGATAAATTTTATGTGCGCGAATTTTCTTCTGAGTTTGGACTGCAGTGTCTGGTTGTGTCAGTAGATGTGAAAAGAAAAGATAAGGAAAGTAGTATTTGGGTGGAAAATGGAACAGAAGATGCCTGTATGTCTTTATCCCGTTACTTGGAGGAAATTTCTGATCTCCCGGTTGGAGAGCTATATTTAAACTCAATTGACCGCGATGGAACTGGGCAGGGTTATGACATGGAATTACTTGGCTTGCTTCCCGGTCAATTTAAGATTCCCATAATATTGGCGGGAGGTGTTGGTAAAGACACCCATTTAATTGAAGGCTTAAGTGACGATAGGGTAGATGCTGTGGCAACTGCCCACCTATTTAATTTTATAGGTGATGGTTTGCTAAATGCTCGAAGCTCAATTCGTGTGTCAGGAATTAACTTGGCGAAGTGGGATGAGAGGCTACAAGAAAAATTAAAGGGATGACATTTTTAATTTTCAACTGCATAAGCGATGAAATTTATTTTCTAATAAAATAAATTTAAAATTAGCATTGTTGAATAAATGACCAAAATTTGGTTGGGTGATTAGGGAGGCGATGACTGTCGTAATGAATGGTTCGGTGATTTATTTTTGTAGATTTTCTTTTTTAGGAATTGTGTGTAGTTGGTTGGCTAGTTTTCTCACGCAGCAACCTTTTTTGGAAACCCCCAAATCAATATTTTATATAGATTCAACATTGTTTTCTGAAAGGATTGTTATTCCTTTTCTTAGGATCTGTGGATTTGAGGTGAGCAAGCTTGATTTTAAGTTGCTTGACATTAAGGATGAAAATGGTGAACTTCTCAGAGCCCGCATTCCTAGAAACGACTTGTTTGAGATTGAGAACGAAGTGGTTGGAAGTGATGCCTATAAGTCTTTATATCATGAAAGTTGGCAGAAGGATCGTGTTAAGGAATATATTAAAAAAGGTCTATTTTTTGCTCCATTAAAAAGTGCGGATTCTATCGCTCAGTTTGTTTTTATCATTGAAGTTGTTGCTTGGCATATGCGTTCCCATGAATATGCGGAATCGGTATTGATTATGGGCAACCGGCCTTGGTTTGATGTTTTTAAGGGTTATGCTGCTGAGCGGAGAATTGATCTCTGTAAAATGAAATTTTCCGGCCGGTTTTCTTTTGACAAGTCTTATTTCAGAAGTATTTTGATAAAATACCCCCGCTTATACGGGATTTTGAGAAAATTCAAATACGGTCAAACTTGGGTGAAAAGTAGTGTTAGGAAAAATGCGGTTCCAAAATTATATATTGAAGGTCGCGGGGATTTGAGTTTGATAAATGATGGTTATAATTCAGATTTTTTTTGGCATTTGAATTCAGAGTTCCCTAGAAAATATATTTTATATAATCATTGCTCTAAACAAGAAGAGGAATATTTCAAAAGCCATGGAATACAATCTGTAGCAGAAGGATCTGTTGATTATGAGATTTGTTATGAAAAACCAAAGCTGTGTAAAGATAGGCGATTTATAGATGAGTATCGAGCCATTGAGGATATTCTTAGCTTATACAATTATCAAAAAAATTTTTTTGGATCTTTTTTTAAAACCCATAGTGTCAAGGTTTTTTTATCATGGTTCAAGTTCAGTAATAGCCATATGGCCGCTGCCGATGCTATAAATGAAAATGGTGGGGTTTTGGCAGTTTGGCAAATGGCATTTGATGGGTATATGAATATTGAGAGTAGGGTTAGCTCAGATATTTACTTTTGCTTTTCTAAATTCAGCCAAAAAATCGACAAACAGTTGGGCTCAGATATAAAATATAATATCGTAACAGGTTATCCAAAGGACTACGCAGGACCTTTGCTTAGAGAGGAAGCAATTCGAGTAAGGGAAAAGTTGAAAAGTAATGGAGCTGAGAAAATTGTTTTTGCAATTGATGAAAATTCTAATGATGACGAAAGATGGCACAGTGGGCATGGTCTGCAGCGAGAAAACTATAGTCACATTCTGGAAAAGGTTTTGGTAACACCTTGGTTGGGAGTTATTTTTAAACCTAAGTCACCTCGAAATTTACGTAAAAGACTTGGTTCTGTAGCTGATTTGCTGGCGGAGGCTGAAAAAACAGGTCGTTGTTTTGTTTATGAAGGGGCGGGTAGATATACCAGCAGTGTTCCTCCTGTTTTGGCTGGGTTGAGTGCGGATGTTTGTGTCCATGGCCATCTTGGCGCTGGAACCGCAGCATTGGAATGTGCTTTTGAAGGACTACCAACCTTGTTGATTGATAGCGAAGGATATTTAAACAGCAAACTTCACGAGTTACCAGAAGGAAAGGTGGTTTTCAAGTGTTGGCCGGAGACTATTGATGCGTTTATGGAGCATTTCCAGACACCGGGTGGTGTCTCAGGCTTTGGGGACTGGTCTTCTATTTTAGATGAGCTGGATCCTTTTAGAGATGGTAAGGCCGCATACCGCATGGGAACATATTTGCATTGGCTTATCCAAGGGTTTGAGAAAGGTATGGAGAGAGAGGAAATAATGTATGATACTGCGGAAAAGTATAAAAAACTATGGGGTGCTGATAAGGTTTTTTAGATATGAAAAAAGTCCTGATTACAACTGTACCCTTTGGGGGTATTAATCCAATGCCTTTTAGATTGCTTGAAGAGGCAGGAGTAAATTTCGAGATCAACCCTCTGGGAAAAAAGCTGACAGAGAATGAGTTGGCAGATATGGTGACAGACTATGATGCCATTATTGCAGGGACTGAGCCTATTACTGATAAAGTGATGAGTAAGGCTTCGAAACTTAATCTTATCTCTCGTGTGGGTATTGGGTTGGATAGTGTCGATTTAACTGCAGCGAGGAATAAAAATATCCTTGTTTCTTATACTCCAGATGCCCCATCGAAAGCCGTTTCAGATTTGACAATCGGTTTCATGCTTAGCCTTCTCCGGGGAGTGCATGTTACCAACTTGAAAATGCATAAGGGAGAATGGGAGAGAGTTTTAGGTCGAAGGCTGGGCGAGGTGACAGTTGGATTAATTGGTGTAGGACGAATTGGAACAGGCGTTTTGGGGCG
>CEUY01205968.1_pt1 | contig 15207 bp, 13 predicted proteins | sample 361481 | NCBI WGS metagenome assembly CEUY01 (sample SAMEA2622737, study PRJEB7988) | marine metagenome | isolation source: saline water (ENVO:00002010), including
ATTTGTTTAACAGTAATTTTGTTTGGATTGTTATCAAACCAAGTAATTTTATCATAATCTTCACCTACAACTTTTACTCTTGCATTTGAGTCTAAAGCTAATATTGCATCAACTATAATTGCCATTATGCACCTATTTCCATTAAAGTAATATTTGAAGTTGGAACTGCTGTTTCTTTATTATTGTAAGTATATCCTCCACCATTAATTATTAAAGTTAATGAGCTTAAACTACTTCCATAGTGGTTTGCATAAGCAAAAAAATTATAAGTTGTCGCTGAAGTTGTATTTGGTGAATCTAAAAAATGTAAAAGTGGTGCTTTATCTGGTTTTGAATAACTACTAGCAGCTATTATTGAATGACCAGTACCTACACCACTATTCCAACTACTTGCATCACCTTCTCCAATAATAGTAGAACCTCTTTTTATTGTTACACCATAAGTTTGCACACTTGAATTAGTTGAGGACATAGATATAAAACCTGTAATCAGGATTTTACTACTTGTTGCACTTGGAGTTATACTAGCAGTTAACACTTGTACTTTGTTATCAACATTTGTGCTTGAATAACTAGCGTATTGATCATCGTGAACATTAACAACTTGTAAAACTTTACCACCACCTGCTTCTGCAAAACTATTATCACCTCTTAAAAATGTACTGCTACTTGCTGTGCCTGTTGCTGATAATTTTGCTATTGAAACCGAACCATCTGCTAATTGACTTGTACCAACACTACCACTTGCAGGATTAATTGTACCTACGGCTCTACCTAAATATATACAATACATATCATCTGATCCTGCTGTTGCTTCAGTTAATGTTAAACTTGTACCAGAGGCAGAGTACGCATATGTAGGTTCTTGTCTTACATTGTTTATATATAATGCAATATCATTAGCATTAGTTACAGATTGCGATAATGTATAGTTTTGAGTTGCACTAACAGAAAAATCTTGTTTAACAAGCGATTGTGAAGATGTAGTAGGAGTAACACCAAGATAAGCCATTAGGTTATCTCCATTATTGACAATGCTACATCCAATGAAGCTGATGCACTTGCTTGTGCTTTAACAACATCAGTTGTTTGCACGACAACTTTTTGTCCTCCAAACACTTCAAGTGTAGTGTTAGCCGGTATATCTACTGCTTTTAACAAAAAGATGTTAGCATTAGTTTCTGTATCAGAAGTATCACTTACTAATTGTACATCTGCAGTTATTGCACTTGTTGTTTTATTACACAATGCCATACCTAATACAACTGTACTTGTGCTCGAAGGTACAGTATAAATTGTATCTAACGAACTATTACTTACACTTGCTTTTGTTTTTACTTTAAATGTATTAGCCATAATGTTTCCTATATTAACCTAAAGCAATAGCTAATGCAACAGGGTCGGGTGCTGTGTTAGTAATCGTTACTGTATCTGTTGCACTTACAGCTACTTGCATATTTGTTCCTGCCGTAAAAGTTAATGTATTTCCATTTGATATTGTTTGTGATGTAGAGCCATCTGTAATTGTAAAATCATTAAATGTACCTGTTCCGTCTGCACCATCTGAGCCGTCGCTACCCGGATTTCCTTGTGCACCTGTTGCACCTTGTGGTAAACCTAATGCTAATACACCTGTAGATGTATTATAAGATGCTGTAGCTGATGCTCCGGGTGATAATGTGCTTACTGTTACACCACCTGCAATAGGTTGTGAACTTACAGAAACATTACCAGAACCATCAAAAGATAATATTTTATTGGCTCTAGTTGCCGGTATTGATAATGTAGGTGTTGTGTCATCACCATCTGTTAATCTTATACTTCTTGTAATTTGATCTTTATTATCACTAAATATAGCAACAGCTTTATCTAATTCTGTATTTAAGGCAGTAATATCAAATGTGCCATTGACAGGAAAATCTGTTGTTCTTTCTATAGTAATACGTCTAACAACTACAACTTTATCATCTGCTGTAAGTCCAGAGCCAAATGTAATAACTGCACCTGTACCAAACTCATACGCACTATCGCTAGAAGAATTACTAGCTGTTACTTTATACGTAGTAGTTGTAGTAGGATTAGCATTGTATGTAGCTAATGTACCATTCTTATAAACTTGTAAGTCAGCTATACCAAAAAATTCAAATGTAATAGTAAACGCAGTTTGTCCACCTGTAGCTGTAAAAACTTGTCTACCTGTATTTTGTGCTGATGCAATCGTCATTCTTTTATTCCTGTAATTGTATCATATATATAATCAATCATATGCTCTATCCCTAAAAGTGTACTTCCGGGTAAAAGTCGTTTTATAGTATCGTGTTTTTCTTCTTCTGTAAATCGGTTGTCAGATAAAACTGATATTAAATCATAAACTGCGGCAGGGCCTGCACCTACAACACTTTTAAAAGCGTCTTCTCCAGACACTTCTCCAAATCGTGCATCTTGTCCTAATAATGGTCTTAATCCTAATGGAGTTTCAAATGCTCCTTGACTTAAAGTTTCTAAATGAAAATTTAAATCTCCTAATAATCCTGTAATACCTGACAATTCTACACCTCTTATTGTTCTTTCAACCCAATTTTTATTTTCCCAATATGATGGATTTTTTAAAAAATCTGCGGCAACGCCTAATGCAATCATACTCATCATACCATTTATAACTACTGCACCTTTTTCTCTACCTTGCACGGCAGATAGGAATACTTTACCATTTGCTCCCATCATCCAACTAAAAAACTGTGTTAATAATTGTAAAGGTGCAATATTTATTTTAGCACCAAATTCTGTTGCATCAAATTTTGCTCCTATAGGAAATCCAATCGTATTTGCAAATTTTCTAAATAAATTATTATTAAATAATTGTCTAGCACCTTCACTATTAATACGAATAACACCACTCATCATATTAGGTACATCTGCTGTTGTTGGTGTTACAATTCTTCTATCTACATCTGTTCTTAATGCTTGTGCAAATATTTCTCTTGCTGTTTTACCACCTGCTATCTTATCCCATTCTCTTACATTAGCTAAATAATGCGTCCCCCCACCTTTTTCTACTGCCTCTATTGGCATACTTGCTATTAATTTTGCATTATTTTCATCAATACCATATGACAACAGCCGTTGTTGTCCTTTTACATCTAATAAACCTTTTGACCAAGCTACACTATCTTCTAAAAATCTATGAGCACTTAGTAATCCGTTAAAAGTTTTAAGAAAATATGTCAATGGTTGTAAACCATTAAATGTATAAAAATATTCTTGTGCCCTTTCGGCGTGTCTGCCTATATATTTATCTAAAATATTGCCAGATCGTGTAGCATCAAGATGAATACCACCTTGCCATACATATCTATTAGTCATAGACATTGCTAATTCCATTAATGGATTTAAATAATGCACATCTGCCATATTACTTTTAGCAAAAGGGTTCATACTACGGCTAACAGCATCTTTACTAAAACCATTAAAATATGTTTTCATAAAACCATCTACCATTATTGGTCTAGCTAATTCAGGTAATCCAGATATTGTAACTTTGCCCATATAGGCAAGGTGAATTACATTTTCTAGCAACTTTGTGGCTCTTACAGACATAGATGCAGGATCACCTGTAAAAAATGTGCCTAACAATTTATCTTTCTCATCTATATAAGCGTTAAGTATTCTATTTCTATCTGTAGCACTTATACCTTGGCTTATCATATCAATTTCTTTGTTTATTATGTAATCTCTCATATGTACATCACCAAAACGGCGAGTAAATTCAATAGAAGCACCTATTTTTTGAGCGTAACTTCTCATAATAAAATTAATATCTGTTTCAATAAATTCTTTTATTTCACTTATTGGCAATAAAGTATCTCTTTCAAGTAATTGTTTTGCACCAATTTTACCTCTACCTCTATATGTTTTATCTATGCCATTTGCATTATCAATATTCATAAAAGATGCTTGTTCGTTTCTAATATCATCAAATCTACGCGCAGTTTCTGCTTCAATAATTAAATCTCTTTCATTTAATGGTATTTTATCTGATTTTTTCATTGATATACCATACTCTTTAGCATAACTAAGTTGTCTTAAATTATCTCTTATTGATATATACTTAGGATGACCAGAAGAATGTGGTACGCCTTTATTAGGTTGCGATAACTTTTGGCGTATTAGTCCTTTTAATTGATCTGCTTGGTCATTTACTTTATCTAAACGCCATATAATTGGCATATAATCTTTAATAAGTGATGTATCTTCATCAAATTCTCTTATTTCATTATTTATTGATTTAACATCTTGTTTTAATTTTTTTCTTCTATCTAATAAAGCCTTAATTCTAGGATCACCGGCAGGTAATTGTGTTACATTACGATCAATTTTTTCTATTGCTGATTCTAATCTTAACAAAGTACGCTTCATTGTGTTTTGATTAGCATATAAACCTAATAATGAGTTTTGTTCGTTGTAATATTTAAAAAAATTATCTACTTGTTTTAGTGAATTTTTTACAGCTTTTCTTGTTTGTGGATCAAAGTGTACTAAAATTTCTTTATCGGCTCTAGCTTCACCAACAAGTTCAAAATATTCTTGTTTGCTCATTCGTTTTTTACGAGCAGGATCACGAAGAATAGCATTTCTTATATTACCAAAAGTTGATTCCACTGCTACACGGAAACCTTGTTTTCGTCTTTCCCAATTTGTTTGAGTTGCATTACCACCCATTAATTTATGAAAATCATCTTCTACTTTAGCTATAGTTTGTATATAAAAACCAAAATGTTTTAGACTTAAATCTGTAGCTATAGAGGTTGGTGATGCTCTACCCATTTTATTTAGTTGTGTCTGTGTAGCGTGATTACCGGATATTTGATACAAGTCCTCCATATATTGTAATTTTTGTTTTTCTGTAAGTATTTTATTTTTAAATATTTTTTCTAGTCCTCTACGCAATGGACTTACTTTTTCTAATGTTCTTAAAAAACCATCTACATCTGTTCGTAAATAAGCATTTTCTGGTCGCACACTATATTCAACTGCCCATTTATTTACAGCTTTTTCGTGTTCTAATTTTGATGCAAATTTGTCAGGTTTTACATAAATTTTTCTTCCAATAGCTTTTATAAACTCAAAGTGCATATAATCATCCATTGTTTTAAACATTTTAGCTATTGGTATATTTAATTTTAAATCTTTAAATTCTTCTTTATATGTTTGTGTAAGCCATTTTTGTTTTATTCCTACATCATCAAATGTAATTTGATTATTTTTTTCATTAAACTCGGCAACTGTTCTATGTAATAAAGGCATTTTAGCATCTGGTGTATTTGCAAGATTGTTTTTTATTGCAGTAAGTTGTTCTTTTGTATATATATTACTTACATCATCAAATTGTTTTGCATTGCCTTTAACTTCTACTTTAGCTTCTTTATGTTTTGCAGTAACATTTTTTTTATTATTGTAAAAAATTTTATTAGTTTTATCTTTTACAAAAATAATTCCATTTTTTAAACTTGTAGCATCAAAATAAAATTTAGTTCCTGCAGGTGATAATTTAACATTTGCTTCTTCAAATGCTTTATTATAATCATCTATATATTGTTTTACATTTTTGCCAAAATATCGTTTAAAAGCATCAGGATCATCTCCTGTTAATCTTGCTATTGTACCTGTCATTAACCCACCAAACAATGCCGCAGATCCTGTCATCATTAAACCTTCACCTTCTGGTTTTGTAGGGTCAAGTTTTGATGCAACATATTGACTTGCTCCTTCAGCTAAACCTACTTGTAAGCCACCTCTTGCGGCGTTCATTAAAAACATATTATGTCTTATGCCAAATATAGGTATTGCTGTAATAGGATTAATTAAGGCTGACGCTAAATAAGTACCAATACCTGCATCAGCTATATTATCTCGTCTTTCTTGATTTCTATCTATTCGTTCTTTAATTCTTTGTGTTTCTTTAGGATTTGCTGATTCTGTAAATTGGTCTGCGTGATGTTCATATCCTTTAATTTCGCCAAAAGGATTGTAGTTTGGATCAAATGCACCAACACGACCTCCTGTTGCAACTTCTTCTATTCTTTCTACTGTTTGACCTATGCCTTCAAGCATTACTATATCAACCATATCTCTAAATAAACTTTGATCTACAGTAACATCAGTTGATCTAGGTAGTATTGGCCTTGTTGATTCTTGTATATTATCTATATTTTGAAATAAATTTGCACTTTCTTGCACCTGTTGTTTTTGTTTAGGTGTAGTTACATTTAATTCATAATCAGATAAAGGTTTTTGTATCATTTTTTATTTCTATATTTATATAAAATATTATTATAAAATTTAATATATTCTGGTAAATCATTAGTAAAACCTAATTGGTCATAAATAGCTTGTACACTATCTATTGTACCTTCATCTTCTACTATTGCCGCAATTCGTTCTCCTGTACCTTTTATTAATAATTGTTTTTCGTAATCTGAAATTTCATATTGTAAATGTTTTCCATATATATCATTAAAAGGGTCAAGAATAACTTGTGATCTACCTGTTTCATCCATAACAGGATCAACTAATCCTTCTTCATCTCGTATGTGTAAAAAATATTTCATTGTTAACGGATTGCTTGTTGGTAATGTTTCAATACCTCTTACTGCAGGTACAACAATAAATTCTGCTTCATCATATGTAAGTGGTCGTTTTTCACCTCCATACATATTTGCTCTATCTTCATTCCAATTATCTCTATAAACATTATACATATAAGATTTTAAATATGATGAATCTTTTTCCATTGTTTCAGGATTAAGTATTGCAAAATTTTCTATTGGGTACATACCAAGCGACTCTTGATTTTTTAAACCTTCTGATCCTGTAGCTCCAAATTTCGTAAGTCCATATATGCCCTGTTTTGCATAACTTGTAAGTAATTTTTCTGCTTGTTTTTGTATTTCATCTTTTCGTAATGTAACACCAATATTGTTTTGTAAAAGAGTATCTCGTATTAATTTATTAAATTTATATTGGCTGCTTTTTGAAAAAAATGTTGCTCCCGGTAATTCTACACCAAATACATTTGTATCTACATCTAAATCTTGTACTGCGGCTTTTATGCCTTGGTCTACTCTATCTTTTATTAATGTTAGTTTTTCATTATCTCGTGTTATTTCTTCTTGGAATACTTCATATTCATTTTTTGTTTTTAAATTTTGTAATGTTAACTGCCCACCTAATCTAAGATTATTTATATTACGAAGATAACTATATGTACTTGATCCTATATCTGCCGGCATAAGATCAACCATATAATTTTGATATTTAGAAGCATCTTCAAGATATCCTTGTAGCCATTCTACATCACCTGACCATATTTTATCATTTAACATTGTTTTAACTCCAGATGGAATATATTTTGTTGCAAATAACATTTTGTAGTCATCAGGATTGTTAATATCAAATTCTTGTCCTGTTGTTGGTAATCCTAAAGATTCTCTTAGTCCATCAGCACTTGCTATTCGTTCTGTTAATTTTTGGCTATCTAATTTATCCATTAATTGTTTTGCTCTAAAATTTGTAATTACTTCTTCACCATTTTTAATTGCTTCTATACCTAAAGATATCTGATTGTTAGAGTCATCATTATCTATAGCATCTTTCATAATACTTAATCTTTTTTTAACAACATTATTTAAAAATGTTTTATTTTGACCTGTAAGTGTACCCATTGATTTTTGAAAGTCTGCTAAAGTAATTGTTGTATCAAATCCACCTTGTTGATGTTCAGGCGAATATAACTTTGCATCACCAACACCATTAATTAACAATTCAAATGCTTCTAAATTTTTAGCAAACTTTTTTTGATTTACTACTTGTTGATTAGCAACAGATAATGGATTCATAAAATCACCATAGGTTTCAAAAAATTTTACAAGGTTTTGCATATTGTTTAAATCATTTTTGTAATGTATACGTGCATAACTTGATATATCTTCAAATTCTAATGCTTCGTTTGCAAAATCTTGTTCAAGTATTGTTTTAGCTACATTTATTTTTCCTGCAATAAGTGCAGATTCTATCTGTTCTTGTGTGCTTTTAGTATATGCTTTGTATTCTTCATTCCTTCCTTGTTCTTGTATGTTTAAAAAATTAGCTTCTGTTTGTTGTTTATATTTATTTGCAATATTATTAATATCATCTTCTAATAATGCTTTATATTCATTAGGAAATGATTTTTGTGTTGCTTCAATTATAGGTTCTATTTGTAATGCAAATTCATTTGGATCACTTCCTTTTTCAAAACGAACTCGTTTATATACAGCATCTAATTGATCATCAAAAAATGAACCAACTTCTTTTTTTATTTTAGCTAAAGCAAATTTGTCATACTTTTGTTTTGATTCTGTAAATAAAAAAGTAGGTACATTAATTGGTTTTGGTTTTTTAAAAGTATAATTTTCTCCATTTGGTTTTTCTAAAGTAACATCTTCATATTCAATAGAAAAATCTTCTATTTCTTTTTGTGCCCTAAATATATCAATACCTTGTGCACCTTTTCTTAGACCTTCAGCTAATACTTGTCCTGCTTCACTTTGAACTTTATATGCTCTATCTAATGCACGAGATACCTTTTCTTGCCCAAATTGGGAAGTTACACCAATTTGTGGTGCGTATTGAGTTTGTTGTTTGTATCGTTCAGCCATAGTTTATGTCATAAAAGTTTTTATATCGGCGGCAGTTGAAAATAAACTTCCTACAGCTTCACCTGCTTGTCCTATTAATCTTGTGCGTCGTGCAGATAATCTGGCTTGTCCTTCTATCTGTGCGGCTTGACCTTCATATATTGATTGTCTAGCACCAAACATAGCTTGTTGTGCTCTTTCTAATCCCATTAACCTATTATAATTTAAATCTTTTTTTACTAATTTTTTATTACCTTCTAAAAATGCTCCATAGGATGGTGAATTAATATCTGCTCCACTAACAGAAAATGCCGCATAATTTTTTTTCTTTAATCTTGCCGCATCTTCTTTAATTTTATTAGCTTTTTGTTCCATAGCAAGAATTTCAGCTTGTGCTCTTTGTTCATACATTTTTTGTTTTTCTTGAGCCATTCTAGTTTGTAAATCCATTTGTGCTTTAATGTAATCACTTTCATTACTAAACATATTGGCAAAAAAACTAAATACTGCTCCACACATTAGAAATATACCTCCGAAGTTATAGCCAATATTCTAAAAGGCACAGGCACAGTTTGTGTTATAGAAACAAAAGGAGTTTGTGTATATCCTAATGTATGTATATCTTTTTTTCCTGTATATCCTACCATTTGTAATCCATTATCATTAAGCAATACATCATTAGTATTTACTTGTAAATTATATGTTTTAGATAATTCCAATATAGTTTTACCTATTTTACGAGGATAACCATATGTAGATCCTAAACCTCTTATTGGTTGAACAGAATCAATAGGTAGTGTTTCTATTTCAACTGTATAGTTTAATCCTATATCACACGCACTTGCCGGTAATTGAAAATTAACTACCCCTCCTGACGATACTGTTCCTGAACCATAGTATCGTATATCATCTTCTTCATCAGATCCAGATGTAGCGTGTACAATTTTTCCACGTAAATCAGGGTTAGCATTAAGTCCTGTAAACACACGACTTGTTGTAAATTCTATTGTAGCATTATCAGATGCCGAAACTGTTTGATCAATAACAACTATATATTCACCAGAAGTTCCTGTAGCATTTGCACTTTGTATTATATATTCTGTAGAAGCACCACCAATCTTAAACTTTTCTCCTGTTGTTGGTGCATTGGCAAAACCATCTAGTGTAAGTTGTCTACTTGACGTTACAGCACCATTTACTAATACTGTGCCGTGTGGCTGATATGATCCCGATAATATTTTACTTACTGAACAATCTGTGGGCAAGGCAAATTGAGAATTAGATATTTGTTCTAAATAATATTTATCTGCACCATTTACTGTTCTTTTAACAACAGTATATAAAAAAGAGGTAATACCTGCTGTTGATAAAAAACTACCATCTGTTTGCCATATTACCCATCCTGCTAGTTTTTCTTGTCTTTGTGCAGAAAATACACCTAGTGACCCATCATCATTTGCAAATAAAATAAACTGTTCTGTCTTTGCTCCTGTTGATTTTATAATACCTGTATCTGTAGGATTATTAACTGCTTGTGGTGATAAGAATGTTAATACAGTTGGAACATAATCTTCCGTAGCTGTATTATAGAAAAACTCTCTTACAGTTTTACCATTAGGTTGTACAAATATTGCCGCACCATCAAATAGTCGTGGCATACATTTTTGGGTAGCACCTAAACTAGATTGTCTTTCTAATTTTAAATCTGATGGTGTAAGTGGTCTACCTACTTGTGGTTTAAGATAAAACTCACCTGTACTTGTAAATATTTCTAAATGTTTACCAGATACTAAATGTCGTATTTCATTAATTTGATCAGATGATATAGCAATCTGTATAGAGTCTGTATCCTCACCTTCTCCAACATCAAAGTTAAAAAAATCTGCTGTTTTGCTACCGGCAACAAAATCACTTATTGATCCACCTGCAAAAAATAATCTTTGTTGATGAAATTTACACGTAGTAGGATAACCATTATAATCACTATATACTTGCTCATCCCATTGTTTTGTTGGTGGGTGTCCTATAATTCTTACATTAGTACCTCCTCCATCTGCCGAATCCCCTCCTGTATCACTTGCACCTGCTGTGTAGGTATATCTATCGTCATCTAATACAGCTATAGTAAATGTGCCATTTAAATTACCTGCCGCTAATCCATCACCATCTTCATTAAGTATAGATTCTGCACCTTCTATAGTTACACTAGCACCATTTGCAAAGCCGTGTGCAGGATGCAATACTGTAACTGTACCACTTCCTTCTTGACTTTTAAGAGGGTCATCATCTAATTCTATTCTTACATTTTTTTTTAATGTAGCTGTTACTGTTGTTGGATTGGTATAGGCAGTAATTAATAATTCAGATCCGTGATATCGTATGCGTGTTCCTACCATAGTTGCTGAAAAGTAATCTGCACTTGTAGTACAGGTAACACCTGTTTGTGCTGTTGTTTGATCAATATCTAGTGTAATAGAATCTTCAGCAAATTTAAAATATGGTTGATAAACTTGATCTTGGTTTGTACTTTCTTTAAATGCAAAATCTGTAATAGTAAATGTTGTTGCTCCTGTTCGTGTAATTATTTTAGGTTTAAAATCATTGTGAGTAATTATCATTGTATCGGCTTGTTGCGTATAAGTAAGTTCAAATAGATTACTTGTAGTCCACGCACAGCTTGTAAAACTTTGCAATAAAGTACCATTAGTAGAAAAAATTTTACATTTAGTATTTTGGAATGCAATTATATATTCTTGATCTTCATTAAATATAAATGGTTCTATCCTAGTAGTTTCACCTAAATCATATCTAAACAAAGTACCTTGTCGTCTTTCAACAGGGCCTTGATTTAAAACAAAAACATTTCTAGCTTTTTTAAGTGATTGTTGAAATGCGGCTATATCAGTTCGTGATATAACAGTTTCATCAACTTCTCCACGAGTAAAACTGTTTTGGTGTACACGTTGTATTGCCATTCATTAACTACTGCTACTTGGTACAACTGCTCTAATACCATCTGCAGTTCCTCTATTTCTTACTTCTATGAGTAAACTTGTATTTAATTTTCTTGTAGTTTGTGTTTGTGATTCTGTACTACGTGCTAGTAATAATTGTTGTTGAGCACGTCTTTGATATAGTGTAGACAAATTATCATTTCTTGCTATTGCACCTGCAAATAAACTAGCAAGTTCAAATACAAGGGCTTGTACAAAATAGTCTGGTAATTCTGCTTCGTGTGGTTGATATGTGTAATGACATACGACAGTATCGTTAGTGCTTGTATTTGTAAATAATTCTTCGTTGTATCTATCAAATACAATAACATTATCCGAAACTGTTAATGTGTGTATTAATATTGCATCATTAGGTATTTGATATGCAGAATCCCATTTATCTAAAGGATTGGTCGCAAGTTTAGAAAGTTGTGCTTGTTTAGAAGCAAATCTCCATCTAGCTTTTGTTAACATAGAACGTAATGTTGTTTCATATAGTTGATTGGCAACCTTGCTTTCTGTTGTATTGTCAGTAAAAGAAGCAATAGTGTTTGCTCCAATTAAAACTAATCCTTGATTACATATATCTATTTTACTTACCATAATTTAAATATCGGGGGAGTTGCCTCCCCCAATACCCTATGTACCATTAATACAAGTAACTGTAGCCGCCGCTGTTGCACTTGATACAACAAGGACATCTACTGTTCTTGTGCCACCTGTAGACCCAACAGCAATGATTACATCATTCTGTTTAAGCTGATTGGTAGCATTGTTAAAATATCCAGATCCTGCAATAGTACCTACAGCATCTGCAGAGTTGTAGAGATAAACATTCTGATCTCCACCACCTGCAATCTTTTTTAAGTTTGCTTGAGTAAAAGCCATTAGTTTTCTCCTATTCTGTTATTTGACATTCTATAGCACCATCATTGTCAATCATCACAGCACCCATAGACATATATGAAGTGATTAGATTACTGACCTTTTCAGGAATATAGTTTACTTCAGTTCTGATATCAGCACCCATAGCAAGACCAACTGATGATCTATGCCACGCATGACAATCTCTTGTAGTACCAGAAAGTGATAATCCAGAGAATGAGAACCATAAAAATCCTAACCATCTCTTAGCCGTCATACCACCTGCATATGGTAATTCTTTTTCACCAATATACTCTGCTCTTGAAAACTGATCTATTTGTAATAAATCAGCCCAACCTGCAGAAGATACAACAAAGTATCTCTGACCATCATCAGGCACATCTGCTTCACCAAATGCTTCGTAAACTGTTAGGGCTTTAGCAAGTGTTAATGCCGCAGACCCGTGTGCTACGTTGTTACTATTTGACCCTGCATCAAGTACATCAACAATTAGTTGGTCTGTTTTTCTACCTAATGCCGCCGCCGCTGATTGAGAAAGTACTTGTCTTTCATCAATGTTAGTTTTCAACTCATCTAATCTATCAACATAATCTGCCGCATAGTAATCAGATAGAGTTACGTCAACTGTATTGTGCGTGATTTCCATAGTCGGTACATTTGCGTGTCTTGACTTTTCAGTCGCAGACCCTTTGCCCACCTTCTGGAATCTTGCTTGGTTGCCTTTTACATTATTAAGCTGTCTTACTGTATTTCTCAGTTTAGAACCCATACGTTGGTATGCCATATGTACTTCAGATTCAAACTGCTTAATAAAGGCAGTAGTAATGGAAGTTGCCATTCCTATCTCCTATTTAGTTAATATTACAGTTTATGAATTGTCCGTAGAATTCTGATTAAGGGTTCTCCAACGTGGGCCACACACATCATCTATGGGTTCACCATTAAAACCTTTCGGTTCTATATAAAAATACTTCATTTTTACACGTTTGACAAGTAGGGGTCTATCAGAAATTGTAAAACCCATATATTTAACCCAACGTAATGTTTTCTCTTGTTCTTCTGTAGCTACATTCCACAAGTAAGAATAATGACTTGCCAACCAAGTAAACACTCTTTTTTGATGTCGCATATACCTATAATTAGCAAAAGGTTCTTCTGTGCTTAACCACCAAGCTGTACCTTTTTTTTCGTTATCCATTGATGAACAACAACCAAACATTGCTTCTATTGTACCATCATCTTGATATACACCAAACGTATAAACATTAGGTCTATTAATACGAAAAGGATAGAGTAAAGTCCATAAAGGGTCTTTACCCATAACAGCTAATTCAAACTTATCTGTTTGTTTTATTTTTGGTGCAAGTTCAAAGCAATCATCAGGGATTGCTATATCCATATACATTATCTATATAATCTCTGAAACGCATCATCTACTTGTCTTACAAATGATTCATCTCTTTCTTTAGGATCAAAGTAACGAGGATCTTTCATCATACTTCTAACATCTTCTAATGATAATTTATTCATTGGTTCTGATTGCTGTCTTGAAATATTTTGTTTTTGCATATCCATAACTTTTTCTAATATTTCAATACCTCTTGCTGATTGTCCTAAAGTTGTTTGTATATATTCATAATCATCTGCACCGAAGTGACTTTGTGCAAACGAATCAACCGCATCTATACGCAGTTGTGCATTTTCACCTAATTTTTCAATTTCATCATCTAAATTAGGTGCGTAATGATTTTGTGCAGTAATAAATTTATTAATACCATCTTCAAACATTTCTTGGTTATACGCATTATTTACACAATGATCTTTCCACCAATCAAACAATGGATTTTCTACTACATCTTCTTCTGTTATAGTTTCTGGAAGTGCAGGTAAAGCATATTCTTCAGGTACTTCTGATTCTGCTTCTTCTGATAATTCATTTATAATTTCATCACGCAGTTCGTCTTTTTTTCCTCCAACAAACTTCTCTAAATGTTCATTTGATTTTAACAATTCATCTGTGCGTATTTCTCCTGTATCTGCATTCCAAAACTTTTCAGGCACATTCTCTGGCCTTTCATTTGAAATTGTTTCACGTGGAACATCTGACTCTATGGGTTGTGGTTCTGGTTGAGGGTCTTGTGTAATGTTTTCAGGTACAGGTTCTTGATTTTCTTCAGCATTATCTGACATCTTGTTTCTCCTTTACTATACGTTGACTTCGCCCTTTATTAAATCGTCTTTGCATTAGTCCAACAATATATCGCTGTCCTTCAAGATGGCGTAGAGACGCATCAGATATTTCTGACCCTGCTACTGATTCAATAGTTATTTGACGTAAATAAGACAAAATAGCTTGTGCATCTTCTCTTTTAAACACACTTTCAAATAACGTATTGATTCGTTCTTCTTCTTGGGGATTTCTTTCAAAGTTGTCCAAACCAATTATACGATTGGGCTTTGTGGTTTTCATTCTACTTTTATATCACCCTGTAAATGATTTTGCAATATCTGATGCTTGTTTTGGATCAATACCTTGTTGTTGCATATTAGCACCCATTTGTTGTAATTGTTGCCCTGCTTGTATCATTTCTTCATCAGAACGTATTAATTCTTCTGGAACACCTAGTTTCTTAGCTATAAATTTAGCCATATCT
>CEUY01203141.1_pt1 | contig 15205 bp, 16 predicted proteins | sample 361481 | NCBI WGS metagenome assembly CEUY01 (sample SAMEA2622737, study PRJEB7988) | marine metagenome | isolation source: saline water (ENVO:00002010), including
TGAAGTCAAAACTTGACCTCAACACCTAAGACTTCAACAAGAAGCCATTTCCTTTAGGTGGTGGTTATTCACCTCATTGAAAATCTAGAACTTCTTTTTTTCTTTTCTTGTTTTACTTCTTCTACTTTTTCTTGGACAACTTCTTTGGCTCCTTCTACTTTCGAAACTTTTGTTTTTGACTCCAACTCATTAACAAATTCTTTCTTTTCTAGTAAACAGTGGATTGGATTTTCTTTCTGCGTTTTCTCCACTACTATTTTTGACATTTCCTCTGCTGCTTCACTTTCTGCTGTTTTTATTTTCCTCAATGAGTTTACACCGTGTTTTGTTCTTATTATTTTTGATTTATCTTCGAATTCAAAAATTTTATCTTCACCGTGTTTTGTTGTTTCATTTGATAAATTATTTAAAATTGTATCTACTGGAAAGTCTTTCATTGACGAAAATTTAACTATTATCTGATTTATAGGCATACCCTGATTAGCAAGGTTGCTTATCTTTTCCATATACTTTTCTGTTGTATCCAATTCTACATTATTCTTAGGGGCAACAACTGGCTTGCTTTCGTTATTATTTTTCTTTCCTTGGAAAAAATCGAATAATCCCATAGGTGTCCTCCATGTCTTTATATTTTTATTTTGACCTAAATCCTTAAATAGTCAAATGATATTAATAATATTTATATCAAAGAATATCTATATTTCTCTTTTTTTTTGTTTAGGTCTTGTAATATTGAAAAAAAAAGAATATCATTATTTTCTTTATTTATTTACAAAAATAAAAGCGATTATTAATTATGTTTAATATTTTTAAAATAACGATTTAATTTCTTGTTGTTTTTTGGAAAGTAAATGTTATAATATAATTTCAGTTTGGAAACAAATTAGTAAAAAAATAGTACAGTAAAGGACGTAAGGAAGAAAGAAAAAATGAGTATAAAAAATATACAAGTTACAAAAAGAAATGAAAAAAGGGAAGATATTGATTTAGAGAAAATCCACAAAGTTGTTACATGGGCAGAAGAAGGTCTAAATAATGTTTCAGTTTCAGAAGTTGAACTAAAAGCACATTTGGCATTTTATGACGGTATCACAACAGAGTCTATCCACAAAGAATTAACAAAAGCAGCAGCAGATTTGATCTCAGAAGACACTCCTGATTATCAATATATGGCAGCTCGTTTACAAATCTTTCACTTGAGAAAAAAAGCATATGGAGAGTTTACTCCACCAAGATTTTATGATCATGTTTCAAAATTAGTTGAAATGGGTAAATACGATAAAGACCTAATTTCTGATTATACAGAAGCTGAATTTGACGAACTGGAAAAAAGTATTGATCACTGGAGAGATATGGATTTCAGTTATGCTGCTGTTAAACAATTAGAAGGTAAATATTTGGTTCAAAACCGTGTTACTGGTGAAATCTATGAAAGTCCACAATTTGCATACATGCTAATTGGTGCGGTTTTATTTTCTCAATATGATAAAGATATTAGATTGGATTATGTTAAAAGATTTTATGACGCAGTTTCAACATTCAAAATTTCATTACCAACACCTATTATGGCTGGTGCAAGAACACCTACAAGACAATTCAGTTCGTGTGTATTGATTGAGTCAGATGATACTCTTGATTCAATTAATGCAACTTCTGCTTCTATCGTAAGATATGTATCTCAACGTGCAGGTATTGGTATAAATGCTGGTAGAATTCGTGCTCTTGGCTCTCCTATTCGTGAAGGCGAAGCATTCCATACTGGTGTAATACCATTTTATAAGCATTTCCAAACGGCTGTTAAATCTTGTTCTCAAGGTGGAGTTCGTGGCGGTGCTGCAACACTGTTTTACCCAATTTGGCATAGAGAAGCAAAAGAACTACTAGTTCTTAAAAATAACCGTGGTGTTGATGACAACCGTGTAAGACACTTAGACTACGGTGTTCAGCTTAACAAGCTTATGTATATGAGATTAATTAAAAGAGAAAATATTTCTTTATTCTCTCCTTCAGAAGTTCCTGGTCTTTATGATGCATTTTTTGAAGATCAAGACAAATTTGAAGAGCTTTACGTTAAATATGAAAACGATTCAAATATTCAAAGAGAAACAGTGCCAGCCGTTGAATTATTCTCTTTGATGATGCAAGAACGTGCTTCTACTGGTCGTATTTATATTCAAAACGTTGATCACTGTAATACTCATAGTCCATTTGACCCAAGTGTTGCTCCTGTAAGACAAAGCAATCTATGTTTAGAAATCGCATTGCCAACAAAACCGTTAAACAATGTTGATGATAAAGAAGGCGAAGTTGCATTATGTACACTTTCTGCATTTAACTTAGGTAAAATTGAGAACCTTGAAGAGTTAGAAGAGTTATCTGACCTTGTTGTTCGTGCTCTAGACGCATTGTTGGACTACCAAGATTACCCATTACCTGCTGCTTACAAAGCAACTATGAACAGAAGAACATTAGGTGTTGGGGTTATAAACTACGCTTACTACTTAGCTAAAAATGGCGTTAAATATTCAGACGGTTCAGCAAACAACTTGACTCATAAAACATTTGAAGCAATTCAATACTACTTGTTAAAAGCTTCTCTTGGTTTAGCAAAAGAAAAAGGCAAATGTCCTGCATTTAATGAGACTACTTACTCACAAGGTATTCTTCCAATCGATAGTTACAAGAAAGATGTTGATGGTTTCTGCAACGAAGAATTACATTATGATTGGGAAGAACTACGTAAAGAAATTGTTGAACATGGACTAAGAAACTCTACGCTTACAGCGTTAATGCCTTCTGAAACATCTTCTCAGATTTCTAACGCTACAAATGGTATTGAGCCTCCACGTGGTTATGTATCTATTAAAGCGTCAAAAGATGGTGTGTTAAAGCAAGTTGTTCCTGAAATAGAGAATCTACGTGATAATTATGAATTATTATGGGAGCAAGGTTCAAACGTTGGCTACTTACAATTAGTAGGTATCATGCAAAAATTCGTTGACCAAGCAATTTCTGCAAATACAAACTATGATCCTTCACTTGAATCTGATAATAAAGTTCCAATGAGTAAACTATTAAAAGATTTAACTCTTGCATACAAATATGGTGTTAAGACTCTTTATTATCATAACACAAGAGATATGTCAGGAGAAGGAAACGTTGGAGACGACGACTGTGAAAGTTGTAAAATCTAATTAGATTATCAAGTCCTGTTTCAAACAGGACTTGATTTTTCTTTGATTTATAACAAAAATAATTTGCATAAATAAAAAAACCATATATAATATTGACGAAGATTGAATAAAGGAGATTAAAGTAAATGGGATATAGTACATTTAATAAGAAAAAAATTGACGCACTTAAAGAACCAATGTTTTTAGGGGAGTCTGTTAACGTTGCTCGTTACGACCAACAAAAATACAATATATTTGAAAAGTTGATTGAAAAACAACTTTCGTTTTTCTGGCGTCCAGAAGAAGTGGACGTCTCAAAAGATAGAATTGATTTTAATAAATTACCAGAACACGAAAAACATATTTTCATTAGTAATTTAAAATATCAAACACTTTTAGACTCAATTCAAGGTCGATCACCTAATATTGCATTCTTGAAAACAGTATCTATTCCAGAGCTTGAAACTTGGATTGAAACTTGGTCTTTCAGTGAAACAATCCATTCTCGTTCTTATACTCATATTATTCGTAATATTATTAATGATCCGTCTGTTGTTTTTGACGATATCGTTGAAGATAAAGAAATACAAAAACGTGCAGACAGCGTATCAAAACACTATGACGAATTTATTCAGTATTACGAAGATTACAATCGTTATGGTGAAGGAACAACTAAAATTACACTTCCTGATGGAACAGAAGAAACTGTAACTATTAGTGAAAGAGAACTTAAAAAGAAACTTTTCTTAACACTTGTTTCTGTTAATGTTTTAGAAGCTATACGTTTTTATGTTTCATTCGCTTGTTCATTTGCATTTGCAGAACGTGAAGTTATGGAAGGTAATGCTAAAATTATCAAACTAATTGCTCGTGATGAAGCATTACATCTTACTGGAACTCAATACATGATTCAATATCTTGCTAATGGTCGTGAAGGTGAAGAGTGGCAATCTATTGTTAAAGAATGTAAAGAAGATATGATTAAAATCTTTGTTGACGCAGCAGAACAAGAAAAAGATTGGGCTAGTTATTTATTTAAAGACGGTTCAATGATTGGTTTAAGCCGTGATATTTTAATTCAATATATTGAATATATTACAAATGAAAGAATGAAAAATGTTGGTCTTGAAGAACATTTTGACGGTGTGAAAGGAAACCCAATTCCTTGGATTAAATCTTGGTTAGAGTCTGACAACGTGCAAGTTGCACCACAAGAAACTGAAATTAGTAGTTACCTAGTTGGTCAAATCAATAGTGAAGTTTCTGACGATGATCTTGACCAATTGGAACTTTAATATTAATAATTTTTATTAATTTATATAAAAAAGGAAAGCATCATGCTTTCCTTTTTGTGTTTTCTTTAACAATTCATTAACTTGATTTGTTTTAATTTATGATGTATACTAATTACAAATGGGCAACAAAGGAGACGCCAATTTGATAAATAGTAAAGATAGTAAAAATGTTTTTAATTATTTAAAAGACAAAAAAATGTGTAGTTATGAATTCAACGAGAAAACAAACTCTCTTCATTTCTATGTTAACGACAAAATATTCGCAATTCTATCCAACAGTCACTCTGTTGACCAACTAACTCTCCGACTCCCCCCAGACCTTAATCAATTACTACGTGAAAGACATAAATATGTTTTACCAAGCTATGAGTTTATGAATACATATCATTGGAGCACATTCTTTATTAAAGCATTCCCTGATATTAATCTTTTTGATTTAATTGATCTGTCTTATGATTTAACCATTGAAAAAATGACTAAAAGACAAAAGTTTAAAATTGAACTTGAAGTTGCATAAATTAAAGAACAAAAAAAACCGTATTCTTATACGGTTTTTTATTCATTTATATTTTCTTGCCTCGTTATATCCTAAGTGAAGTTTAGAACCATCGTCATTACTTGATCTTTTCGGCATTTGTATATTATTTATTTCGTCTCTCAATTCTTCTTCTAGACCTTTTGATGGATCATCTATTAGGTTTTTGGCGTTAATTCTATTCCTCATGTTTTTAACGTCAGCTTCCATTTTTATTTCTGTAACATTGTCATTTTCAAGTTCTTTTTCTTTTATTATTTTTTTATTTTGCTGTTCAACCAATGTTACAAGTTGACCCATATGTTTGTTTTCCCAGTGTCGAGCCATTTTCTTACAGCTAAGAATAAATTCAGTATTGTTGTCTCCCACTGCTTGAGTCATTTTTTTTACTTTTACTGAATCCTCTATTGATAAATTACCTATTCTTGTTCTAGGTGCAGATGTTGCCATTTCATTTAAAGCTAAACCAATTTGTATCATTCCTGCTTCTTGAACAACTTCTTTTGGAATATCAGAATGAACCATAGGATTTTCCACATTTTTTATTCCTTTTGCTAACACCTGTAGGTTTGAACTTTGAAAGTCTGGGTGCTTCATTAATAAATAACTTTTTGCTAATTCTTTGTCTTTTGATCTTTTTGCTATTACTGACATTTGTTGAATATCTTCTTCGGGACTAGGATGATCTACTATATTTGATACAGTATCAGCAATCATATTCGAAAACTTACTCATTACGGTATCAGAACCCATTATTTTTTTAAAAGATTTTTCATCCAATAATATTTGTTTTTTATCTTTTAGATTTTGAATAACTTCGGAATGAAGTTTTTTGTCTTCATTGTTTAAATCAGATTTTTTACTTGATATTACTGCTGAGAATGGACTGAATCTATTTATTTTTTCTTTATTGCTTTCTAATTCAAGTTTTTTCATTTCTTTATGATCTACACCTTGAGCTGCAACTGTTTCATATATTTTTACGTCACCTTTCCCGAAAACCTCACCTAGAATTTTAGAGAACACTTCCTGTGTCTTTTTATCAACATTCATATTTCATCCTTAAAATATTTTTATATGAATATTATAATATATGAATAAAAGAAATCAATGCTTAAAAATATATAGAACAGTTCTCAAATATCATATTCATTTTTTTTCTTAATGAATTTTTGTTATTTATACTGTAAAGTTTTGGAGAACCCATTTCTTTTAAATCAATTAACAGTTGTCCTTCTGAATATAAGTATTCAGCAAACCTTATCCCTTTATTTTTTAGTTCTAAATAAAACTCACCATTTTCAGTATAGTCAGTTTTCCATTCAGCTTTTATAAATTTCTTTTTAAACATGAGGTTTGAAGTATAAAAGTTTTTATCGAAAAAATCTTTTTGATCTAAACCTTCTATTGAAACTTTTATATCGTTGTAAAAGTTATTACAAGACATTTTCAAGTAAACAGGATCTTTGTGGTTTTTTATTTTTAAATAACTTTCTACCTTACCATCGTTTTTTATCATATAAGATAAAGTGCTGGCATTAGACAAACTGCTTACTGATAATAATGTAGTCAAGACAAGTGCTTTAATCACTTTATTTTTCTTCACTATTCACTCCTTTAAACATTTCTATACATCTTATGGATATTTCTTCTTGTGTTGGAAATTTTCCTTTTTTATTTTCTAAAAATAAAATCTCATTGTTTTTATCATAAGCCGATTTTTCGTTTTCTGTTTTTACTTCTAACGATAGTAATCTATTAAAAGTTGTCTCAAATTTTGTATATTCCATAGTGTTTGCTAAACACAAAGCATTCCAAGAAATATTTTCAGCTTCGTTTTTCACAATAGACTCAGAAGTTCTTTCATTTTTTAATAACCTTAAGTAATAAATAGATTCATAAAATCGAGATTTCGTAAGATCATTGTATGGCAGATTATCAACAAACAAATAAGTGAAATCTAGATCTCTATTCTCATTTGTTCTTCTATCTTCTGTCATTCTCAGTCTTTTCTTTTCTTCTAGCTTAATATCAATTCTTTCTTTTAAAGTAAGGGGCTTTTCTTGAACTACTGATTGTTCTTCCACTGCCATTACATTTAATGATATTAAAGATAAAAATAAAACTGATAGACTCGTTTTTATTTTTTTCATAAATCGCTCCATTAATTATCTTTATATTATTACTTATTATTTTTAATAGTCAAACGTAAAAAATTAATAAATAATAAGATTATTTGTAACTTTTTTTTTATTTTCTTTATAGACTTTTTTTTTCTTATATGTAAAAATAATAAAAGTTTTTATTATTGAAATTTAAAAGGAATATTATGAATAAAGAATTTACTGCTTGGCAAAAATATGAACAAGGTTTTTTAATAGGTTTAGTATTACTCTCTTGTTTTGGATTATTTACTTTGTTTTCCAATTTTATATTGCCACTTGTTTTTGCTGTTATTATAGCGTCTGCTACACACCCATTATATAAAGTTATTGATAAGAAACTCAAAAAACCTGTGTTGAGTTCTAGTGCAATGATTACATTACTTTGTTTTTTGGTTATCTTTCCTATTGTTTATCTTTTAACTGTTAGTGGCACTACTATCTTTGAAATATATCAAAACAATCAAGCCTTTTTTAGTGGGTTAAATTTTGATAGACTTAAAGAATTAAAAGACTCAATGCTTTCTTATCTTCCATTAGGAGACGAAACCATTTCTTTTATCAGCAATCAAATAGATAGCAACGCAAAAATTATGTTAGAAAAGGTTCAAGCATTTGCGATTAAAGCTTCCAAATCTTTAATTGATAATTCGATGTCTTCTATTACTTTTATTTTTATTAGTTTGTTTGCAATGTTTTTCTTTTTTAAAGACGGAAGAAAAATTGTTGAAAAAATAAAAATAATTACGCCACTTCATGATGACTTTGATGAATTGCTAATTCAAGAATTATACTCTCTATGCGGAATATTAACGGTTAGTGTTTTTGCTGTTTCTGTTCTACAAGGTGTCACATTTGGTTTTGTCACTTCCTTTATGGATTTAAACTGGTTATTTATTGGTATTGCCATTTCAATAACTTCATTTATACCTGTTATTGGATCTTTGTTGGTTTGGGTTCCTTTATCTATTTATTTGTTTATTCAGGGACAGACAACAAATGCTGTTATCATTATGTTTTGGGGAGCTGTTGTTAATGGATTTGTTATTGATAATATTTTACGTCCTTGGATAATTGGTAAAATTTGTGAACTCTTTAATAAAAATACAAAATATGACCTATCTGATTTTAATCCACTAGATAATACACTGCTTATTATTTTGTCTACATTTGGTGGTGTTATGTTGTTTGGAGTTACTGGTTTGTTTTTAGGACCTATTATTGTTGCTTTATCACTAACAATGTTTGATTTATATGTATTAAGAGTACAATCAGCAGATAAAGAAAATTTTCAAGTGTCTTTGGAAGATAAATTAAATAATAAAGAAGAATAATGTTTTATTAAAACAAAAAAACTCTTGGGAATCCAAGAGTTTTTTATTTATTGTTTAATTAGAATGTGAAGTAAGTTTGAACTACTGCACCAAATTGATTTTCACCAGCATAGCTTCCCGATAGGTCAATGTGAACTGTATCGAATGGCGATAAACCTAAACCTGCTGTGAATTGGTCATCTAAGTTTCCAGCAATATCATGTTGATAACCTGCACGAATTTGCGCCCAACCCCAAGCATTAAATTCAAGACCTAAGCCAGCCATTTGAGTGTTATCTGAATCTACTGCGTCACCATTAATTGTTTCATATCTCTCATTTTCATTTAAATCCACGTCAAGAGCAGCAGTAAACAATGAATGATTAAAACTTGCAGCAGCAGTATAAATAGGAGAAATTTTGTAAACACCTGAAACACTATTAACTAACTCAGTTTCATATTTGTTTTCAATTAAGTTTCTACCAGAAAGACCAAAAACAAAACCTTCTGGCATTTCAAAAGCCATGCCAAAGTCAAGGTTCATGTTTCCTTCATCATTTTGATATCTATCGTCATCCCAGTCGTCAAACTCATAATTATCAACATCAACAACATAATTAATAGTATTAATCATTTGGTATTTTGGTGTTGCACCTAAGTACCAAGTGCCATAAGAAACATCAAATGACTTTGATAATGAAACACCACCTTCAATTATAGATACACCCATTGTTATTGCTTGTGAATTGTTTAAAAGATCATCAGGATTAGTCGAAGGATTTAGGTTTTTTAAATCACCAATATCATCAGGATCTATATTTGCAACCACAACTGCGTCTGCATAAGCTTTTCCGTAAAGGTTTACTGATAAATATTGATTTGGAATTGCAATGGCTAGTCCTGCACCTGCTTCTACATGAGCTTTATCTCCTTGAAGGGCTTCTAAAGAATCAGCAGTATTTTTAGCAGCAGAATCTATCATTGATTGATTACCAGAATTAATAGCAAAGTCTAATGCGTCGAATGTATCTGAAAAATCTTCAAGACCCGAAATCATTTCATCTTGATCTGATACCTGTGCGCCCACAGAAGGAATTAAAACACCTACATCATCAGATTCCCCATATCTTGCACCAAGTGCAGGGTTATGAAATGGTGCTGTTAAGTAATCTGCACTAGACACACCTGTTCCACCCATCGCATGAGAACGTGAGTCAAAAGATTGTAATGCTGCCATAGATGAAAAAGATGTTGTTAAAAGTGCAAAAGTTATCGCATTTTTTTTCAAAGACATAAGTAATTCTCCTGTTTTTTTAGTCTATATCGTTTAAAATTTGTTTGATTATAGCAAAAAACTTATACTTGTCAATGTATTTATCCTATTTTAAAGGGTTTTTTAAATTATTATATATTCTAAAAATATTGTTAAAGAACACAATAAACCTATCCAAGCAAGTAATGTCTCTTTGTATGTCTTGTGTTTAACATTGTAATAAATAGAGCCTAAGCAAAGGCAAAACAGAGTAAGAACGCCTAAACTACCAATTAATGTGTATTTAATATGAATTGTTATTGCACCAAAAAGATCGAGCACAGCTAGTCCAAAGACTACATTTTTATCAAAGTTGTATTTTTTATAGATATTCTTTTTAAAGAAGATTAAATAGAATAATTTTTCAATAGCTAGAACAATGAATGTTCCAGACAGGATAAATGTCACCATCTCAAAAGTCATTTTTTTTCCTTAGTAAAATATTTTTTAATTTACATTTTTACACTTTCTAAAAAAAAATCAATAAAGTGTTTGAAAAAAAATAATCGATGCTATAATATAGAGACAAAGTTAAACAAAAAAAAGGAGTAAAAATGAAAGTCGAAATTTATGGGAAAGACGATTGTCCAATGTGTATACAAGCACAAAATATTACAGAAGGTGTAACAGAAGAAATCTCAATGTTAAAAGTAGGTAAAGATTATCAATTACCAGAGCTTTTTCAAAAAATTGGAAATCCTATTCGTCAGTTCCCACAGGTTTTTGTTGATGATTCTTATATCGGTGGATACAAAGAATACGAAGCTTATATCAAAGAAATTAAAAGTAAGCCAAATCTTGAAGATACTGACTTATCAGATTTAGACGATTTAGAAATCTAATTATTAAAAAAGTGCCTACGAAGCACTTTTTTAACCAAAAAAACAACAAAAATAAGGAAATGGAATCTTGGAAAAAGAAGTTTTAGAACTGGAAGATATGAGGCTACTGCTTACCAATAATTGGTTTGAAGAAGTTGACGAAGAAAATGAAGATAGAATGGAGAATTTTTATACTCCTTTTCAAGTTCATTTAAGATTAAAGATTCCTGTTGATAACATGGAATATAAAATGGCATTGCAAATGTTAGGTTTGATAGGTTATTATAAAGGTCATAAAGTTCCAATGAATCCAGATTCAGGGGCATTCACCATAAAAACAAACAATGATGAAGAAAAATACATACAACCATTGATACCTAAAAGTAAATTTGATGAAATAGAAGCTTTTATTGAAGAAGATGAAAATTTTAATAAATATATGAGAGAACAATGTGAAAAAGATGCAAAAGCATTACTCTCAGAAGAAAATTTTATTTGTTTTAGCATATTAACGTCTTCACCTTCAGAACATTTTGGTCACTTATTAACATATGCTGCAACAGAAATTAATCAAAACCAGAGAAGCGAAAGAAAAGCGCATATTTTTATTGATCATCAATTAAATCAAAGTGAAATATATGATTATATAACTCCATACAAAGAAGGTGTTAAATCTTCTTTTGAAAGAACAGGTCTTGCATTACCAGGTATGCCTGAATGTAAGGACACTAGTGCTTTTACAGATTCAATGGATGCTTTAAGAACTTATTATAAAATCTGTAATAATAAAAATGTCGTTGTGGATAATCCTGTTATTATTAAAAACTTTGTTGGGAAGTTAATAGAGAAAAAACAAATACCACCTGAAAATAATATTGATCAGATTTCTAAAAATTACATTTCTCTTCGTCGAGTTTCAAAGTATCTTTTTGACGAATATTATGGTCTTTATGATTTAGGTCTTAAATTAAAGTATTCTAAATTTAAACAACTTGGATCAATAGGTGAAGCAGAAATGTTAAATGACGTTTTGTTATTATTAAAGAAACACAAAGATAGATTGTTAAAAGAAAAAATGGAAAGAGAGGCATAAGCCTCTCTTTTTTTTGTATTTGACTTTTCCCATGTTCGTGATATTTCTTTTAGATACAACAAAAAGGAGTGTACCATGAAAAAAACATTACTAGCATTTGCTATGTTAAGTTTTCTAAGCGGCTGTGCAAGCACTGAAAATGAAAGCGAGTCTTCTGAATATATGAATAATCCTACTGTTCAGTCTTTTATCGACAAACAAATTGAAGTTACTTCTGAAGATTATCAACAATTAAATACTACTGTTAATTACAATGAAATTATTCTTGAAGATCCTATTCAAAATGGTAAGTTTAAAGAAAAATCTACTACAACATTGTTTTTGACAAATAAAGATTATATTGAGCTTTTAAATAATTTAAAAATTAAAGAGATTCATTCGTCAACTTTTTTTGTTCCAGAAGTTGGTTTAGGGGCATTTAGCGAGGCAGATAACACATATTATCATCAAAGTGGTATTTCAAGAACATATATCTCAGAAATTTCAGAAAATGTTGATGAAAATGGAAATAGTAATTTAGAAATAAAAAATGATAATGTTTTTAGTGGGATAACATTAAAAATTCAATTTGATGAAAAAGAACTTAATGGAAAATCAAAAGATATTGCTAATATTTTAATTCATGAAGAAAAACTTGTATCCTTAGATGAAATTAAAGTTGGCAAAGACTTGTATATTCAATCACCGAAGAAAGAACATTCTTCAATTGAGTCAACAGTTTCTTTTGGAACGGATGGACACTTTATCAAGTATGACGGTGAAAACAAAATAAATGTTTTATCTCTATTTAAAAAAGACAAAGAAAAAGTTAAAGAAATAAAAAAATAATTTCTTTTAATTTAAATAAAAAAGTAGCATTTGCTACTTTTTTTTATACTCTTTTTTTATAACTAAATTATAAAGATTTTCACCACTTATTATTTCTATACCATGATTCTTTGCTAATGCTTTTGTTTCTTTCCCTGTTTTACCAGTATGTATAAATAAACCCTTTGTTTTCTTTTCTTTGTTTAATTGAATAAAATTTTTCATATGTTCTTTGTTTATATAAGAAGAATATCTTTTTGCTTGAATATGGTGGTGTTTTCCATCAATCCAAACTTGACCGTCTGTTCCACCATCTCCTGTATATTTTTTATTTCTTTTTATTTTATAACCTACTTCTTTAAAAACAGATAAAAGCATTTCTTCAAAAACAAAAGGATCTATTTTTCTTAGATAAGCAATTGTTTCCATTGGTTGTAAATTTAAAGAACGCATTCTTTTTAGTGTTCTATTTGCTATAAATACTCTATATCTTGGAGAAAATCTCTTTATTAGTGAATAATTAATTGATAGCAATATTGCCACAAGTGCAAAAAAAACAATATTAAACCCATTAGTTGTTAATGGCAAGAAATTTAGTATATCTTGAAAATAAGTATTTGATAAATATTGATCTAAAAATCTTGTATTATTGTAAACAGTTAACGTTACAATATTAATCCAAACTATTAAAAATACAATATTTACCAACCTTATCATTTATTCAACTCCTGCTTCATCATTTCTAATAAACTTTCAGAAGGTTGTTCTTTATTTATATTCACTACAGTTGTTGGGAATGCAATATCTGCACCTTCTTCTTTTATTATTTCATAAATACTCAACATTATGTTATGTTTTATTCCATGATATGTTTTCCAGTCCGTAGTTTTTGTAAAAGTGTAAATGAAAAAATCCAATGAGGAACTTCCATAGGTATTGAAATTAACCATTAAAGTTTGTGAAGAGTCTATACCAGAGTGAGATTCCAGCATTTCTCTTACTTTTCTTGTAATAGAAGACATTTTATCAGCATCTTCATACCTTAAACCAATTGTTTCATATATTCTTCTATGAGTCATTCTTGAAGGGTTTTCAATTGTAATCGTTGAAAGAACAGAATTTGGTATATATAGTGGTCTTTTATCGAATGTTCTCACGCATATTCTTCTCATTCCTATATCTTCAACTGTGCCTTCTATATTTCTATCAGGAGATCTTATCCAATCACCAACCTTGAATGGCTTATCTGCTATTAATATTAACCCACCAAAAAAATCTGCTAGAAATTCTTTTGCTGATAAACCTACTATCAAACCACCAATACCACCAAATGCCATTAAACCAGATACACTTAGTCCTAACTCTTGAAGAGCCATCATTCCTATAACAACAAACATTAAAACATTTGATATGTTTGCTGCTATTTGAATTGTGGTTTTATCACCTTTAATCTCTTCTTTTTCTATGTCTTGAAGTTTTCCGTTTTTTATTCCTTTAATGAAATTGAAAGAAAAATGACCAATAGAAGCTAAAATTAACAAGCCTCTTAATGATTTAACTTTGTCTAATAATTCTATATCCAGATTTTGATTAATTAAGCCGATAGATACTGTTACTGCCATTATATAAAGAATAAATGTTGTTGGTTTTTTCATTGTTTCTAATAATGTTACAAAAATTAAGTACTTACTTCTTTTGTGTTCTATTTTTGTCAAAACCTCTTTTATTAGCTTTCTTTGAAGCACATCAAAAAATATTGCTATAAAAAATATTATACCTGATTGAATTAACAAGCTTTTTAATATGCCTGTTTCGTATAAATTGGATAATGTGTCAAAACTTAACCACTCCATTATTAAAACCCCTGTTTGCTTTTTATATAATTATTGTTAATCTGTAATTGAAATGTTTTTTTATTTATTTTTGTCTTATATATATAACAAATATATTAAAGAATGTAAACAAGGAGAATTAATGCTTATTAGTGTTTCTGATTTATTTTGTAGAAAAAAAAACAAAACTTCATTTAAAGAACTTAAATTATCCGATTGGATTACTTATGATAGAAAACATTTTTTTATTAATAAAAATGGCGTTAAATATGAAATAACACTAGTCAATGAATCGATTGATGACAATGACATTATATATATATCTGAAAAGATTAAGACTACTGAAAAAGAAGGTTATCTTTATTTGTCTATTTTTAACTATGAAAAAAAATCTTTAAAAAATGAATCTTATCAATACAAAAAAGCCACAAAAAGAGGGCAATATTTTTTTCATAATGAAAAAGGATTACCTGCATTTATTTCCTATTCTGATAACTTAAAAGTAAAAAAAGTTAAGTGGTTTTATCATGGTCAAGATGTTACAAAAAGAGTTGCTGATATTGTTGATATTAGTAAAATAAATCATCCTGATGCTCTTTTTAATGAGGAAATTAAAGAACTTGTTGAAATAAATTTTTCTAGTTGATTATTAATTTACTGTTTTTTCTTTAAGTCTTTATAATTTGACTTTTATATATTTCCTTTTAGACTTAATCATAGTCTTATAGAATATATTTCGGAGGAAAATAGACATGATAAAAATTAATAAAATAGCAATTGCTGTGGCTACTTTTATGGCAGGTTCTACATATGCAGCAGAAGCTGATTTTATTCAATATGACATTTATGGTCAAATTGGTGG
>CEUY01206129.1_pt1 | contig 15199 bp, 18 predicted proteins | sample 361481 | NCBI WGS metagenome assembly CEUY01 (sample SAMEA2622737, study PRJEB7988) | marine metagenome | isolation source: saline water (ENVO:00002010), including
TCATTTGGTTAACTTTCACTATAGAAGAACGGGAAACTCCCGTCTTTGGGCGGGAGAGATTCATTTAAAAGGAAAAGACTTGGATTTATTTTTAGATATTTGGTCTGAACAAAACAATAAAAATGAAATCCAAGATTTTTTAAAAAGTAAAAACAATATTAATAAAAATAAGATAAAACCATAAAAATTAAAAAATTTCTATATTATCAGCCTTAATTTTATTTTTTATGCTATCTAAATCAACACCCTTTTCTTTAATAATATTAACTATATCTATTAATTTTTGATTATTTATTTTTAAATTTCCTTTTAAGTCTTCAATTACAAATTTTTCAAATGCTAAGTAAAAATCATCTTTACCAACTATTTTATCTTTATTTTTTATAACAAAAAAATTAGATTTTAAAATTTCATAAAAAACATTAATCAAACCTTCTTCTTCATCATCATCATATTCTTCTCTTTCTCTTTCACTTATTTCCTGTAATAATTGATCATCATTTAAATCCAAATGATAATAAGGTAGAACTAATTTATAATATTCTGACTTTAATATGCTTTTTAAACTGTTAAATACATTATTTGCGTTATAATATACACTTTGAAAATATCCAACACTTATAGAATAATCATAATCTAAATCTAATTTAATAAAATCTTCATTTTTGACAGCTTCAACATGATCTTTATATTTTTTACCATCAAAAACAATTGGTGAAAACTTTAATTGCGACAATGCTTCAATTTCTTTCATAAAATACCTACTTAATTAAATGTTTAAATCTTTCATTAAAAACGGGAACCTCTATAAAATCAGCCATTCGTTTCACTAATTCTTCTTCAGACATTACACTTGGTTTATTAAAATCTAAAAATTGCTTTTCTTTTTTATCATAAACAGTCATTTCTAAAACGTCATAAGCCAACATTAATCTAAATAATGCAAAAGCATTTGATTCACCTTTTTCTTTATTTTTTTCTGGTACATTATTTGAATTAAGGTACTCCATAACAAGAGATACAGGAACAATAACGTGTTTACCTTCTGTATTTTCTTGAACTTCCTCCTTACAATTTTGATACCAGTTTATTAATAGATTTAAAAACTCTTCAATATCAATATTATCTTCAAGGTCTTTATTAAATAAATAAGCATGTGTATAAGATGCTTGTACTTTTAGATTTTGCATATAGAGTTCTTTATCGTTATAAAAAATTTCAGAACTTTTTACTTTTGATTCAACCATAATATCAAACATAGAATCTGCTAAAAAATCACCGACTTCTTTACAATCAAACATATTCCATTGGTCTTTTATTAAGTCATAATAACCTGTCATTAAATATTTTGTTTGTTCTATTACGTCTTTTGATAAATTATTTTCCACAACCCATTTTGGATTATATCTTTGAATATCAGCGGTTGCTTCTTCTTTTGTTAGTAATCTTACTTTTGAGGTCATATTCCAATCAAAATATAAGACATTTTGGTTTTCATCTAGTAAAAATATAAACAATGGATGCGTACCATTTAACTTTGCTGGTGTTAAATTTTCTCTGCCTTTATGAGTTAAATATTTTTCTTTATCAAATTGAAAATTCATATAATTATAATCTCTTAATTTAAAAACTTATTATAACATATAGTTTTTTATTTATCAAAAAAATTATTTAATATATTTTATTTTTATATTATTATTTTTTATTTTAAATGTTATAATGATATTATGGAAAACTTAAATACATTTTTAAAAAATAAAAAAATAAAATATTATGATACTATTAGTTCTAAAATAGAAGAGAACTTTCATCACTTTGCAAACGAAAATTGTAAAGCAATTAATCCTGCTGATATTAATGAAATATTAGACTCTGATTCTTTTGAAGAGGAAGAAGGTTATACGTTAGATGATTTATTTCTTGAAGATCCTAGTACAACTTTTTATCGTGGCAAATATAAAGGTGAATACTTTTTTGGAATCAAAAGTATTAATACTCACTATATTTTTTCAAATCAAGATATAGATTTTTCTGATATACCTGAATATGAAAATCATTACTATGATAAAATGCAATGGCTATTACTTGACTTTCAAGCTGTTGATACCTTTGAATATATGGGTAAAGAAATAAATTGTGAACAAATTGATAATGAAATCCAAAAAATTGAAGGCGAACATGCAACACGATATATTTTTAAAATAAATGATAAGAATGTGGCTGGTATACAAGTTAAAAATAATATTATTGAAAATATATTTACGGCTAATGATTATAGAGAAAAAGGTTTAGCCAAAATGTTAATTAATACAGCAAAAGAAGATTTTCCAGAACTACAACATTCCAATGTAAAAACCGAACTTGGTGAAAAAATGGCTTCTAAAATCAAGCTATAAAAAATATCAATTTTCATTTGATAATTTTTTTCTTTTATTATACACTATATATTATAAATACTTTAAAAAAGGAAAATATCGAATGACCATTTTTACACTTATTATTAAATTATTTGGCTCTATATTTACTGTCCTTTCTCTATTTTCAGTTAGATTTTTAGGATTACTCTTTGTTGCTTTTGGTTTCTTATCAATGACTTCTTCAATTTTTAGAATACCTGTTATATATTCTTTAAATGGAATCTCTTTTATCTCTTTTGCATACGTAGTACAGTTTTTGTTATCATTTATAGCAATATCATTAGGTATTAAATTTTTTAAGAGTACTTCTTTAATAAAGTCAAATTCAGATTTATTTACAATAGATAAATTACTTCCTTCTGCTTATAAAAAATATTTAATCACTTGTTTAATTTTGTTTGCTTTTAATGTCATAATTTTTATTGAAAATATTCAAACTCAAATGGTTCAATCTCAGTCTGATTTTTTAAATTTTGAGGCTTTATATTTAATGAATTTTAGTTGTTTTTATTTTTCTATCTTAACATTTATATTAACAATAATACATATTATATTTAGTACTCAATATAGAAGAAGTATTAATAATAAACTTTGATATTAATACATAAATATGTTATAATATTTCTTTTTCAAAAAGAGGTTTATTTATGAAAACAAAACAAATTCAAGATTTTGATGCTATATTTAATTTTGCCTATAAAAAGTATGGAATATCATGGAATGAAGCCAACGATGTCTTTTTTGATAATGCTTTTGATTATGGAAAAATGAGCGAAGCAAAATTAGGTTTAGAAATTTTCGCATATTTAGGCACAAAAGAAATATCAGAAAAATTAGGTTTTGATTTAGATAAAAAAATAGACGAAATCGGAAAAGTGACAGGACTGTTTACAAAAGAAGAAGTTTTGTCTTTATCAGATTATGAAAAATCTTTAATTATTACTGCTGAATATTTTGAGAGTATTAATGCAACTGGTGAAGTTTTAATAAATTCTCAATAATTATTTATTTTATAAAAGAATAAAAGTCCCTTTTTAGGGACTTTTTTATAAAAATGAATTTTAAGGTTTCATTTTATTTTTTTTTTGTTTATTTAAATTATTTTTCATATCTAAAATAATTTTTTCTCTTAAATTAGTTAATATTTTACCTAAAAGATTTTTCCCTTTCCATTTTGAAGGACTTGTTGCATTTGGATCTGATTCTTTTATACCGATTGCCCAATCTTTGTCGTAAAAATTAGCTTCTGCCATAATAGTATTGCCAGTATTTAAAAGTATTTGCTTTAATTCTGGATTTTGAGAAAATTTTTCATAATTACCTTTTGCAACATAAGACACACGATGTTGTTTCCAAACAGGATCGTCATAATTTTTGACTTCACGACCAATTTGTTTAATTTGTTTTTGAAATTTTTCCCATTCTTTTCTTGATTTAAAATCATTGAGAATATCTTCCTTAGTCATTTGACCTGTATAATATTTTTTTACAACTGTATCTTCTCTATGTGTCTCATTACCATCTTTATCATAATAAATATGTTCTGACATATTTAAATCTAATAATGCTTTTGCTGATTCTTCATCTTTAAACAATTTAGCCTTACAGTACATCATGAATTGTTCACCAGAAATAAAATCTATATCTTTTACAACAAACTTTGCTGGATGCCACTGACTAAATGGTGAAGGCGAATGCCAGAAAAAAGTAAAATTTTCTCTTGGCTGATTATCTACTTTTATTGCTTCATCATAATCAAAACCACCGTGTGCGGGTTTATTCTCAATTACGCCATTTTTAACTTGTTTAGTTCGCACATTGCCTGTTTCATTAGCTATATGATATGCTTCACTTAATTTCGCCATACCTTCACGTTTTCGTTGTCCTACCTGTGATATTTGATTCGTTTGATTTTTCATAAATTGAACAATTTCAGAAGGTGTTTTACCTTCCATTTTCATTTCAAAAACAGGTTTAAAACTATCGTGAAAAACTATATTATCAGGAACTTCTTGGTCATCAAAAAGCATATTAGCCATTTCCATTGAAGTATAGCCATTTAATGATTTTTTAGGACTACCATTAGCCCAAGTATCATAATTATAAGCCAATAAAAATTCTTTATTAGGATGTTGTTTAGCACATTCATACATATCAGCAATATTTTTTCTAATATCAAATTCACTTACACTCTTATAACCTTCACTTTGATAAGTTATACCAGTTTCTTTTTCTGTAAATCCTGCTGTTAAGTTTTTAGTAATTAAGCCATAAGTATTACCTACTAATCCTCTACCTTTACCATATTGAGCACCAAATTTCATACCAGTTTTAGCAGCACCAGCACCATGTCTACCTTCCGGGTTTGTACCCATACAGAAAATTTGATTTTTTTCTAATTTAGTTATGAATTTTCCAGACCAATATTTGCGCTCTTTTTTCATTTTAATTCCTTAATTTATAATATTTCATTATAACACTTATTTATTTTATATTCAATTTATTATTAATAAATATTGACTTATTTTTTTTATTTTTATATAATATTTAAATTCAAAAATTTTATTATTAAGGAGAACTATTTTCGACAACTTAATTATTACAATCGCTCTTCCATATTCAAATGGAAATATACACTTAGGTCATTTGCTTGAAGCTGTACAAGCTGATATTTTTAATAGATATAAGAAACTTTCTGGATGTAATACCATCTTTGTTAGTGGTAATGACGCTCACGGTTCTGCTATTTCAATCAAAGCAAATCAAGAAGGTATAACACCAGAAGAATTAATTTCTAAAATTCAAAAAGCACACCATAGAGATTATAAAAAATTTCAAGTTGATTTTGATCACTTTGGAACAACTCATACAGAAACCAATAAAAATAATATTTATAAATTCTTTAATAAGAACAGAAATCTTTTTAAAGAAAAAGAAATACAACAATTATTTGATGAAGAAAAAAATCAATTTTTGTCTGATAGATATGTTATTGGTGAATGTCCTGAATGCCATGCAAAAGATCAGTATGGAGATGGATGCGAAGTTTGTGGAAAACAATATTCAGCAAGTGAGCTTATAAATCCTGTTAGTAAACTTTCTAATACAAAACCTATTTTAAAAAATACTACTCAAATATTTTACGATACTAATCATTTTAGAGAAAAAATATTAGATTGGTTGAATAATACAAATATACAAAATTCTGTTAAGAATAAATTAAAAGAATGGTTAGATAAACCTTTAAAAGAGTGGGATATTTCCAGAGAAGCACCTTATTTTGGTTTCCAAATTCCTGAATATGATAATAAGTTTTTTTATGTTTGGATTGACGCGCCAATAGGATATATTTCAATTGTTGAAGAATATTTAAAACAAAATAATTTAGATATTGATATTTGGAATAAAGACTCTAATTATTCATTACATCAATTTATTGGTAAAGATGTAGTTAATTATCATGGTATTTATTGGATTTCAGAATTGTTAGGTTTTGATTATATTCTTCCTGAATCAATTACCACTCATGGATTTTTAACTATTAATAATGAAAAAATTTCTAAATCAAAAGGAAATTATTTAGAAGCAAAAGATTTCGAGTTTCCACCTGAATCATTAAGGTATTATTATGCTTCAAAATTAACAAACAGTATTGAGGATTTAAATTTGGATACTAATGAAATTAAAGAAGTATTTAATAATAAATTAGTAGGTGGATTTGTTAATTTAGGTAGCAGAATTATAAAAATTTTAGAAAAAAACTTTAATTCAAAAATAGGAAGTGAAATAGATTATGACTTTCTTAATTCTTTTAAATGCCAATATGATAATATTTTAGATAACTATGAAAATAAAAATTTTCGCAATGTTATATCTGAAATTGAAAATATCATTTATCAAACTAATGCTTATATTAATAAAAAAGAACCTTGGTTATTGGTAAAAAGCAATAAAAATGAAGCTTTAATTATATGTAATACAGTTTTAAATATATTCTTTAAGTTATCAATTTTATTAGAACCTATTATTCCAGAAGTTTCTAAAAATATATATGCATTATTTAATAAAGATAATTTAAGTTTTAAAAATATTGAAGAAAATATTCAAAATTTAAAACTAAATAATTATCAACACTTATTAAAAAGAATATAATTTTAAAGCCTACTTATGTAGGCTTTTTTTTATTTATTTTTTGATTATCTTTTTGACTTTCTTTGGAAGTATTCATTGAATAAACTTCTTTATTATTCATATTTATTTCTATCAAATTATTTATATTAATTGGATTTTGGGAGGCTATTAATACTTCTGACTTATTTATATTAATTCCAAAAGGATACATTTCTTCAAATATATCTTTTATTTCTCTTAACTCTCCATTTACTTTATTTTCTATTTTTAAATCATTACCCAAAGAAGACACTTCACAATACATTTTATCATCTGACATGTTTTTTATTTCAAGCCATATAGGATAATTTTCTTTATTGTATTCTTTTTCTACAAGTATATAACCATCTTTTTCATTAACAGTGCTATTAAAAAAATTTCTTTCTTTTAAATTATTTAATAATTCTTTAATATCTTCAACGCCCGTTGAATTCTGTCTTTCTTTTTCTTTTTCTTTTAATTCTGCCAGTCTTTCTCTTTCTAATAATTCTTTTTCAATATCTGCTCTTTCTCTTTCAATAAGTTCCATTTCTCTAAATCTAGATTTGGTTTCTTGCTCTATCCAATCTTGTGAAATATCTAATCTATTTCTACCATCTGATGTTGTATATTTTTTTTCATTTTTAAATTTTAGTGAATCTATATTATCAAGATACTCTTTTATTGGTAACTCAATTTTTTTTTCTAAACCCGCTTTAAAAATTAATCCTGTTATTTCTTTTATATCTATATCAAATTTTAAAAAATAATATTTATTATCTGAATATTCGTCATGATCATGAGATTCCAGTAAATCAGAAACTTTATGTGGTATATTTATAGCATTCTCTTTTAATGCATTAAATATCGGGGCATTTAATATCATTTTCTCTCTATCTTTTATAACTTCACGACCATTATCTGCATAACTATAATCTTGAAATCTACCTTCAAATATTTCAAATAACTTTTTATATTCTTCATTAGAAGATAAATTTCTTAACCCTTCTTTTAAAGTTTCTACTTCATTATCCACATTTTTAAATAAAGATTCTACGTCTTCTGGAATATACAATTGGGGATACGTTTCTCTCATTGCTTTTAATAATATTTTTGCAGTTTCTTGATTTTCTTTTTTATAATATTGATTAGCTTCAACAGGAATAGATATTAATGGTTTATTTTTTGAAAGTATTTCTTCTTCTTTTATAAGATATTCAACTCTTTCACTGTATAAAATTTCGCTAAATAGTTTTAAACCAACTAATTCTTTTACTATATTCATTTTTGTATCATTTGAATTTATTTTATCTAATGTGGATTTATGAATGCTATTATTTTCTCTGTTTTCTAATGCTTTTAAAAGCTCTTTCTGTGAATCATTTAGTGACCAGTTGTAATTAAGATTACTTTTTAATCCTTCAATTTCAACACCTAAATTCTGAAAATCTTCATTTTCTGAATAATAATCTGTTATTTTCTTTAAATAACTAACGTACATTATTATTTTTTTATTTTTTTCATTATATAAAATATTCATTTTTTATCCTTTTTTTATTCATTATAACATATTTATTTTTTTATTTAATAAATTATTGCTATTTTATTCTTAATATTATAATATAGTTTTTTTTAAAATATGAGCCAATAATTATGATTCATGAAGACCTTTTTATACAATATATAAAGAACAATGATTTAAAAAATGTTACATTGTTTTTGAAAGATAAAAAAATAAAAGCAAACTATGACAACAATTATCCTATCATATTATCATCAAGTTTTGGACATATTGATATTGTTCGCCTACTTTTAACTTATGAAGAAGTTAATCCTTCTGATCGTTTTAATGCCGCTATCTGTTATGCGGCTGAAAAAGGATTTATTGATATTGTTAAACTTCTTTTAGAAGATAAAAGAATTGATATGAATTTAGATGGAGCAATTGTTTTAGCTTGCACAAAAGGACATTTTGATATTTATGATTTATTTTTAAAATATAATGTAGATCCATCTTCTGATGAAAACTCTTGTATTCGCTCTGTTTATAAATATTCAAATAATATTGCTATGCTTAATTTGTTATGGCAAGATAAACGAATCAAGAATTCTTTAAAAAATGATGACTTAAAATTATATAATAAACTTATTAAAAAGGACATAAAAGAAAAAGTAGAATCTTTTTAATATTAAAAATATAAAAAAAACCTACATAAGTAGGCTTTTTTATATTTCATTTTTAATTAATTTTTAAAATATTTATTCTGTTTTTTGAAAAATATTAAAGAAACTATAACTAAAATAAAACCTACTATTAAATAATAACCATCAGAACCTTCCATTAAGGTTTTAAACTTATCCATAAATGTAAAATCTACGTAGAAATCTTTTGTCTTAGGATGATTCATCATATTAATCATGCTTGATATTTTATACAATACAGACGCGGTTGATATAGACAATGCAAAGAAACAATATTTTTTATAAAATGATAAAAAACTATTTTTCAGCTTAAATAGTTTAAATCCAGATATTATTAATAATAAATTTGATAAAATCATTAATACTGAAAATGCTAACATTAAATTAGAATAAAAAATAGATGCCATAGACAACGAAATAAACATAGTTACAGCTACTTCTATTAAACCAATTAATCCAAAAACCATAAATAAAACACCTAATGTTTTTAAAAATCTAATCATTTTTTTCTCCTTTAATATATAAATATATAACATTATTTTTTTTAAAACATATACTCATTATCAAATTTACTCTATTTTTTTGTTGATTTCCTCCCTCTACTTTGCTATTATTATCTCAACGGTTAAGACATTAACCAATAATTATAAATAACATAAGGAGTCACTATATGACACAAATTATCTCAAAAGCTGTTCACATTTCTATGACTGATGCACTACGTACTGCTATCGAAGATTCTTTTTCTCCTATTTTAGATAATTTTGAGCAACTTGTTGTTGAAGATATTACTGTTACTGTTGACAGTAAACAAGGACAATCAACAGAAAAATCTACCGTAAAAGCACGTATTCCTGTTCGTGGTAATGATGTTTTTGTTGAAGAAACAGGTGACGATATGTATAAAGTTATCGAAAATGCTGCGGCAGTAGCTACTCGACAACTACGAAAACATAAAGAAAAGCATAGCAAAAAAGGTGGTGATACCATTCGAGGTTATGCTGACGAAGAAGAATAACAATTAATAAAAGGAGAACTCAGGTTCTCCTTTTTAATTATAATTTTAAAATATACTAATTATTTATAATGCAGGAATAAAAAAATGAGTACAGTAAATGACAAAATGCTAAAAAGTATATTTAAAAAGAATTTGCTTATTCCTATTCTCTTTGATCATAATAAATATCAAAATCATATTGAAGCTTTCCAGCATAATGACTATAAAACATTAGATGTTGAATATACTGATAAATATCAAGATACTCTTGATTATTATAATTGTTATAATGAAGCTGTAACTAAGTCTAACGAAATGCTTAACAGCAACCTTAAAATTGCTGTACCTCTTTATCATATAAACACTTATAACTCTGGTATATCTAATTTTTATACTATTCCTTTTGATAGCGAATTTGAAGTTATTTCTCAATGTTTTAATTTTATTTTTGATAATTTAGGTAAAAGTTTATTATTAAACAATAAAGGAATACAAGTTGCAAATTTAGATGAAGATAACTTAGAGAGTTTTGCTAATGATATTTTATTTGAAGATTATAAAAACAATATTTCTTTAAAAGGTCAATCTATTTCTTATCTTTTTAATCTTATTGTTACACAAAATATTGACATTAAAAAAGTTAAAGAAATAATCAATTACAAAAATTTTTAATTTTTATGTTAAAATAAAAATATAAAAAGGATAATATTTATGTTTTATAAAAAAGGATTTTTAAATAAAGAAGAAATAAACTTATACGAAAATGAAGGTAGCCTAGAATTTGCTATCGCAATGAAAGAACATCTAAAAAATAAAAAAATCGAAATTAAAGCTATTTCAGCAAAAGAAAATAACAACAACTCTAATGAAAGAAAGTTAATTAAATATATTCCTGTATTTGAAGATCGTTTTTACATTACGGTTACAGGATACTATTCCATTAACAATTCTTTTTATTTAAAAAGTTTAGAAAAAAGATATCCAAATCATTCTGATTTATTAATTGAAGACGTTAATATTAATTTGAAAATTAAAAATCAAGCATTTTATAATAGAGCAGAAGAACTTATTAAAGACTACTATAAATTAGAAAACTCTGTTATCGTTAATGATAAAGAAGGTAAACAATATAGAATAGATGTATATAGTCATACTGATACTGTTTTAGATGAGTTTTTAACACAAGATTCTTTATTTATTTATGATTTAGAAACCAATGAAAAAATTGGACACATTAAAGCAAAATATAGCAATACTGAAATGTATAATTTTTATTATCCTACCGTTATACATGAATTTTTAAATGACGTTAATAAAGATTATATAATTGAAAATTGCGAATCAAAAGAAGATATTTTAAAATCATTAGAAAAAAAAGGATATATTAGAGATGTAGATTATTCTAATATAGATAAATCATTCAAAAAAGCAGAACAAAAGCTATATAAAAGACAAAAAGAATACATTGATGATTCAAGAGAAAGATGGATTAATGTAGCTACTACTGAGTACTCAAAATTACAATCAAGAGATCCCTTTTTTGATTCAGAAAATAAAGTTGATTATAGAAATAAAGGATTAGCTCAGTTAATGTATTTTTATATGGCGAAACACTTTACTTCAAAAGGAATAACTTTTAGAAGTTCTACAATGTTAAATGAAGATTCCCAAAAAGTTTGGAATAATTTAATAAAAAACTTTCCTGACAACATTAAAATATCTACATTAAATAATGAAAAAATATTTCAATTTAAAGTTCAAGAAAATGAAAATGTCAATTTTGAAGCAGGGAAATTACAACATAAAACAGAACTATCAGAATTTTTAGAAAATAAAACAAAAACTAAAAAAACGATTAAACAAAAAATTAGTTAATAACCTCTAAATAATCAACATAAAATACTTCGCAAGCTCCTGCTCCTGTATCTTTTCTTGTTAATGAACTTTTTAACTCAATATTGGGATAATTTATATTTTTTGCATTAATTAAGTAACCTGTCATTTTTATAACCTGATGTTCTTTTAAATTTGATAATTGTTTTTTTATTTTTTCATTAGCATGGACTATATGATGATTAGAACTATTATAAGATATAATTTCTCTAGGTATACTTCTATCTTTTGTTCTCCAATAATACCAACGATTTCTTTGGCTAATTTTTATTTTTTCTAAATAATGAATATCAGACATTTCTTTCCAACCAAGTGCAAGGTCATAAGTAGCAAAATCAGAATCTTCACCTATTGTATATTTTTTTTTGCTTAAAATTCTGGCTTCTATTTCATAATTTTTTAATGGTATTATAACGAAATCATCTTTTTCAAAACTTTCTATTTCATAAATAATATTTTCTTGAACTGGTTCGTTCTCAACAATATAAGAATAATCAGGCTTATATTTAAAAAATTGATACAATCCAATACTTAAAGAAAATAATATAATTAAAACAACAATAGTTATGATATTTTTCAATTTATTTTTTTTTGTTATTTTTTCAAGATAACATATATTTTAATATAATGAATATTATTTTTTAAACAGAAATTAGATGTTTAAATTTTTCTTTTTTATTTTGATACTCTAATATATTATTAATGTGTAGAGATATAAAAAAGCATATAGTTGTTTTTATTTTGTCTATTTCTTCTTGTTCTACATTCATTGGTAAATAATGTGATAAATTAAAATAAATATACCTAGATCCAACTTTAAAACCAAAGCTATTTTTTGAATCAATTTCTAATTTAAAATTTTGAGCAAAATCTTTTATTAAAATATTATAACTTTCTGCATCACCATCTCTAGAGCCTACAAGCATTTCTTGAACACCATGTATTAACATTGTGTCTTTTGTTATGAATAGCAATCTTTCTTTTTTAGAATAGTTTATTTCAAATTTATATTTTTTTAGAAAATTTATTTTTTCTTTTATTGTTTCTTCTAAAACACTCATGCAGCACCTTTTTTTATTTTCGGCATTATACTTTATTTTTTATTATTTTTCAATATATTTATTCTTATTTAGAACTTTTTTATTTTCAATAAACATTCTATTTGTTTTAATTTTCTTGGATTTACAATAAATGCTCTTATAGGAATAGGAATTTTTTTATTTTTTAAATTTTCATTATAAAATCTAAATTCACTCGATAAATTTATTCTAACAATATTATTTTCAGAAAAATAAAGAGTATTTACATCTTCTATAAATACAAAAGCACTCTGATTGTTTTTTACATTTTTTAAAGCATTTATACATTCTTTATTTAAATTTATTTGGTTTAGGTCTATTTTAATTATTATATTACCTTCATAAGCTGTATCTATTTCTTGTTTTTTGTTAAGGTCAAAAGAATCCTTATATATTTTAAAATTGTAGTAAAATATATCTTTTTTTATTGTTACTATGATATTTTCTTTTTCTAATTCAAAATCTAACATAAAGACCTCTATATTTAAAATAACATATTTTTTTTAAATACAAGTATGCTATAATGAGATTATTCAAAATAAAAAAAAGGATTATTATGGCTGCTTTTAACGCTAAAGAAAATAATAAAAAAATTATATACACAGATAATAGAGATGATACGTTTGAATTTGATATTGCATTAAAAAAAGTAACAGGCTCTCGTTTATATGGCACACAATATGAATTAGGTGAAAATCCACTTGATCCTGAATATATTTCTGATTATGATTATCGTGGGGTTTTTATTCTTCCACCTGCTTTACATATCTCTAACTTACACGGTTCTCTTGAAGTAGCTAAAATACCTGATGGGGAAGATGAAGAGTTTTTTGAATTGAAAAAGTTTTTTGCAATGGCAAGAGATAACAACCCTAATATATTAGATATTATGTTCGGTAAAGAGGATAGTGTAGTTTACCAAAACAATGTTGGAAAAATGATTACCGATAATAGACATTTATTTTTATCTCAAAAAATTAAAGATAGTTTTGCGGGATATGGTTTTAGTCAACTTAAAAGAATTAAAGACCACAAAAAAATGCTAACTACATACCCTGATGTTTATATTGTTGAAGAATTTTTACGTGAAGCATTTGATAATCAAGATATAGATTTTAATTATATAAAAGATAGATTTTCTGGACAGATTGCTGAAAAGGTTGTAGAACAAACTGGCAAACCAAGAACAAACTTACCTGAAATTTTAACAGAAGAAGAATTGGTTAGTAAGTATAAACTTAATGAAAAAATGAAGTTTCCTATTGAACACTATATGAAACCAAAACTTAATCAGTTTTTTACTTACTATGACAAAGATTTTAATAAAATTACAGATGAAAATCAAATTAAAAGAATTAATCAATATTTAGAAAAAAATGGTTCATATAGTGATATTAAAAATGGTATTATTAAAATAACCAAAGAAGGTAATGGTATTTTTCACAAAAACACTGGAAATTTAATTCAAAATCCTTCAAAAATAAAATCTGATTTCTTAGTTAATGCAAGTATCGACAGAGCTAACCATAAATCAGAAACTCAAAAAATAGATAAATTTTGGGAATGGAAAGTTAATAGAAATGAAAAAAGAGCTATCTTAGAAGAAAAATTTGGTTATGATACAAAACACGGAATGCATTTGATAAGATTACTTTCAAGCTGTAAAAATATTTTACTTACTGGTGATTATGATCCTTCTTTGAAAGGAAGAGATTTAGAAATTGTTAAAAGAATTCGTGAAGGTGATTATAAATATCAATTATTACTTAAAAAGGCTGATAATTTATTAAGTGATATTGATATTATAATTAAAAATAAATCAACAAGTCTACCTATTAAAGCTAATGAAGAAGCAATAAACGAACTAATGCTTAATATTTATGAAGAAGTTGATTTTATGCCTAAAAAAGTTTCAAGTTATAAATCCACCAAAACTTTAAAACATAAAAACAAGTAATAAAAAAAACCTGCTTTTGCAGGTTTTTTTATATCTTTGTTTTTTCCATTTCAATTTCATTTGCAAAGAACTCAACAACATTCCATTTTATATCAGTGTAGTTTGATAATTAAATTTAATCGCATTTGTTATTATCATAGTTTTCTTAAAAATATGACTTCGATTATAAAAGAAAACTATAAAGAAGTCAATAGTATAGAAAACAAAGATAATTAGCGCAATTCATCCCCGCCCGACCGAATTGGGCGAGGCTTTCTTGCTCATTTTTGGTAAATTTTAAATCTAATTACATAAATTTGAATATTTTGGAATTTGACTTGTATTTGGTGAATATATATATAAAACCATCATTACATAAATAACTTGCAGAATCCATTTTTACAGCATAATTTTCATCGTCAATTAATACTGATCTTGGTACAGCTTCCATTATTGCATTTTACTATATTATAATAAAGTAATGAATCTCTCCCGCCTAAAGACGGGAGTTTCCCGTTCTTCTATG
>CEUY01002546.1_pt1 | contig 15194 bp, 14 predicted proteins | sample 361481 | NCBI WGS metagenome assembly CEUY01 (sample SAMEA2622737, study PRJEB7988) | marine metagenome | isolation source: saline water (ENVO:00002010), including
TTGATCAACCCGAGAGAGTTATCAGTGAAATTTTGATCCATATTGATGAATGAGACTCGGTTTAATTTTATTATTCTTGGCCCCATTGGGATATTAAGGGCTTTTTAAGCATTTTAAATAAATGGGTCATATGCCCACTGAAGCAGGGCTTGTCTTTGTCTAGGTCTGCAAAAAATATCTCCTTTTTCGCAATTAGCCTTTATCCCTCCAATATGCCTTGGTCCAAAAGATCTCCATCGTTTCATTTGGAACACATCTACTTTGTGCAATCTTCTTCCTAATGAGTACCTGCAATACCACTGAAACCAACCCAAAGGATCTTCTGGGGTTATCCAGTTCTTTTCTTTCCAAACCGACATGGATTGACCTGAACTGACCTGAAAATAATTTAATTTTATATCAAACCCATCTTTACTAATTTGTGCTTTTTTAAACCAAGATTCTGGATATTCTTCAACATCACCCTTGAAATACCAACCACCAAATACACCCAACTCTAGCATCTCTTTTGGGGTTAATTGAGGGCTGAAATCTTTTTCCATCCTTAATCCCCAAAAGGTATAGCTTTAGCGTGAAGTAAAAGTTTTGGACAGCAAAGCATCTCAATAGCTTCATGGGTCTTCTTTGTTTCTGAGGCGTAAACTTTTTGAATAAAATCTTTGGCTTCCTTATTTCCCCTTTCTGCAGCTAACAAAAAGTAAGTTTCGGACAAGGTTAAGTTCTTAGGAACGTTATTCCCTCTGGCGTAAAGAACAGCTAAGTTGAATGGAGCTTTAGAATGTCCTTGTTTAGTAGCTTCTTGAAACCAGTAAACACTTTTTTCCATATCTATATGAATTCCTAAACCCAGAGAATAATTTACACCTGTGTTGTATTGGCTGACCATGATTCCTTGGGTTGCAAGCGATAAATCATATACGAACTCTTCTTTTGCTTTTTCAGGGTCAGAATATAAACCCAGAGAACTAAAAAAAAGAAAACACAAAAGAAACTTAAATTTTTTCAAAGCACCAATGATTTAAATTTAATCCATGCTTACTACAACTTTTCCTAAAACCTTCCTATCTTCTAGTGTTTTAATTGCTTCGCCGGCTTTTTCTAGGGGGTAGGTCTTACTAACGAAAGGTTTTATTTTTCCGTCTCTGTGCATTTGGAAAAGTTCTTCAAAATTTTGCATATTAATGTCTCTGTCCAGTCCAGCAAACTGACCCCAAAAAACACCAACAATTTGGCATTCTTTTAAAAGAGTAAGGTTCAATGGCATTTTTGGGATACCAGCAGTGAATCCTATAACTAAGTATCTGCCATGCCTTTTTATTGCCCTTAAAGAGGGTTCGGCATAATCGCCTCCAACTATGTCATAAATTACATCCACTCCACCACCTGACATTTCTTTGATCTCATTTGAAAACTTCTTTTGAGCATCTCTATCCATCTCTCTTGGGTAGAGAATTCCTTCATCAGCGCCTTCTTTTTTGCATAATTCTAATTTGTCCTCAGAAGAAACCCCGGCTATTACTTTTGCTCCCATTGCTTTAGCAACTTGAATGGCAGTTATCCCCAGGCCGCCGCCTGCACCCAAGATCAGAATACTTTCATCTGCCTTTAATTCCGCTCTCTGCTTAAGTCCATGAATTGTTGTCCCATAGTTAAGCGGGAAACCTGCAGCTACTTCAAAATCCATGCTTTCTGGTAGGGGCATTAATTGGGGCTCAAAATAGGCACCCCTTTCTACTAATCCTCCAGAGCCGACATTACCCATAACCCTGTCACCTTCTTTAAACCTAGTTACACCATTACCTACAGATGAAACAATTCCTGAAATTTCACTACCAGGGCTAAAAGGGAAGGGTGGCTTGAATTGATAAAGGCCTTGGACAATTAACACATCAGGAAAACTTATACCAGTAGCCTTTATATCAACAACAACCTGACCATCTCCAGCAATTGGATCGGGCATTTCTTCTATTTTATGCGATTCAATGGGTCCAAATTCATTACAAACAAATGCTTTCATTTAAATATTCTCCTCTTTTCTAACCTTAATGGGTTTAGTTAATGGTAAGTTTAATAAGATCAAGAGACTTTATTCAAGAATTCTTTTAGATAGTCTTCAAAAGAAAGCTCTTCCTCAGACTCTATATTCGCTTGTTTCTCTGTAGACAGGAAGGCTTCCTTTTTAAAGTCTTCCTGAAGAGAGCCGTTGTAGTGTTGAAAGAAGTCAAAATGCTCAAAGGCTATTTCGACACCTAAATCTTGGTGAGACAGTCCCTCTTTTGTTATTTTTTTAATTAGCTTGCCACTTGGTGTTAATTCTAAATTTTTAATTTTCTCTTCTTGTTCTTTTAACGATTTAATCCAGTGATCAATTTCGCTACTAAATTGTCCTAGTTCCTGACAGATTTCATACATTTGGCTAATCAAACTTTTAGCAAGTGTAATTGCATTTACTTCTTTATTTTCAAAATAAATTTGTAAATCAGGGCTTCTTCCATAATTAATAACCCTTCTATGGTTTTCTTTTAAGTAAGCACTTTCTTCCTTATCTAAAGAAGGACTTTCTTTGATTAAACAAAGTAAAAGAAGTAAATCTAAAAAATCAATCTGGCTTCTTTCGATTCCTATTGGAGAAAAAGGATCCAGGTCAACACACCTAAGCTCAAGATATTCTATTCCTTCTGACCTAAGAATATTTATTGGTCTTTCTCCAGAGGGACAGACTCTTTTAGGCCTAATGGTGCTGTAATATTCATTTTCAATTTGAATAATGGAGGTATTAAGTTGTATTCTTTCTTGTTCTATAAACTCACCAATTTCTTCATATCTGTCATGCTTTTTGGTTAAGGCTCCTTTTAGATCCTTTATGTACTCATCAACTGAGTTTATTGAAATGTTTAAATCATCTTGAATTTGGCTTATGTAACCAAGATCGCCCATTCGCAAAGAAGTACTGTGTTCACCATAAAAACCACCCTTTGAAATTTTTTTAAATCCCTTTACTTTTTCGGTAAAGGACTCTGAAAAGGAAGGTGATGCTCCAAAAAGTAAGAAATACAGCCACTCATATCTTTTAAAGTTCCTGGCAACACTAAGATAAACTTCACTTTTTATCTGTTTAAAGCTTTTATTTGAATCACCTTTGATTTCTTGAATTTTTTTAATAAAACTATCCGAAAAGGAAAAATTATAATGAATGCCTGCGATAGCCTGCATCTTACTTCCATATCTATGAGACAAACCTTTTCTGTAGATAGATTTTATTTTTCCTGAATTTGAGTTTCCATATTTTCCTATTTTAATTTCGTCATCAGATTCAATTAAACATGGCATGCTTAATGGCCATAACATTTCATCTTTTAGAGACAGATGAACATAAGAGTGAAGTTCGGTTAAAAAGTCTAAACAATCTTGAGTTTTGGTAAAGGTAGGGGTAACCAATTCAAGAAGAGCCTCAGAAAAATCTGTGGTTATGTAAGAGTTCGTTAGAGCAGAGCCAAGAGATTTGGGGTGGTCTTTTTTTGAAATGTTTCCCCTTAAGTCTACCCTGAGGCTTTCTTTTTCTAGACCCCTTCTTGTGTCTTTAAGATGATCTAAGGCACCAGACAACCCAAGGTCTTTCAAGTTCAAATGCATAATTTTTTTAGTTTAGCTGACTTTCGGTCCAGCCTCGATTATTTCTTTAGAAACATCGAATTTAGCAAAATTTTGAACAAACTGTTCTATCAGTTTTTTTTCATAAGCTTCATATTTAGATGGGTCTGCCCAGTTTTTTATTGGGTTTAATAGATCACTATCTACCCCTTCTAAACTTGTAGGTACTTCTAAATTGATACCTTCAATCTTTTCAGTCTCTACAGAAGCCAGTTCACCATTTTGTATAGCTGAGATAATCTTCCTAGTAACAGGAATATCAAATCTACTTCCGGTACCATAAGGCCCGCCGGTCCACCCAGTATTAACTAAGTAAACTCTACTCCCAAAGGACTCAATCCTTTCCATAAGCAAATTTGCATAAACATTGGCTGGTCTAGGAAAAAAAGGGGCTCCATAGCATGTTGAGAAGGTTGTTTTAAATGCCTCAGTTGAACCTACTTCAGTTGAGCCTACTGCAGCTGTATACCCGCTAAGGAAATGATACGCAGCAGCTTCCTTGCTTAATACTGACACCGGAGGAATAACTCCAGATAGGTCACAAGTTAAAAATATAACTGATTTTGGTTCACCAGCAGAATTTTTTTCTGCTCTTTTTTCTATATGTTCTCTTGGATAAACTACTCTGGTATTTTCAGTCAAAGAGGAGTCACTATAATCTGGAGTTTTCGTTTCGGGATCAATAACAACATTTTCCATAACACTTCCATGTTTAATAGCGTCCCATATTACAGGTTCATTCTTCTTTGTTAGGTCTATGCACTTGGCATAACAGCCTCCTTCAAAATTAAACACTGCTCCCCGACTCCATCCATGCTCATCATCTCCAATTAAGTTCCTATCAGGATCTGCTGAAAGTGTTGTCTTTCCCGTACCAGATAATCCAAAAAACAGACAAACATCTCCCTCTTTTCCTACATTGGCTGCACAATGCATAGGTAAAACCTTTTTTTCAGGTAAGAGGAAATTCTGTACTGAAAACATTGATTTCTTCATCTCTCCGGCATACTGCATGCCAGCTAAGAGAACCTTTTTTGCTGAAAAATTAATTATTACAGCGCCATCACTATTTGTTCCATCTCTTTGTGGGTCACAAATAAATTCAGGAGCACTCATTAAAGACCAACTTTTTTTGTTTGAAGGATTAAAAGTGTCTGGCCTAATAAACATCTGTCTTCCGAACAGGTTGTGCCAAGCCCATTCAGTTTTGACCTCCACAGGAATGTAGTGTTCCTTGTGTTCGCCTACATGCAAGCAGGAAATGAATGCATCTTTTTCTGATAGGTAAGTTTCAACCCTATTCCATAGCTCAGTAAATTTTTCTTCTTCTATGGGTCTGTTTATGTCGCCCCAGTCAACCTGAGAAAAAGTAGTTGAGTCTTTAACAATATATCTGTCATGCGGGCTTCTGCCAGTTCTTTTACCTGTTTTTACTAACAAAGCCCCATTTGAAGCTATTTCTCCTTCACCTCTGCTCAAGGAGAGTTCTATGAGTTCATCTTGGTTTAAATCCTCTTGTATTTTTGCTGCCATGAAGTGCCAATTATTAAATGCGCATTATAGATACTTATTTAATTTTTAGAATGTAATTTAGCTGAAATAAATAAAGAAAATAGTGAGTAAGAAAATAATATAAAGAAACCTACTAATGTCCACCCAGGAATACTTATCCCCAAAAAAGACCAAAGAACCTCCGCACAATTTCCGTCTCCTCTTATAGCAAGCATAAAAACTTCAAAGAAAGGTAGAGTGTCAAATAAATAATCTATATCTGGTCCACAAGTTGGGACTAGATCAAGTGGAAGGCTCTGAAGATAAAGCTGTCTTATAGCAAGTGATATGCCAGAAGCTAAGAAAACTAGAGAGGCTGTAATGTATATTCTAAAAAGTTTTATTGATTGGTTTTTATGTATAAAAGCTATCAGACAGGTAAGAATTACAAGGTAAAAGCAAAATCTTTGCGCATAACAAAGCAAGCAAGGTTTAAGTAATAAGACGTGTTCAAAATAGGCTGCTACCATTATTAGACTAAGACTGCTTAATCCTAATATCTGAAAAAATCGTCCAGAGTTATAAAACAAGAAATTAAACATCATTTCTTTATTATTAATGGGCTTGATCCCAATTCTTTCCCTTACCAATTTCAACATCTAGAGGTACCGTGAGACTTGCTGCCCTAGACATGCAATTACTTAAGATCTGAGAAACCCTTTCGACCTCTTTCTGGTTTGACTCTATTACTAACTCGTCATGAACTTGGAGTATTAACTTAGCATCAACTTTTTTATCTTTTAACTCGTTGTTCACTAAAATCATAGCCTTTTTCATTATGTCGGCAGCAGTTCCTTGTACGGGTGCATTTATGGCAACCCTTTCTGCTGCCTGCCTTCTTATAGCATTGCCTGCGGAGATTTCAGGAAGGTAGAGCCTCCTTCCGTACATGGTTTCAACGAACCCAGTCTTCTTTGCATCAGATTTAGTTTTTTCCATGTATTTCCTTACGCCCGGGTATCTTGAAAAATAAGTGTCCATGTATTCAGCAGCTAGGTTTCTATTTATGCCCAGCTGTTTACTCAAACCAAATGCAGAAATGCCATAAATGAGGCCAAAATTAATAGCTTTTGCACTTCTTCTCTGATCGCCGCTAACTTCATCTATCCCTACCCCAAAAACCTCACTTGCTGTACTGGAATGGATATCTTGCCCTTCCTTAAATGCTTTTATTAAAACTTCATCTTTAGATAAATGTGCTATAACCCTAAGCTCTATTTGGGAATAGTCGGCTGATACGAGTTGGCATTCTTTTGCCGCAACAAATGCTTGTCTTATTCTCCTGCCATCCTCAGTTTTTATCGGTATATTTTGTAAGTTAGGGTCTGAAGAAGAAAGCCTTCCAGTTGAAGTTCCGGTTTGATTAAAAGAGGTATGAATTCTTCCGGTATTTGAAGAAATTTGTAAGGGTAGCTTATCAGTATAAGTAGATTTAAGTTTACTAAGAGTTCTGTGTTCTAAAATTATTTTAGGCAATTCATAATCTTCAGAAAGTTGCTGGAGCACATTTTCTGCTGTAGAGGGCTGTCCCCCAGGTGTTTTTTGTAAGATAGGATAATTGAGTTTCTCAAAAAATATCTCTTGTAACTGCTTTGGTGAACCTAAATTAAATTCTTCACCAGCCAAGCTGTAAGCGTTATCTTCCAGTCTTTTAATCCTTTTGTTGAAATCTTTAGATTGTGCCTTTAGGACCTTTTCATTTACTAGAGTTCCGCAGCGCTCCATATCTGAGAGCACTTCAATTAAAGGTATCTCTATTTCCTCTAGAAGCTCGTTTAAAGAAGGTTCTTTTTCTAACTTAGACTTTAACTCTTCATATAGACGAAGAGTAATGTCTGCATCTTCAGAAGCGTAGTGGAGAGCCTTGTCCATTGGAACTTTGTCGAAAGTAATTTGTTTAACACCTTTACCGGCTACTTCTTCAAAAGTTGTAGTTTTGTAATTAAGGTAATGTAGAGCCAAGGCATTCATATTATGCCTAGATGCCGTACTATTTAATACATAACTCATCAACATGGTGTCATTTTTAATAGAATCTAATTCAATTCCATATCTGGATAGAATATTTTTATCAAATTTAATATTTTGTCCAACAACTTTAGCCTCATTTGATTCAAGTAGGGGTTTCAATTTTTTCAAAACATTTTCTGTTATTAATTGTTCTTCGTATGAATGAGCTAGAGGTATGTATGCCGCCTCTCCTGGTTTTACCGACAGAGAAATTCCTACCAATTTTGAATCCATGTAATCTAAACCGGTAGTTTCCGTATCGAGAGCCAATACTTTGCTTTCTTTTATTTTAATTAACCATTTTTCTAGTTGTTTATTTGTTGTAATTAGCTCATATTGAGACTCTAGTTTTGCTTTTTCTACATCTTCTTTCTGAGGTTCTTCCTCTAACCATGCTTTAAAATCTAATTCTGCATAGATTTCCTGTAATAACTCTTTGTTTTTCTTTCCTACTGCCAAGTCTTCAATAACAACGTCCAAAGCGACATCCTTTTTTATTGTTACTAGTTTTCGAGAAAGCTCTAACTGATCTAGGCCTGACCTCAAATTTTCGCCTACTTTTCCTGAAATCTCCCCAGCTCTTTTTATTACGTTTTCTAGACTTCCATATTCAGAGAGCCATTTAACTGCAGTTTTTGGTCCCACCTTTTCTACACCAGGGACATTGTCAGAAGTATCACCAATTAAAGCCAGATAATCAATAATGAGTTTTGGTTCTACACCGAATTTCTTTTTGACTCCTTTCTCATTTAAAAGCTCATTTTTCATAGTGTTTACAACTTTTATATGTTTATTAACCAATTGAGTCATGTCTTTATCGCCAGTAGAAATAACGGTATCTATGCCTTTGTCGCTCGCTTGTTGAGCCAAGGTTCCAATGACATCATCAGCCTCTACTCCTTCAATGCTTAATAGTTTTATACCAAGAGCTTCTATGATTTGATTTATAGGTTCAATCTGACTTACCAGATCTTCTGGCATAGGAGGTCTATTGGCCTTGTAAGCTTTAAACATTTCGTGACGAAATGTTTTTCCTTTGGCATCAAAAACTACAGCAAGCAAACTATTCGGGTGGTCTAGCAGTATTCTATTTATCATACTGATTACTCCCCTAATTGCTCCAGTAGGTTGATTCTTTGAGCTCATTAAGGGAGGGAGGGCGTGGTAAGCTCTATATAAATAGGAAGAGCCATCAATTAAGATTAAAGGGTCTTTCTTTAAGCTTTTATTTGCCATATTGTTTTCTAGTAAAGAGCCTATTTCTTTTCGATCCTTTATTTCTCCAAGACCTTTCTTCTTTTAGTCCAGAATCTTTTAAAATAGTATTAATTTTATCCAAGTTTTCTGCAGAATTTTTTCCTTCAATCTCAATTAAAATAGAATTTATAGTTTTTAATAACTCTTTGGAGCCTTCTAAAATTTGTAGTTCTATTCCGTCAACATCTAATTTTATATGATTAGGCATTTTAGATTCCGACAACAAAACAAAATCGTCTAGTTTTATTGAAAAAACTGCTTGTTGCGACTCTGCATCAAATTGGCCAAACTGGTTCTCAGAGCAGCCTACCGAGTTATGGGAAGAACCAGAAGACGAGTCTTTCATATACAGTTTAGTCAGCTTAGTCTCATTAGAGGCTCCTAGGCAGTAAGCCTCTATACTCCCATCAAGTCCGTTTAATCTTATATTTGTATTCAGAGTAGAGAAGGAGTTTGCAGATGGTTCAAAGGCAACAACATGGACATTTGGAATTAAGGCAGCATATAAACTAAAGACTCCTATGTTAGCTCCAATATCTATAACTGTTTCCCCTGGACTTAAATAAGTTGATATCCACTCGAATGTCTCAGGTTCCCCTTTTTTGTTTTCAGGACCTTTAGGAATAGAAGCATTAGAATCTATCTGAAAAATTAATTCCCCTTTATCAGTTTCTATTTTTGTTCTTTCTCTAAGATCATTAGAGATCCTCGAAAAGGTTTTTTGCCTTACTCTTTTGTCCATTAGATAAGTTAGAGCCTTGATAGAGCTAACTATTAAATTTGAGGTTTTTTTACTTATGACCCGTCTCTGTTGTATTTAACTGATTAATCTACACATTAAATTTAAAAAAAGAAAAAATTTTAAGAACTTTTATTAATTTCATATGTCTTATTTAAAAGAAGTTAAATAAAAGCTGCCCCAAGTATTACCCCAAGATGCTTGGGGCTCGTGTTAAAAACCAATTTTCTAAACTAGTATTTAGGTCCTCTATTCCATCCCCACTTTTTGCTGAAGCAGCTAGTATTTCTCCTTTTATACCTTTCTGCTCCATAAACTGTATAGATTCTTTTATCCGACTACCTATTTGAGATCTTGAAATTTTGTCTGATTTATTGAGCAATAAAATAGTAGGAATGTAATATTCTTGGCAGAGATAAATCAGGTTCAGGTCTAGTTCTGTAAATGGATGCCTTATATCCATAATTATTACTATTCCTTTTAGGCTTTCTCTTTTTTCTAAATATAATCCAATAAGCTTGCCCCACTCTTTTTGAGTTTTCTTAGAAACTTTAGCGAAACCATATCCGGGCAGATCAGCGATTCTGTGACTTCCATCAGGGTTTAGGGTAAAAATATTTATAGATTGTGTTCTTCCGGGCGTCTTGCTTGTTTTAGCCAATTTTTTATTAGAACTCAAGGAGTTAAGGATACTAGATTTGCCAGAATTTGATCTTCCACAAATTGCTATTTCTATACCTTTATCTTCAGGGAGGTCTTTATATGAAAACCCACTCATTAAAAAAAATGAGTTAAAAAAAACATTCTTAGATCTCATTAACTACTTTGATTAAACTCTAAACGAAGGTTGGTATATAATCCTCGCCCTTATCATCAATAAAAACAAGCATTTCTATGAATTTTAAAAAATCTTTAGTTTTACTTTTTGCTTTGATGCTGCTTGGGGCAGGAAACGCTGAGTTGGGCAAACAAAAAACAGCTACTTGTATAGCTTGTCATGGATCAGACGGTAATAGCATGGTTGATTTATGGCCTTCATTGGCGGGACAAAATTTTAAATACCTTAAGGATCAGCTTGTACTTATTCAATCAGGTAAAAGGGCTATACCTGAAATGATGGGAATGCTTGAAGATTTTGATGAAAGTGATCTGGAGGATATGGCAGCTTACTATTCAAGCCAAAGCAATCAAATAGGTCAAGTCTCAAAAGATTTAGTAGAGCAAGGATTTAAGCTTTATTATGCTGGAAATTTTGAAAAAGGAATTCCTGCATGCACTGCCTGCCACTCACCAAGAGGAAGGGGTAATAGCCTTGCTGGCTACCCTCTATTAAGTGGACAAAAACCCGGATATTTAGAGAAAACTTTAAAAGAGTATAGACTTGGAGAAAGGCAATACTCTGAACAGTCAGCAATAATGGTTTCTATAGCCTATAAATTAGATGATAAAGAAATAGAAGCGCTTTCTAGTTTTATGAATGGGTTGCATTAGAATGAGGGGCACAGTTTTAATTAGAATAAGCCTCACTTTAGCTTTCCTTAGTTTTTGTGGTCTTCAAATAGCTGAAGAATATTCTCAGGGCAAACATTATGAGGTTCTAAGTAGCCCCCTAACCACCAGAGACCCTTCTAAAATAGAGGTAGTTGAAGTTTTTTGGTATGGGTGTAATCATTGCCATGCTCTAGAGTCCTATATAAATAAGTGGGAAAAACAACTTGCAAAAGATGTTTATTTTAAAAAATCGCCAGCAACCTGGAACCCAACCTTAATGATCCATGCTAGGCTTTTTTATACAGCCAAAGCGTTAGGAATAGAAGAAAAGGTAACTCCTGCAGCGTTTACAGCAATTCACAGAGAAAGAAGGTTTTTGACTGGTAATTCAGAATTAGAATATTTTTTTAGAGGATTTGGCATTAATAAGGAAAGATACAATTCTGTTTCAACATCATTTGGAGTAGAAAACTCAGTTAATCAGGCAAATAAAAGGATGAGGCAGTGGTCTATAACAGCAGTTCCGACATTAATTGTTAATGGAAAATATAAGGTCTCTGCTAATAGGTCTTTAGGAACAGAAGATATACTTGATGTTGTTAACTTTCTAATAAAGAAAGAGAGGCAACTATTACCTAACTCTTAATAAAAATTATTTTGACAACTTTTCCTGTTAGCCCTCTTTTTGTTCCCTCCAACCAATTGGAATGGATTAACAAGGCTGAAAACTCAGAGGCTGATGGCTTAATTCTTGATCTAGAGGACTCAGTTCCGACTAGCGAAAAGAGCAAGACTAGAAAGGGGTTAGCTGACTACTTGTCTACAAAAGAGATTAAAAAACCTTTCTTTATAAGAATTAACCCCCTTTCATCTAGTGATGGAGAAGAGGATATTGCTCTATTTCAAAATACTTTCAAGAATTTTCTGGGGTTAATAATTCCTAAAATAGAATCTCCCAAAGAACTCTCTTGTTTAAAAGAGGAAACAAAAGTTATTTTATTAATAGAAACCCCATTGGCATTAGAAGGACTTTCTTTGTTAACCAAAGACAAAAAAGTTTTTGGGCTTGCATTAGGCGGAGCAGACCTTTCAGCTGAGCTGGGATCTGATATGAGCTGGGATGCTTTGTTGATGGCCAGGTCTATGATAATAATTGAAGCAAGTAAACAAGATTTGCTAACAATTGATAGCCCATTTATGGAGATAAATTCGGAAGATCAATTGGCCGAAGAGAGTTTGAAAGCTAAATCTATGGGATTTAATAGCAAGTTTGCTATTCATCCAAAACAAGCAAAGATAATTAGAGAAAGATTTTTACCAACCCAACGGGAAGTTGAAGAAGCAAAGAGCATAGTAGAAGCTTATAACAATTCCAAAGGTGGGGTCATATCTGTAGATGGTAAGATGGTTGATGAACCGGTTATTAGGCTGATGAAGAAGCGCTTATTTTTGGCTGGTGTTGTTTTAAAAAGATAAATTTTTGGGATAGAGGTAAATTAATGGTAAAGAACATAAAAGAAATAGAACCCGGAAGATATAGAGAAATCTTTGGGAGGTATTATGAAGATTTTAAGATAGGAGATATTTATGAACACAGACCGGGACGAACAATAACTCAGTCAGACAATACTTGGTTTACTTTACTTACAATGAATCAACATCCAATCCATTTTGATGAAGAGTTTGGGAGGGGGACAGAATTTGGTAAGACTTTAGTAAATAGTCCATTCACTATAGCGCTTATGGTAGGAATGAGCGTAAGTGATGTTAGTCAAAAAGCTATTGCAAACTTAGGGTGGACAGACATTGTTTTGCCTCACCCTCTATATGTTGGAGATACTTTATACGCAGAATCTGAAGTTATGGATAAAAGAGAATCAAAGTCTAGACCAGATGATGGAATTGTTACTGTCAAAACTACTGGCAAGAATCAAGATGAAGTGATTGTAGCTTCTTATTTAAGGTCGGCACTTATTCCCAAGCAAGGTAAGGCTGTAGAGGATAAGATAGATTATTAATATATGTGGCGTTAAATTTTATTTTTGTTATAACTTACACTTCATAAACGTGATAGGGGGTATATATGAGTCAAAGTTTATTCGATACTGATGCAGTAGATAAAAATGCTTGGCATCTTCAAGGAAATTGGGGTCCTGTAGAAAAAGAACTAGAAGCAAAAGACCTAACTGTAAAGGGCAAGATTCCAGAAGGATTAAACGGGCTTTATGTCAGAAATGGTATGAATCCTAGGTCTGGCTATAGTGACCATTGGTTTTTTGGTAATGGAATGCTTCATGGGTTCCAATTTGAAAATGGTGTGGTCAATTATAAAAATAGATATGTTAAAACTCCCTACTATGAAAAAGATTTAGATATTATTAGTTCTTTTGGGGACTTGAGTGCCTCCCCGGCCAATACTAATATTGTTAAGCATGCTGGTAAATTATTAGCTTTAGAAGAAGCCCATTTACCTTGGGAAGTTAACGAGGATCTAGAAACACTAGGAGTGTACGACTTTTCAGGAAAACTTAATGGTGCCATGACTGCTCATCCAAGGGTATGCCCTAAGACAGGAGAACTCTTATTTTTTTCCTATTCTCTAATGGCTGAACCCTATCTCACTTATTATCGTGTTAATGCCAAAGGAAGCCTTATCCAAACTGAACCCATAGAACTGCCAAGGGCGGTAATGATGCACGATTGGAATGTGACAGAGAATTTTGTTGTTTTTATGGATCTCCCAATAATCTCTGATATGAATCTAGCAGTAGAAACTGGTTCGCCCTTTGGATTTAAGCCTGAATGTGGAGCTAGATTAGGTGTTATGCCGAGAGATGGATCCAATAGTGATGTTAGATGGTTTGAAATTGATCCCTGTTATGTATTTCATCCTCTTAACTCTTATGAAGAAGGCAATAAAATAATTCTCTATGTTTGCAAGCAAAAAGAAGCAATGGTAGGTGGTTTCCAAGAAGTTTATGGCGGAGACACAACGATAGGAAGGTTGTGGAAGTGGACCATAGATTTAGAGCTGGGCGAAGTGAAAGAAGAGCAGATAGACGATGCAGCTTGTGATTTTCCCAGAGTAGATGATAGAAGAATAGGTTTAAAAACTGACTATGGTTACTGTATGACCTTAGACACTAATGCAGAATCTTTAACTTTGGGGAATCATGTACATAAATATGATTTAGCTAACAACAAAAGATTTACTCATAATTTAGGCAATAATATAAAAGGCGGAGAGCCAGTATTTGCTCCAAAATCTAAAGAGTCAGATGAAGAGGATGGATGGATCTTAATGTTGGCTTATGAAGAAGAGACTGAAAGATCAAAGCTATTAATAATAGATTCGAAGGACTTTGAATCCCCTCCTGTTGCAGAAATATATACTCCTCAAAGAATACCTTATGGAGCACATGGAAATTGGATGCCTAAATAAAACAATTTTTTAAGGAGTAAGAATGGAGACACACTTTGCAACTTTATGGGAAAACATCTCAGATGTGATTCCTGATAGAAAAGCATTAATTTGCGGAAATATAGAAAGAACTTGGAAAGAATATGACGAAAGGGCTGCCAGACTAGCATCTTTACTAACTAAAAATGGCTTAGGAGATAACTCTAAGGTAGGCCTTTATCTACATAATTCTAATGAATATCTGGAAGCTCAATACTCTATTTTTAAAATTAAAGGTGTTCCAATAAATGTAAATTACAGGTACAAAGAAGATGAACTTGTTTACCTATTAGATAATGCAGATGCAGAAGCGGTTTTTTATCAAGGCTGTTATGCGAGCCAAATTGAATCCATAAAAGAAAAATTACCAAAGGTAAAAGTCTTTATTCAGGTTAGTGATGGCACTACTGAACTCCCTGAATTTTCAGTTGATTTTGAAGATTCCATATCCAATAACAATCCTATGGATAGGCTGGTGAGGTCAGGAGAAAATATTTATATGCTTTATACAGGTGGTACGACAGGAATGCCCAAAGGAGTCATGTATAAGCATGAAGGCTTTGTAAGTGGAATGCTAAAAACGGGAACTGCCTGGGGATTACTTCCTATAGCCCCAGAAGAATTAGAGAATACTGATGGATTTAACTTAGATATAGTTCCGGGCTTAGTTAAAGATCTAGAAAAGTCTAATAACTTAATTGTAAGTTTGCCTGCATGTCCTTTAATGCATGGAACCGGAATGTGGCTTGGAGCTTTTATTCCTCTAAGCGTTGGGGGCACAGTGGTGACCATTCCTCAGCTAGGCTTTGATCCAGATTATTTATTAAAGGAAACCGAGAAACACAAAGTTAATAATTTAGTAATTGTTGGGGATGCTTTTGCAAAACCAATTAGGGATTCTTTAGATAAAGCAAAGAGTGAAGGCAGTCCTTACGACATTAGTTCGGTCAACATGATGATTTCAAGTGGAGTTATGTGGAGTTCTGAGGTAAAAGAAGGTCTTCTTGCCCACCACGAAATGCTTTTAGTTGATGC
>CEUY01488262.1_pt1 | contig 15182 bp, 16 predicted proteins | sample 361481 | NCBI WGS metagenome assembly CEUY01 (sample SAMEA2622737, study PRJEB7988) | marine metagenome | isolation source: saline water (ENVO:00002010), including
ACTCACAGCTAAAGCATGTGAGAATGCGCCTGGTTTATGTTCAAAAGCAATTTTAAGAATAATATGATTTTGATAATCTATTTGAATTCTATTATCCTGTGAAAGAATACTTATTATATCAGAGTAACCATAAAAGGCAGCTTTTTTTAAGGGATCATGTTTATTTATAATTGGATTAATATCAGTATTAAGAAGATAGTATTTTACTTCTTCTATACGATTATGTATAATTGCATCCATGAATTTTCTTTGTAACATAATATCTCTTTTTTATATAATAATATATAAAAAAAAGATAAATAATCAATATTAAAAAGTTTTTATTTTGATGATTTTTTTAATATTTTTTTGATCTTCTCTATGTTGTATGTTTTCTTCAATCCAGCTTTCATTAATTTCATTAATATTTTTCATATGTTTTATTATAGTATTATAGACATAATGATTTTTTGAATTAATACTCATACTCAATGCTGTTAATGATGTTAAATTAAATGAAGAGTATTTTTTTATTAAAATATTTAGCATATTAACATAAATATCGCTATAAAAAAAAGAGGAAAGTGTTAATATATGTTTTGATATTTCTTCATCATTAAAATTAGAACTATTTACTAATTTTTTAAAAGAATAAATATTATTGCTTTCAATAGAGCGAGAAATTCCATAACTAATAAGGTAATTATATTCAGGATTTGATTTGAAATGATTTAGATATTTATCAAATAGATAATTAAAATTATTATTTATGGATAATATAAATAATATTCTTATATTATCATATAAATATAAATCAAAATGAGAATCATTAATAATATTTATAGCTTTTTCAAAATCTTTATTAATAATGTATTGTTTTAATACTTCAATGTTATTTTGCATAATTCCCTCTTCAAAAGATTAATCATTATACACTAATTAAAAATAAAATCAATATTGACATTTTAATAAAATTTGATATAATATAGTGTCGAGTAATATAAGGAATATCTATGTTAATAGAAGTAGCAATTGGTGACGCATATGGTGCAGGTTTTGAATTTGTAGAAGAAGATATAATAAAAAAATACAATAAACTTGAATCATATTACGATAGTAGAATTGATAATATAAGAGCAGGTCAATATACAGATGATACTCAAATGTCATTAGCTATTGCAGAATTATTAATAGATGAAGTTGAGTGGACAAAAGAAAATATTGCAAAATATTTTTTAAGTGTATTCGATAGAGATAAAAGACAGGGGTATGCAAAAGGTTTTTATAATTTTTTAGTAGAAAATAACGATGTTGAAAGTTTCTTAAATAACATCAATCCTGAGAGTGTGAGGAATGGTGCAGCTATGCGCTCTGTTCCTCTATCATATATAAAAAATAAAGAAGAATTGAAAGAAAAAGCAAAAATTCAAGCTTCCATAACACATAATACACATGAAGGAATAGTGTCCTCTCAATCAGTTGCTTTAATAGGTCATTGCTTCTTGTATGAGAATATAAATAAACATGAAATTAGAGATAAATTGTTAATGGAAATAGAGGAAATTTATCGAACAGATAAAACAGATCGTGTAGCTTGTGATGCAATTGATACGATTGATGCTGTCTTAACTGTATTGTTGAAATCTAATACATTTTCAGAAATACTTATAAATAGTATAGAGTTAGGAGGTGATACTGATAGTGTTGCTTCAATAACATTAGGTCTTGCTTCTTTAAGTAGTCAATTTACTAATGATTTGCCTGAATTTTTATATGCTGATTTAGAAAATGAAAAGTATGGTAAGGATTATATTTTGGAATTAGAAAATAAATTAAAGAAAAAATTTAATGTCTAAAAAAAATGATGCCCAAAAAAAATATAATAATTTAAAAAATTTATTAAAAAATAAATCTGATGTATTTCTTCATGATAAGAAAATAATTGCTTTGGCAAATAATTTAATAGAGCAAAAAGAAGAATATTATTATTTTAAATTACTGAGTTTAGTGAGATTTAGATTAAACGAGTATAGTACTAACAAAAATATTCCTTCTTTTTCAGATTGTTTAAATGAAAAAATTTTATCAAAAATAAAAGATAATAATAAGAGAGATAATGCTGAACTTAAACAATCTTATGAAAAAATAAGAAAAAAAATAACAAGCAAAAAGAAATTAGAATTATATTCAGAAATTGTGTTGGATTTTTCAAAAAATCTTTTAGAAAATAAAGAATACGAATTGCATGATAAATTAAGTAGCTTAATAAGATTTCATTCAAAAGAAGGTAAATATAAACATATTTATTATTCAGTACCTTATATATTATATAAAGAAAATATAATAGATAAAAAATTATATAATGTATATAAAGAAAGTTCTTATTATACAAGGATTACTAAAAAAAAACAATATTATTATTTGAAAGATAATCATTACTCGTTTGATAATTATTATAAAAAAATTAAACCCAAAAATAAATTGAAATATAATATAGAATACTTTATAAGTGATTTTATTGTAAATAAAAATCAATATTCAAGTTTAAAAAGAAAAATAATTATAAAAAGTTTATAAATATGTTATAATAGAAATATGAAAGATATAAATATAGAACTACTTACCTTCCAAGAATATTTTTACACCGTTAATGAAGACGGTAAAATACATCCTGATAATGCATATACATACTCAGTAGATAGTTACGAAAAAGAAACTATTGAAGATTATGAAAGTTTAATAAATAGATTTAAAACTCATGGTTTAGATTTTGAAATAAGAGAAAAAAAAATAGATAGGTGGGAAGCTAATTATTGCGATGTTGATGAAGAAGGTAATATATTAAGAGACGAAAACAATAATGCAATAATGTTAAGTCAAGAGAAAAAAGAGAAAGTTATTAAACCAAGATTTAAATATGAACATGCAATAATAGATTCAAAATCAAAAAAAGTAGTAGGAAGAACTCAAGATGAATGGAATTGTTTATTAATAAGTGTTGCCGAGGAATATAAAGGTATGTCATTAGGAGAAAAACTTCTAGAAGTACATAGAAGTAAGTATCCATTTAGAGCTTCTGGTGGTCATACACCTGCTGGTAAAGAGACTTTATACAGAGTATATCAAAATAAAATATCAAAATTTTTAGCTTCTGGTGGTTATTCAAAAGCCATAAAAGAAGGTTTATTAACAAAAGAAAAAGTAAAAGAAATATTATCATCTGCAATGATTGATAAAGAGCATGTTAATAAAAGAAAAAAAGAATATGAAGAGTATAATTTAAATATAGATTCTTATAGAGATAGAGTAAAAAGACAAAAACAAAAATCAAAAGAAACCAATTATGATATGACAAAGGCAGAAGATTTACTTTTACATACTGACGGTAATTATGCAATTCTTTATAATAAAAAAGCCTTCAATGCAATGAGAACAGATGATATTAATGACTACTTTATTGATAAAGGTTTGGTAGGTTACTCTTATATAGGTGGTACATATAATGCTGATTCTCCACCTAAGCTATTTAGGTTATATGGTAAAAATGAAAAAATAAAAGAATTTATGGCAGAGGTTGCATTAAATTTATTCGTGGGAGAACCTGTACGTGTGTTTGACGAAGATTTAAAGTATTTGAGCGATAATGTATTATCTAATTCAATAGAAGGCTTTAAAAGAGACGGTATGACACAATATGAATTACAAGAAAGAACAATAGAAAGTATTGAAGTTATGTCTTATTTAGAAAAAAAGTTTAGAAAAGAACATGATCAATATGATGAAAAATGGATATTAGTCCATGAAAGAATAACAGCCCTTGCAGAAGAAGAGTATGATAAATTAAAAGAGCAAGAAGAATTAAAGCATAAAGAAAAAAGAAAAGCCTATCGAAATTGATAGGCTTTTTTATTAATTATTTTTTATCTCCACGTAATGCTTTAACTTTATTTTCCAAATCTTTTGCAGAAACATCTTCTGGTTTTACTAAGTCACCGACAACAATATTTAAGCTCGACCACTTTAATCGTGGAAATCTAATTTTGTTTTTACGACTAAACATGCTTCCCCAAAGTCCTTGAATAGCTACTGGTAAAACAGGGGTGGGTGTTTCTTTTACCATTCTTTCAATCCCACGTTTAAACTCGTCAATTTCACCATCAGCAGTAAGTTTACCTTCGGGGAATATACAAAGTACTTCGCCATTTTCTAATAATTTTTTAATTTCCTTAAATGCATTTTCAAAACATTCTGGATTTGCTTTTTGTGTATTAATAGGTATTGCCCCAACCGCTTTAAAAAATTGTTTTAAAACAGGAATGTTATAAATAGGTTCAAACATAACAAATCTTACAGGTCTTTTAAAAGCACCACCAAGAAGTAACGCATCAAAAAAGCTAATGTGATTAGAAACAATAATACAGCCCCCTTCTTCTGGAAGGTTATCAATATTTTCATGTTTAACTCTATATAAAGTATGAGATAACATCCAAATAACAAAACGAATAAAGAATTCAGGAACACGATTGTATATATAAATAGAAACTAATGCCCCTAAAATAGCAATAATCAAAAATAATTCGTGAATTTGAATATCAAATGAAAATAAAACAATAGCAAAAACAGCACTTAAAACCATAAAGAATGCGTTTAACATATTGTTAGCAGCAATTACACGAGATCTATATTTAGGTTCTGTTCTTTTTTGTACTAGGGCATATAAAGGAACAGTATAGAATCCACCAAATACTCCAATCATAAATAAACTAAAAATCGCCATTTTACCCTCAAAGTAACTTAATACTTCTAAATAACCTAAAACAATTTCTGAATTTTGTTCTACTTGAATATCTAAGCCTGAATAAAAATAAAGCATAATACCAAAAAAGGTTAAGCCAATAGAACCAAAAGGAACTATACCAAGTTCTATACGTCTACGAGAAAGCTTTTCGCAAAGAATTGAGCCTATAGCAATACCTACTGAGAAGGTCACTAAGAACAGCGTAACAACAGAAGAATCACCATAAAAGTAATCTTTAACAAAAGCAGGTAATTGAGTTAAATAAGTCGCTCCTAAGAACCAAAACCAAGAAATCCCCACGACAGATAAAAAGACTGATTTTCTTCTTTGTTTTAGCACACTGAACAAGTTATAGGATTCTTTAAAAATATTGAAACTTACTTTTGTTTCTGGTAATAAAGATTCCGCTTTTGGAATAAATAAACTTGAAATATAACCAAGTAAAGCAACTCCCACAACGATACAAGAAACAATAACAGTGCCATTATTTTCAACGATGTAATACGCCCCAACCATTGTCCCTATAAGTATAGCAATAAAAGTTCCCATCTCAACTAATCCGTTACCACCAATCAATTCTTCTTCTTTTAAGTGTTGTGGAAGAATACTATATTTAACAGGTCCGAAAAAGGTGGATTGTGTACCCATAAGAAATAATGTTCCAACAAGAAAATATGGATTCTGTAAAAATAAACTACCTGCTCCGAAGAGCATAATTATAATTTCAGTAAATTTACAATATTGCATGAGTTTAGATTTTTCATATTTTTCTGCAACTTGCCCTGCGATAGCAGAAAACAAAAAGAAAGGTAAAATAAATAATGCAGCGGCAACATTTGTCCAAAGAGCAGCTTGTTCTTTAAATAATTCAAAAACGATAAGAACAATTAGTGCATTCTTAAAAACATTATCATTAAAAGCACCAAGAAATTGTGTTATAAAAAACGGTAAGAATCGTTTTTTAGATAAAAGTGAAAATTGATTTTCCATATTAAATTACCTTTTTTATTTATATATTATATTAAAATTCATAATATTCAAAAATATTATCATAGTTATGCCAAGAAACTAAATGAAAAGTTAAACCTTCTTGTGCAGGAGTAGTACCATTTTCAAAAATACCTGATTTCTTCCAAGCTTTTTCTCTTTTATTCCAATGAGAATCAGAGATGTTTTCTGGTTTATCTGTATTATTGAAGTAATAAAATTCTTGTAATTCTATTTTTTGAAATAATTCTTGATACAAAGAATTATCGACATTATATAATAGAACTAAAACATCTTTTTCATTTGGTATTAAAACAAGTTCGCAAGTATAATCAATTCCAACAACTTTATTTTCTTTTACTGCCATTATTTTCATATTATCAACCAAATTAGAAACAGCTATTAATCCAGCGCTTCTATCACCAGAAGTTTGTGATTCTAACATTTTATTAAATGTATTTTTCATTTTATTTTTAGCAATTTTAATTGCTTCTTGTTGAATAGACTTTAAAAGTGAAAATGCTCTATTTAAATCACAATTTCTTAAAATATATCCATTGTATACTTTTATGCTCATAATTATTTTCCAAAAATTTTATAAATATTAGCAAAATAACAAAAAATAATCAATTAAAAAATTAAAAAAATCAAAAAAAATGTTATAATAAAAATAAACAAAGAAATAATTATGGAAAAAGAATTAAAAGATTTAAAAATTCAAAGAGCTTATAAAAATACATTAGGTAAAAAAATAGGTAATCAAGTATGGTTACATAAAGATTATATATCTGATTTAATAGATTTGACAGAATTTGAAAAATTCAAAGAAAATTTACCTAAAGGTTATAAGTTTAATATATTGAGATATGATGAAAAAGCAAAAGAAATAGCATTTATAGAATCACCAGATTTTGATAGTGCTCATGAGCCATTAGTAGGAAACTCTATAAGAGTAAAAAAAGATGAAGAAGGGTTTAGTGTTTCAAAGATTCAAAAACCTTCAAAAGATCCATTAATTTACCATCATAAATGGCTTTTTGTAAAAGACGATTACAAAGGATTTGATATAAATGAAAGTAAAAAAAGAAGTATAGAATGGAAAACTGAATTAGGTGTTAATAAAAGTTTAACATCAAAAATAGGTAGGTTATCATTTTGGAATGAATGGTTAAAGGAGAATGGTTTGAAAGAAAGAGAAGAAAATAATATTAGTTCTTATTTAAAGGATAAGGTTAATAAATCAACAATAAATGAAAAAATTTGGGGATTGTATTTAGCACAAGATAACAACCAAGAAATATCGTCAGCTAATACAGCAAGAATTCAAATACCAAGAACAGTTAAATATTTTCAAAACAGCAACCTAAAAACAGAAGGTAAAATTTTATTAGATATAGGTTGTGGTATTGGTAATGAGAGATTAAGAGACGAAATTGAAAAAATGGGTATAGAGTACAATGGTTGTGATCCATTCAATAAGCCTAAAGAGTTTAATTTAAAATCAATTAAACGTTGTATGAATGGTCAAGCTGATTTGGTTACATTAAATAATGTTTTAAATACTATAAAAGAAAAAGAGATTTGGAAAGGTATATTAGAACAAGCTAAAAATGCATTAAAAGATGATACTGGTATACTTTCTGTGTTGATTTATGAAGGTGAGAAAAATAGTAAAGAAAAAGCACTTGAAAAAGAAACAGGACAAAAAATTGAATTAACTCCTATAAAAACAAGAGATGGCTGGCAAAATAGAATGAAAACTGAAGAATATTTACCAGTTATTCAAGAGATTTTTCCTAATTCAAAGATAGTAAGTAATGCTGGTATAAAAATGATAGTAGCGAGTAAAAATCCAGAATTAAATTTAGAAAAAGAAATGAAACAACAAAAAGGTTTAAAAATTAAAAGGTAGATATTTTATTTTTTAGTATAATAGGTCTTAATTTTTCTTTAACATGGTTGTATTTACAGTTTGTATGCAACCATTTTTCTGTTAATGATTGTTGTACTTGTTTATTTTTTAATATTAAGTTTATATCTTCTTCTTGTCCACTGTTGATATATCTTTTTAAAAGTTTATTATCTTGAAGTGATAAATCAAGATTTTCAACCATAAATAATAACTCTTTATCAAGATTTTTACCATTAATAATTTTAAAAGAATTATATATAAAAGAATAATCAGGTTTTAATTCAGGGGTTTTATTATAAATAGCATTTATAAAATCAATATTTTGATTTTTTATACAAAATTTAAATAAATTATCAAGATTATGTTCTTTTGTAATATTTAAATGCTTTAAAATAAAGTAAAAAGAAAAACCATCATTTTTTAAAGCGCTAAGTCTTAATAATTCTAAACTTAAACTGCTTTTATCAAATTTAGGATGTTCCAAAAAAACTTTAGCGCATTTAAAAGAATTTTTTTCAAGACAAATAAATACATTGTTAGCATGATTAAATTGGTTATAATCATCTTCACATAAATTCAAAGATATTTTTAATAAATCTTTATTATTTTCTGATATACAAGTTCTTATTAAATTTTCTTCATTAATAAAAAATAAAGAAGGGTTGTTAAATAAAAAAATAAGAAAATCAGGTTTATTATTTTTAATAATTGTATTTAAAATAGTATCTTCATATTTTTCATAATTATTTTTATTAAGATTTAATAATCTTTCAAATTGCTTTAAATTATTATTTTTTATTACCTCAATAATTTTCATACTAAAACACCAAAGAACATAAATAGTTATTAATGATTTTTTTATTTTCTATATTATTAATAGAGTTTGAATATTTTTTTAAATATTTATTATCAATCTTTTTTAATAAAATGCTGCAAGTATTTTTATTACATACATTTAATATAGAAATAATATCATTATAAGTTAACAAAGAAAAATCATAATCAATACTAAAAAAGTAATCAATCCATTTAGTGGAATCATGTTTCAATGCTTCAACAAGAACTTTTTTAAGATCGGGTTTGTAATTATGATTATCATATAATTCCAAAACATTAATTCTTAATTTATCACAATTAGTAATGGCGGCATATTCTAATAATTCATTATTAATATTAAAAGTACATTTATATTTTAAGAATAGATTAGAAATATCAGGAAATTTTTTACAACAAGAGATTTTAAAAAAAGTATTATGATTTACATCATCTTTTTTTAAATCAATAGTTTGTTCAACAAGTGACTTTTTATTATTCAAACAAGCATACTCTAATACATCTTTATATATTTGATCAAGTTCTTCATTTATATTTAGATTATTCATAATTATACCTGTTTTTAAGGAATATTATAAATAAAAGTTATTACAATGTCAATGAAAAATAAAAAAAATATGATATGCTATTAGATTATGAATTCAGTTATATTACATCAAAATCAAAAATGGTATAATTTTATTAATACCATAAAAAATAAAAAAGATAATATTTGTTCTTGTTGCAAAAAGAAGAAAGAGTTAATGTTACTTGATTTTAATCATTACAAAATAGAAAAAGATCCTTGGGAACAAGAAGAAAAATCTGCATTTTTAGTTTGCAATAGTTGTTTTAAAAACAATGAAAATATAGAAGAGCCAGATATAGGTTGGTATCTTTTAGAAATAAGAGATCTTGGTGGTTTATCAGGAATCTGCAAAAAGAAATCCTGTAAACAAAAAATAAGGTATGAATATCAAATATACCATCCAGAATATGGTTATTTAACAGTAGGTAGTACGTGTGTAGACTATTTAACAGGAAAAGAAAAACAAATGTGTTTTGATATTAAAAAAGAATATATACATACAAAAAAAATGCTAAATAAATATAAGCCTAAATATAAAAAAAATAAAAAGGGATTAGTTTTTCTTGAAGAAAAATATAAAAATACATTAATAAGAATTTATAAGAAAAAAGAAAATTGTTATATTCCACGAATTATAAAAATTAAAAATAAAAAACCTCAAATAAAAGAAGCAATTTTATTAAATGAATATACAACAGGAAAAAAAGCATTAGAAGCAGGTTATTTAAAAGTAAAAGAATTAAAATCAAAAAATGAAGAACATAAAAAAATATTAAAAGAATTATTATTATCAGTTTAGAATTTTCTTATATTTTCTTCAAAAATATGTTTATTTAAAAATTCATTTAATTTTAAAAGTTCATTACTGATATTCGTATTATTTTCTTTTAAAAAAGGATATTTTTGATAAATTATTTTTAATTCTTTTAAAAATTCTTTGTTAGATTTCATATACACTCCTTTGAACAACTCTTAATATATTATTAACATTTTATTAAAAAATAGCAAATATAAAAAAAATACATGTAAAATACATGAAAAAAATTGTCTATAAAAAAAAACGTGTTAAACTAATATTATTGAAGAGGAAAAAGAAAGAAATGAATTATATCGGAAGCAAATTTAGTCTATTAGATTTTTTAGAAGAAGCAGTTAGTAAATGTAATATTAAGAAAAAAGATCCTGTTTTTTGTGATATTTTTTCTGGTACTGGTGTGGTAGCTAATAAATTTAAAGAAAATGGTTTTAAAGTAATAGCAAATGACATAGAAGATTTTAGTTATGCATTAATCAATCATTATATAAAAAATAATAAAGAGATTCAAATTAAAGAATATATACAAGAATTAAATAAATTATCAGGTGTAAAAACGGGTTTTATTTATAACAATTACTGTCCAAGTGGTTCAAAAAGTCAAGTAGTTAAAAATGTAAAAGATGGAACAGAGCATTTAAGTAGAAAATATTTTACTGATCAAAATGGTATGATTATAGATGAAGCAAGAGATTTAATAGATTATTGGTTGAAATCTAATGAAATAACAAAAGAGCAATATAATTATTTATTGGCTGTTATTTTAGAAGCTGCTGATAAAGTAGCAAATACTACAAGTGTTTATGGAGCATTTTTAAAAGACATAAAAGCGTCTGCAAAAAGAAAAATAAAATTCAAAGAGCTTGATTATATAGTAACAGATTCAGAGCATGAAGTTTATAAAGAAGACGTAAATGAATTGATAACTAAAATAGAAGGTGATGTTTTATATTTAGATCCTCCTTATAATAATCGTCAATATGGTGCAAATTATCATGTTTTAAATACAATAGCAAAAAAAGATAATCCTGAAATTAAAGGTGTTACTGGTATGCGTGATTATGTATCATCAAACTGGTGTAAAAAAGGTAAGGTAGCAGAAGAGTTTGAAGAATTAGTTAAAAATGCAAAATTTGAATACATATTACTTAGCTATAATAATGAAGGATTAATGTCATTAGAGCAGATTAAAAAAATAATGGAAAAATATGGTGAATATTCTGTAATTCAGCGTGGTTATCAAAGATACAAGTCAGATATTGAATCAGATGATAGAAAATATAAAGCAAAAGCGGTGGTTGAGTATATCCATATTTTAAAAAAAGAAGATAAAAATATAGTAAAAAAAGTATAATATGAATAACATAAATGATAAATCGCCTTTCAATAAAATGAAAGGCATTTTTAATAATAATATATTTAAAGGAAATGTAAAAATAATGGGCAAGTGCGGAACGGGTAAGAGCACTTTGTTATTTTCATTAGTTAATTATAATATTAATAAATATACTCAAATTGTATTAATAAATGAATTCGAAGAAAAAGAAGTAAGAGATTTATTTAAGAACTATAAAGACGTAGATTTTATTAATTATCAATCAGATATTGATTTTAAAGAGTTGTTATTAAAAAATAAAAATAAAACTTTATTTATAATTGTTGATTATTTTAATTATGTTTTTAAAGAAGATGAAAAAGCTCATGAAATAATAAAAAAAGTTAATGACAATAAAGATCATGAAAAAATAAAATTATATCTTTCTGAGGCTCACCGAAGTAATTTTTTTGAATTATCAAAAGAGTATGTACGTATTTCAAGAAAAAGTAATATTGATTATATTTTTGAAACACAAGAATTTGAAAACTGTGACAATTTTGAAATCAAGTTAGTGTTTGGTGATTTAAAAAGAAGAGGTTTTGGTAATGCATTTTATAATTTAAAAGTTGGTGAATTTAAAATAATTAAAAATAAAAAATTAATAAAATTATCTTCAAAAGATCTTTATATGAGAGAATTATTAAAGGAATTTTAAATGAGTATAGTAATTGGTGAAAAAAAAGATTACAAAAAAAATACATTAAATAAAATAAAAGATAAAATAAAATATTTTATGTACACTAAAGAGAAATGTAAATTATCAGAAGAAGATTTTATAGGAAACATTCAAATAATAGGAAGCGCAGGTACAGGAAAAAGTATGTTGTCATTTAATATATTAGAAGAAGAAATAGGTTTATATAAACAATTAGCAATATTAAATGATTATGAAGCAAAAATATTTGTTAGTAGTTTAAAAGAAGAATTAAAAAATAAAATTAAAGTAATTTTTTATAAAAATAAAGGAACAATTCAAAGAGTGATTAATGAGTTACAAAAAGAAAATAAAGAATTAATTATATTAATTTTTAATGGAAATATTGGCTCATTACATTATACATTTGAAAAAGAAATAAAAGATTTAATTGACGAAATTGAAAAATATAAAAAAGATTCATTATTAAAAATATATTTATTAAAAGATCAAGTTTCAAAAAGCTTTGTTAATTCGATAAATCAAAATTTATTAAAATCAAGACATAAAAATATATCATATATTATATCAGGATTTGATCTATTAGATTTAAATTTATTCAAAACACAAATAATATTAAAAAATTATAACGAAGAAGACATATATGAACTAAACAGTCATATTAAAAAAAACAAAGAAAAAATAAATATTAGAGATGTAGTTAGTTTAAATCCTGGTGAATTTATATTAATAAAAAATAATAATGAAATAAATTATTTAGAAAATAAGTATTTTATAAATAAAATGTATTTTAAAAATAGATTTATATCAGAAAATTTCAGTTTAGAAAATTTTAATTTAAGACAAAAAGTAAAAGATTTTTAAGCAATTTTTTGTTCTGGAATTTTTACTATATTTTCTTCTGAATATTTATTTTTAATGAATTGATAAAAGCCTTCAAAATTATTATTTTTATCATTATTTTTTAAATAGAAATATATTTCTTTTCTTATTTCATAATTTAAATTATTATTTTTTAAATGGTTTTTAATTAAATACTTAAAATTTTTAGAAAAATGTTTTTTTTCTAATTCTCTTAAATATGTTTTTTTCTTTCTTAAATAAGAATAAATATCAAAAACACCATAAATCAAACTTGAGCTTATAGGAAGCAAGCACATTGAAGCAATTAAAATAAGAGGTGTTTTATCCAATGATAAACCTAACAAAATAGAAATAAAGCCAAGAATAATATTAGAAGAAATAAAACCATATAAATAAACGATATTATCTACATGTTCTTTTGATTCTTTTTTACAACGATCAATAAGATAGGAATAAAAATTCATGTAAGAAATAATATTGCTTTTCTGTTCTGAAATATCGTTTAGGAATATCAATTTTATACCCTCTTAAAAATTTTGCGAATTGTATAAAAAATATATCAAAAAGTCAACAAAATAAAATAGGTTAAGGCTTATTTTTTCTATTTATTTTTCTTTTATTGTCGTTATTTATAAAAAGCTCTCTACATTGATATAAAGCTTTTAATCTTGAAAGTGAATTTTCAGTTTTAGCATTATATTTTATTATTTTAAGATTTGTTTTTTCTAAATTTTTTAATAATTTTTCATCAATATCATTGGGTACAACAATATGTGTTAGTTTTTGGTCTTCATAAGCTCTCTTATGAAAATAGAATGCTTTATTAGGTTTAGCTTCGAAATATAAGTGTTTTCTATTATTATTTAATTTACATAATTCTTGTATATCTAACATTAATATAGGATCTTCAATATTTACTTCTGTATTTTTAAATTGATTTTTTATTGATTCAAGACTTGGATTTCTACCAAGTTTTGTTATTTTTTTTATAAATTCTTCATCATAAGCACTTACTTTTTGTCCTATTTTAAAAATTTTGTTTCTTATTAAATCTTCATATTTTTCAAAACTTTGTCCTTCTAACAGATAATCAGAATTATCGACCATATCTTCATAACTTCTAATTGTATTTTGATTATCAACAGCCGCTCTATTGTAACTATATATATGTCCTTGTTCTGCTCCTGCCCCTCTTTGTCTTTTCATATAAGAAACGATATTTTCAGCAGTTAAAGGTTTATTATTTTCTTTAATTTTTGGTGAATGAAAAATATTTTGAAGATGGTATTCTAAAAAATCTTCAAATTTAGTATTTAATATTTTTTCAGATTTTTTTAACAATCTTTCTAAAAGTTTATTAGTTTTTTCTTTATTTGTTTTAGAGTTTTCTTTACTTTTATTTTTAATTATATTTATGTCTTTTTGAAAAACTTTAAAAAATGCAATAGGATCTGGATTACCTTCTCTATCATAACATAATAACTTCCATACTTCTTTTTCGTCTTCATCTTGAATTAAATCATGTTTTTTATTTATAAAATCTATATATGTTTCTTTATTATTTCTAACTGTTAATGTATTAGTTTTTTTTAATAATTCTTTTAATTCATCATCATTTTCTGTATAAGTTGTTAGTTTTTTATCTTTATCTTGAATAATTTTAAAATTTTCTAATAATCCAGCTTCTTTTAAAAATAAAAATTTAATAGAAATACTATTTAAAAGTTTTTCTTTAATCTTGTATTTATCTTTATGTTTTCTTTGAATTTCAAAATCAAAATTATCATGAATATATTCTTTCACATTATTTAATTCATAAACGCTACTAACTTCTTTAATAAATTCATTACGTTTTTTAATATCAACACTAAAAGTTATTTCAGGAAACCTTAAAGTATATGCATCACCTGCATATATTTGATGTGTTGCATCATTTTTAGGAATTGTATTATGTTGTCCAAAAATATTTTGTTGACTAAAAACAAAAGAAATATCTCCAAACAAATCAAAAGATCTTTCATCTTTTAGGGATTCAAGTTCTTTATAAGAATTAGGAAATTTCCTTATTTGTACACTTGGACAAGTTAATGCATTAATATCTAATTCAAATATTTTCTGTAATGCTTCTTGTTGTATGTTTGAAAATGCTATAAAATTCATTTATTCTCTTTTTTTTGTTATATTATAATTATAACATATTTAGATTGAAATAATATTTTTTTTACTTTTTATTTCACTAATATTAATCTCATCATTTTTATAATTTTTATAACTTAATTCATTAATTTGATAATTAGATTTTTTATTTGCTTCTTTTAAAATAAATTTATCTCTTTCTTGTTTTATTAAATGAATCTCTCCCGCCTAAAGACGGGAGTTTCCCGTTCTTCTAT
>CEUY01191979.1_pt1 | contig 15177 bp, 13 predicted proteins | sample 361481 | NCBI WGS metagenome assembly CEUY01 (sample SAMEA2622737, study PRJEB7988) | marine metagenome | isolation source: saline water (ENVO:00002010), including
CCCCGCCACCGCAACGTACCTGCACCCCGGCCTACGCTGCACCGGAAGTCCTGATGGGGGAATTCGCTACACCACTGAGTGATTTGGCTAGCTTAGGCTATGTGCTGATCGAGCTGATCTCCGGTAAAAATCCGTTCGCTGGTAAACGGACCTACGAGGACATGGTCAATGCGAAGAAGGAACTTCCTGATCGACTGGAAGAAACGCTGCCACCAAAACTGGGCAACAAAGAATTCCTTGTTAACTTCTGCCGTAAACTGATTGCTGTCGATCCCAAGGAACGGTTCGAAAATGCCGCCGAAGCCCATATCAATAATCAGGGGGCTGCCGACTACCATCGCCAGTTAGTGATGGATCACACCAGCGAAAACATTGAGTACGAACACGAGATCGGATTATGGCTTGAAGAAGTCATGGAAGGCGACGAACAAGCCGCCTAGATCTCCCAGATCGACTGGAAACAGTTCTTCAAGCTCAGACTTTGCGTAACGGTCTATGTTCGTTGCTGGTCGTCTCGGCGATACTGTTCGGCTAATTCCTTCGTTGTCTTCCCCCGTCGCAACTGACGCAACAACGACCAATTCTTAAGAGTCTGCCTGATGACTCCATTACGTTGCCAACGCCGCGCATTCACAATAATCCGTTCGGAAAGTAATCGAGGACGAATCAACTGTTGTTTTAGCTTTTGTGCAAGCAAGACATCTTCCATCAAAGCCACGTTGGCAAACCCGCCTATCTCACGGAACAATTTCGTTGAAAGGCAAATTCCCTGATCTCCATAAGGACGACCTAAAAACCGTACTCGCAGTGCATTCCCCCATTCCAACAATCTGTATTTGAGACCGACGGAATCGATTTGTTGTCGAAAGCAGGCAAAAAGACACTCCGTCCGGGAAGCTTCAAGACAGAGTGATTTCAATGAGGATTCGGTGAGCCGGCAGTCTGCATGCAGGAAACAGAGCAGGGGAGTCTGTGCCCTTTCGGCGCCCGCATTCTGCTGAATACCCCGTCCCGGAGAGCTAAGAATCACCTCGACACCTAACGAGCGAGCTAGGGCGACGCTACGATCCGTACTACCACCGTCCACAACAATAATGGCTCCCGCTCCGGCTCGCTCAACAGAAGCGATACAGTCCTGTAGATTAGCAGCTTCGTTGATAACGGGGATAATAACCGTCACGTCCTGAGGAGCGTGTTGCATCAGATTACGGTCGCTGTATGTTATAGCGTTTTAGCTTGCGGTCCAACGTCGATCTTTCGATCCCCAACACACTGGCTGTCCTGCTCTTATTCCAATCGTGGTAAGCCAGCGTCTTGGAAATATGTAACCTTTCCATATCCTCCAGACTGACAGGCTTGAACGTGTCATGGTTGGGCTTTATTTCTGCCGTGTCTGGCGTTGTCAGATTCGACATCGACAAGTCCGAGGCTTCGATCTGACTCGACCGACAAAGCACGACAGCACGTTCCACCATGTTCTTCAATTCCCGAACATTTCCTGGCCAGCGATACTGCTGAAGCTGAATAATCGCGTCTTCGCTAAAACCTGTAATCTTTCGTCCGGTCTCTTCACGGAATCGATCTAAAAAGAAGTAGGCTAACAGTTCAATATCTTCCGGCCGTTTCCTCAAAGGCGGCACAAGGATTTCCACGACATTGAGCCGAAAATACAAGTCCCGCCGAAATCGTCCTTCGGCCACTGCCATCTCTAAATCGCGATTCGTTGCAGCAATCACGCGGACATCCACCTCAATCGGCTGATTCCCTCCGACTCGCTCAAACGGGTGACCTTCGAGCACACGAAGGAACTTCGCCTGCACGCTGGGACTCATTTCACCGATTTCATCAAGCATGATGGTACCGTTATCGGCAGCTTCAAATTTTCCGACTTTGCGATCTGTGGCTCCGGTAAACGCTCCTTTTTCATGGCCGAACAGCTCACTTTCAAGTAGAGATTCAGAAAGCGCGGCGCAGTTCATACATACAAAAGGACCATTGCTTCGGGGGCTCGAGTAATGGACTGCTCGAGCGATCAATTCCTTGCCAACACCACTTTCACCTCGAATCAGGACGGTGGCCCGACTCGGAGCAGCCTGTAGAATATCCTGCTTTACCTTTTCCAGTGCAGGACTACCTCCAACGATTTCGCTTTCTGCTTCTAGCTGACTTCGTAACTGCTGAATCTCACTACGCGAAAGCGATAAATCTTCGGCTAGCTCCCGCTCTCGACTCAGGCTACGTAACGCCAATCCAATAATGTCTGCCAACGCTAAGGCAAATTCCAGGTCATCCGGATCTAATGACCGCTCGCCATCTGTCGAGTAGGCATGCAGTAAACCGACGATACGATTGTCATAACGAATCGGAGCACAAACAATGCTCGTCGAAGCAATCTCACCCTGACTGTCCCGACTGGCAAGCTTGCTATCGTCGGCAATATCAGCGGCGAGAACCGCTTCTCCGTCGTTTAAAACGGTGGAAGCCAAATAACTGGTAACTCGGTGGTACTTGGATATATTTTTGAGCACACGCGAATCGATCACTTTCAAATCGACACCGGTTACTTTGCCTTCAATGTCATAGGGAGCGAGTAACACCGCGGCCGCATGTGCCTGAGTGCTATTAAATATTCCGTCGAGGGCTGTTTTTGCTATGTCCTGTTCATTACTGCATCCGGCCACGTCAAACGCCAAACTACAGAGATCTGCCACCGATTCACCAATTCGAGAGTCCGGTTGCGTTTCGGTTCGGCGTTGCAACAGGTCGGTTTGGCCTTTCCGGTGAGTGATGGTAGCAACACTTATTGAGTCCAGGACATTGGAATCTTCTAAGACGTCATTGGTGTCACTTCCTAAATGTTCACGGAGTACGCCTGTATCTGCTTCAAAACTGTCGGGGAAGGCAGAGGAGAGCTCTTCCACAAAAGACAGCTGGCAATTAGCGATGCGTATTGTGTCATTGATTACAAGCTGAAGATCACCGCTAATCGGATGGCCGTTAACCAACGTTCCATTGCGGCTTTCCAGATCCCTTAAGACCCATTGATTTTCGCTAAAGAACACCTCGGCATGAAATCGACTGGCTCGATCGTCCTTAATGGTCACTTTATTGGTGGACGCCCGTCCGATCGTGGCGGTTCGCCCCGCCTCAAGACGAATGACATCCACCCACTTGGAACCTTCACGTATCACTAAGTAAGCAAGCATACAATCCCTACAATCCACCCCATCCGAAAGGAGCCTGGTTAATAATGTGCCTTTTTTCTATCAAAACTGTTCCTGAACTTAGTGTATCAAAAACGAACATCCAGCTGAATTCCAGACTGCGTTTTTTTGATACAACTGATAGAATCCGTACTTTTAAGTATCAGCAGGGCATATCGTCTCTAAATGGTACATGAATTGTGTTTGCCTTACCGGGGCTTCTGACAATAATACTAGTGTTAGATTGTTAAATGGCACCGATTAGGGTGAGTTTAATTGCATTTAACAATCATGGCTTCTATTTTGAAGGTCAGGATAAACCTTTGGATACGCCATCAGAAATGACGAAGGAATATTCGACGGACTGTTTGTCCCGTTTTCCAGCATTGGATAATGGCACAGTCTTTCAAAGTATTTGTCACGCTCGTTTTGAGTGAATTGAACAGAGAATTATTTGAGGTACTAATCCCAGTACCTGGTATGTGGCTGCCAACAGCTACGGGGAATTTGACTAAGGAGTTCCAACTATGATGAGTCATCGTGCATATAAACGCATTGCGGGTGTGGCCGCCCTGATGGCTGTCGCTTTTACTTTCCAATTCGTTTATGCCGGCGGGAATGGTTTTTTCCGTAACAACAGTGTGGGTGGGATCTCCATTAATGCTGACGGTGTAGTGAGTAACGTGGATGTCGAAAGCCGCAAGCTGCTCCTGAAAGAAATGCGTCAGAACATGCAACCTGCAAAAGGTAAAATGGCGGCCAGAACCGAACTGCGTACGGTTTCACTTCGAGGACTCGAAGCAGCTATCGCTGACGCCGTTGCCAATCAACAGGGTGCCTTACCAGATGAAGTAAAGTATCTGGCTGGTTTGCAACGGATCCAATACATTTTTATTTACCCTGAACAGCAGGATATTGTGTTGGCCGGCCCTGGCGAAGGTTGGAAAATTGACGACAAAGCCAATGTAGTTGGCGTTACCACAGGACAACCAGTATTACTATTGGATAATCTCCTCAGTGCTTTGCGAGCCGTAAATGCAAAACAACCGGAACGTATCAGTTGCTCCATCGATCCTACCAAACAGGGATGGGTAAACTACAAAAGCACGTTGAACCGCTTGTCTCAGGCTGGTGTTCGCAACCCGAACATTTTGGCGCCTCAACTGAAGCGTGCTATGGGGAACCAAACGGTTTCCATCAATGGTGTCCCCGGTGATACTCACTTCGCACGAATTCTTGTTGCGGCAGATATCCGCATGAAACAGATCGCTATGGAGTTGGATGACTCAAAAGTCTTACCTGGATTCATTTCCACCGCTCGTAACTCAGTCAGCGTCACCAGTTCCAATATCAATCCACGTTGGTGGCTGGCATGTAACTATGACAGTGTTGCCCGTGACGCTCAGGGACTTGCCTGGGAAATCCGCGGACAGGGAGTCAAGACGATGACCGAATCTGAACTTTACCAGGCTGACGGAAAGGTTCAGGCAGTCGGCAAAGACCCTGCCGCTCAAAAGTGGGCCAAGATGATGACCGATCGCTATAACGCATTGGGCAAAGAAGATCCAGTGTTCACCGAATTGCGTAATGTCATGGACATGTGTGTTGCCGCCGCAGTCATTCGAAATCATAATCTGCAGCAAACAGCTCAGCTTGAACTTCCACACCTGCTCGGAACCCAACGAAGTGTGGCCACCGAAGCATGGCACACGCCGCGTCAAGTCAGCACACAAACCAGTTTCATTAAGACATCTCGTGGTTTAGTTGTGACCGCTTCAGGCGGAGTCGACATTGACTACCTGTCGCCAACACAGAACCCAACATTAAGCCCTGAAGTACAGGCTGTGTGGAAAAAAGCCGAAGCCCAGTACTCATCCGGACAATGGTGGAACTAGGTCCTCGACCCCACATTGCCTCACGCTTCGTTCAATCAACGACAAAGCCTTCCCGGTGCTATACCGGGAAGGCTTTTTTTTGTAGCTTTGTAGATAGAATTCAACTCGATCATTCGCTAAAGGCATGCCATTGACCATGTCCCAAACAGGCAACATTCTGGGTCTTGATATCGGCGGTGCTAATATCAAACTAGCTACAGATGACGGCAGTTTTCTAAAGGCCGTCACGTTTCCTATGTGGAAGCAGCACAGACAGCTAACAGCAACCATTGAGTCGCTACTGACCGAATACACTCAATCCGGTGGCGTCCTTTCTGCCATAGCTGTCACCATGACCGGCGAGTTGGCCGATTGCTTCGAATCGAAAAAAGAAGGAGTTGTTTCGATATGCGAATCCGTAAGCTCAGCCACCAGGGATGCAACCGACGTTCATTTCTATATGACCGATGGGCAGTGGTGTCGTTGTCGTGACGCCCGGAAGAATTGGGAGCGATTGGCAGCTTCCAATTGGCATGCAACCGCCAACCTAGCTGCCAAACTACGTCCTTTCGGTGCCTCGATCCTGCTCGACATTGGTACGACAACTACCGATATCATTCCGATAAAAGGCGGAGAAGTTGCGACGACTGCACGCGATGATTTAGCGAGACTCCAGGCCGGACAGCTGGTTTACTGTGGAGTCGAACGGACTCCGCTATGCAGCCTCCTCTCTGAATTCCAACTCGACTCGGTGGCAACCCCGATTGCTCGCGAGCTGTTTGCTACGACGCTCGACGTCTTTTTACTGACTGGTGAAATCGCCGAACGACCAAACTGTACAGCTACAGCCGACGGCAATCCAGCGACGAGAGAATACGCAAAGCGAAGACTTTCCCGCATGATCTGTGAATGCCCTGATTTAATCCAGCCTCAGCAGCTTGACGCGATGATACATCAGGCTCGTAAAGCCATTGTCGATTTGATCGCCAAAGCATTTAACAAGGTGTCCTCGTCACTCAACACGCCTGCAGACGCGATCATTGCCGCCGGGCAAGCCAACTTCTTAAACAACGAACTTCGAACCGATGCTGAAGTCATTTCCCTCGAAACGCTCTGTTCTGTCGACACAGCCGACCTAGCTCGGATTGGCCCGGCCTATGCGGTGGCCTCATTGCTAAAACAGGATCTTTCGGAGACGCAGCAATGAAGTCGCAGAATAATAAAATCAATCTCGTCAAAGTGGGAGGAAGCCTGCTGCGTCGTGAAGGCCTGGCAGCTAAACTTGGCAACTATCTGGACAATCTAAACTCTCCCTTAACCATCCTTATTTGCGGAGGAGGCTCACAGGTTGAACGATTAAGACAACAACAACTTCAGTTCAATCTCTCTGCCAACGAATGCCACACAAACAGCATTCTTGTAATGGATCGCAACACTCGCCACGTTTGCGATCAACTTCAGGCTACCGTGCTCAATGACTGGAACGCACTCAGACAGAACGTCACAGATTCCTCAACTCAGGAACAGACAAACACGGTCATCGGATTCGAAGTTTCCAACTTTATGACATTGCATGAACCACAATTACCTCCACCGTTACTGCCATCCTCCTGGGAAACGACGAGTGATTCGATAGCAGCACGCATTGCAAGCGTACTCGACGCTGATTTACACCTTTTAAAGTCAGCGACTCCTCCAGTTCAGCAGCATAAAATACTGGCTCGGCGTGGCTACGTTGACGGTCAGTTTCCTGCAACTGCTGCTAACATCAGTTCGGTAAGATTAGTAGATTTATTCCACTGATACGGAACGAAGGAATCTAACTGCGAAATCACTTCCACCGTGCTCGTTACCCGAGCATTCATCTCAATCAGTACATCTGCGTCTTCATGTTCGCCAAGGATCAGATCCAGGCCTACCCAGCCACGACTCTCAGACAGCGGCAACGCTGAGAACACTTGATCTGCCAGACGCCAGGCTCGAGCACGATGTTCCTGGTCTTCTATCAAACTGGCTGACTCGTACTCGAATCCATGTTGGCCACCCAATAGCTGATAGCATGGTGGCAGGAGGGCGGGTCCTTTGGGAGTGACCATTGCCGCAACACTCACAGAGGTTCCGGATACATACTCTTCCAACAACCATCGTCCCGTCTCAGGAAATGCTTCCGTAGCATATTGCACGCCAACTCCACCCGTACCACAAACCGGCTTGAGCAACGTCGGTGAATCTGCGATGACAAACTCAGATTCGCCATTCTCCAGAATCCCCCATGAGGGCATCCTCACATCATGCTGTTCAGCCCAGCGATGGAGTCGAATTTTATCGACTCCCAATTGCAATAGTTTGTATTCGGGACCGAGCAGACTTCCGCCCGCAATGACACAACGTCCGGCAGCATCCTCCAATAGTCGCCCTAACTCAGGAGCGACAATCTGAGTCCAGTCGGCACCGCGGCAGCATTCTTCAAACACAGCCCACGGTGTCGTAGGCTCTGCGTAGAGTACGACCGGAGATTTGCCATCGACACTGGCCAGATCCTGTAACTGTTTTCCAAACTCGGTCAGACGGCTATCTATTGAAACCCAGACTTCCACCTCCGGCATCGTTAGATAAATTTCCACTAGCTGCTTCAACATCAAACAGCCATCAAAAATCAAATTGGGCAATTGATGGAAATCATCTAATTCGGCCAGACAGGAATCGTGTCGATTGACCTTTGACGGCAGCAAAGCCCCGCCACCGGATACCATTTCGTAAAGATAGACGCGCATGCAATTCTGAGTTGCTTAGAAGATACCTAGTTGATCACGAGCATCTTCGGTCATGCAGTCCGGAGTCCAGGGAGGATCCATCACAATTTTTACTTCGACTTCCGCCACTTCCTCGAGAACCGACACGACTTGCTTGCTATTGGCGATCAACTGCGGACCAGCAGGACACATCGGACTGGTCATGGTCATGTCGATCTTCACATCCTGCTTCGTATCATCTTCTTCATTCGCTTCAAAATCGACTTTATAGATCAACCCTAAGTCGACAATATTGACGAACAGTTCGGGGTCGATCACTTTTTTGAGTTCTTCGCGAACATGATCTTCAGTTAGTGCCATAGTCTCTTAACTCCCTGCAGTGTAGACATTAATCGTCTTCGCATACCTTAACAAAGACAGCTCCATTTTCAACCTTAACTTCGTGACTGGCCGTAGGGCGAGTTGCTGGTAAGGTTTTAGCCTTACCGGTACAAACATCAAATCGTGCTCCGTGTCGCGGGCAGATTAAGTCGCAACCGTCGAGCTCTCCGTCGGACAACGGCCCGTCATCATGAGTACAGACATCGTCAATACAATAGAACAGGCCATTTACATGTACCAGGACAACGATTCGGTCAGCAACTTCAAGAATCGTCTTTCCGGGGTCCTCCAACTGATCGACCGTCGCCACTTCAACAAATTCGGTCATGGTGTCCCCTTCGGCCTGCCGCCTTTATTCCGTCCTTTATGCCGCCTTTATTCGTAGTCCCGAACGCGTCGAGCGATCGCCAGTCCCAGAGCATCCCGAACACTGTCGATCGTAATTCGATCGAAAATCTGCTGGAAAAACCCTGTCACAATCAAACGCATAGCTTCTTTCCGGGTAAATCCACGGCACTGTGCGTAGTAAATCATTTCTTCATCTACTTTGCCGGTCGTACTGCCATGAGTACATCGCACATCATCCGCTTCAATTTCAAGTCCCGGAATAGAATCCGCTCGGGAACTATTGGATAGCAACAGGTTATCGTTTCTCTGATAACCATCGGTTTGCTGTGCCTGTTCGTCCACTTTGATCATCCCACGCCAGACGGTATGAGACTTATCCTGCAAAGCGGCCTTGTATAGAAAATCGCTGTAGCAATTTGCTTGTTTATGATACTGCTGGGTGTGATATGAGAGATGCTGTTTATTCTCGGTAAACAGCACTCCATTCATCTGAGAACGGGCTCCTTGACCATCGAGTACGACATGCTGATTCACCTTGGAAAGCCGCGACCCCATCGCTGCACTAGTCCATTGCAAATGAGCATCACGTCCAACGATTGCTTTTTGGCGAGCAAAATGCCAGACACGCTGTCCCCAGTTCTGCAGGTTGACGTATCGAAGATTCGCTCGATCTCTCACTATCAGTTCAATCGCTCCACAGTGCAGGCCTTCGGTCTCTTCAGTACTACAGGCTGTTTCAGCGAGTAACGTGGCGCTGGCACCATCCTCCAGAATAACGATCGTATGTCCGAGATCCACTCCGCCATCGGCCAAAGAGGACAAGACGTGAAACGGTTGTTCCACATGAACTCCTCTAGGAACATACAGCAACTGGCCACCAGTCCAGCAGGAGGCATGCAGTGCTGCGAATTTATCTTCCCGGTCAAATGCGCGTTGAAACAGCAATGACTCAAGTAAGCCACTGTGCTCACTAACCAATCGATCCAGACTCCCAAAAACGACACCTTGCTCTTTCAAATCATCCGACATCGAGTCAGCCAGGCAGATTCCGTTATGGCTGTGCACGGCACCACCCAGTTCAACTCCGGCAGAGAGCAGGGGAGTGACGTCATCAACTCCCTCTACATTTTCCGCACTGGGCATCGAGAATTTATCCAGCTTGAACAAGCGAATATCGGTTCGCATCCACTCTTCTTCACGGCGAGTGGGCCATTGCTGATCGTTAAATTGACTCCAGGCGTCATTACGTTGGTCTGTCACCCAGTCAGGTTCAGTTCGACCTGAGAGAAATGCCTGAAAACCTTCGGCGTTAAAACCTAATTGCGTCACGAAACTTCTTTATCTATCTCAAAGCAAGTTGTGCGTCTAAGGCGACATCAACTCACTCGGTTGTTAGTGAATTAGTAATGCCCGGTCGGGCACACACTTAGAGGGGACTAGCCGACCGACCCTTCCATTTGGAGTTGAATCAGTCGATTAAGCTCTACGGCATATTCCATGGGAAGTTCTTTTACCAGCGGCTCGATAAACCCATTAACAATCATGGCACTTGCCTCGGTTTCGGACAGTCCGCGACTGGTCAAATAGAACAGCTGTTCTTCACCAATCCGGGAAACACTCGCTTCGTGTCCGATAGAGACATCCTGTTCCATGATTTCAATATACGGATAGGTATCACTGCGACTTTCAGGGTCAAGAATCAATGCATCACAGACGACGTTGTTCTTCGCATGCGTCGCCCCTTCTTCCACTCGAACTAACCCGCGGTAACTACTGCGTCCGCCATTTTTCGAAATGGATTTGGAGATGATCTGACCTGTCGTATGCGGAGCAGCATGGACTAACTTAGCTCCGGCATCCTGATGCTGGCCATTGCCAGCGAAGGCGATCGATAAAATTTCACCATGGGCACCAGGCTCCATCATATAGACGGCTGGGTACTTCATCGTCAATTGGCTACCTAGATTTCCATCAACCCATTCCATCGTGGCGTCTGCATAACAAACAGCTCGCTTGGTCACCAAATTGTAGATATTGTTGGCCCAGTTCTGGATCGTTGTATAACGGCAACGTCCATTTTTCTTAACGATCACTTCGACCACAGCTGAATGGAGGCTATCGCTGCTATACATCGGAGCGGTACAGCCTTCGACGTAGTGAATTTCAGCACCTTCATCCACGATAATCAGCGTTCTCTCAAACTGCCCCATGTTCTGAGCATTAATTCGGAAATACGCCTGTAGTGGGAATTCGATCTTTACGCCTGGTGGAACGTAAATAAAGGATCCGCCGGACCAAACCGCTGAATTCAAAGCGGAAAACTTATTGTCTTCCGAGGGAATAATTGTTCCAAAGTACTCACGAAACAGTTCCGGGTGTTCTTTAAGTGCCGAGTCGGTATCCGTGAAGATCACTCCCTGCTTCTCTAAGTCTTCCGCGACACTACCGTAAACGACTTCACTTTCAAATTGAGCTTTAACGCCAGCGAGGAATTTACGTTCCGCTTCAGGAATCCCTAACCGGTCGAACGTCTCCTTGATTTCCTCGGGCACATCGTCCCAACTCTTCTCCTGACCATCCGTGGGTTTCAGATAGTAATAGATATCCTGAAAGTTGATATCGATATCACCACCCCATTCAGGCATGGGTTTGCTTTCAAAGATTTCCAGGGCCTTCAAGCGGAACTCCAGCATCCACTCCGGTTCTTCTTTCATCGCGGAAATCTGACGAACGATTTCCTCGTTGAGACCTTTTTGCGCCTTAAACACTGCTTCCGTTTCAGTACGGAAGTCATACTTATTGATTTCGCCAATCGACTCAGCTTCATCATTTTTATCAGGAGTGATTTCAGTTGCCATTTTATTTCTCTCCGCGTTTTTGCGGTGTAGGATTAAGTTCTATTCGCCTGCCATCGCCAGATTTTCAGCTTCGGCTTCCGGATAAGCTGCCCGAATGCGCTCGTATCCATTCGCATGTAATTCTTCAGCTAATTCGGAACCGCCTGTTTCCACCAAACGCCCGCCCAGCATGACGTGAGTGAATTCCGGTGGGTTATGGACGAGTAGTTTGTCGTGATGAGTAATGATCAACAGTCCCATTTTTTCGCGACCAATGTCAGCAATACTTTCGCTAGCCAGTCGAACCGCATCGGCATCCAATCCACTGTCCGTTTCATCCAGGATGGCGAATTTTGGCTGTAACATAGCTAACTGCAGAATCTCCGCTCGCTTCATTTCTCCTCCCGAGAAACCATCGTTGACGTAGCGTCGAGCAAACTCCATATCCATCTGCAATTGCTGCATTTTATCTTTCAGTTCCCGACGAAAATCCTTCATCGGGATCAGGTCTTCGCCTTCTTTACGCTCCGGATTACGAACGTTGGTGGTGGAGTGACGCAGGAAGTCTGCCATTTTCACACCGGGAATCGCAACGGGGCGTTGAAATGCCATGAACATTCCTGCCCGAGCACGTTCATCCGGCTCCATTTCCAACAAATCTTCACCGTCGAGTGTGATTGAACCACCTGTAACTTCGTACTTAGGGTGCCCCATAATGGCCTGACCTAACGTACTTTTCCCGGAACCATTGGGCCCCATCAAGGCGTGTGTTTCACCATGCTTAATTTCCAAATCAACGCCACGCAGGATCGGTTTTCCTTCGACGGCGACCTGAAGATTTTCAATTTTAAGAACGTGTGTCATTCTCTCTCTTTTATCACGAGTGACTTTGTTTCACTCGAACCTTCTCAAACTGTTTTTGTTTCTAAATAACAAGTCGGTTCTACTGCCTGAACTATTTAACTTTCTGATGATCAAAAACCAGATCGTTGTTGTCCGGAGCGGCGACAAATCCTGAGTGGTGCGGTACAGGCAACTGGTCGGCTACCTTAACACCTTTCGCTCCAATCGAATCGGCTCCCGTACCTTCCTTCTTGGCGATACGACGACCTCGAATCTTATCCTGAATCCGCATCAATCCTTCCAGCAATGATTCAGGGCGAGGAGGACATCCTGGCACATAAACATCGACGGGAACAACCAAATCAACGCCTTTAACGACGTGATATCCCCACTTGAAGTAGGGTCCACCACCTACCGTGCAAGCTCCCATGGCAATGACGAATTTTGGATCAGGCATCATGTTGTATAATCGGCGAACTCGACTGGCCATTTTGTACGTTACCGTCCCGGCCACAATCATTAAGTCGGCCTGACGTGGTGTCGCCCGGAAGGCACCGGCACCAAATCGATCCAAATCGTATCGACTTGCCCCCGAAGCCATCATTTCGATCGCACAACAAGCTAATCCGAATGTCATCGGCCAAATACTCGATTCCCGTGCCCAATTGATGGCCTGTTCGACCGTCGTGACCATTACGTTTTCTTCAAATCGTCCTTCAATCCAGGATTGTGGCTGATTCATGATTATTCCTGTTTCGTTTTTTAGTAACTTCGCAAAAGTCATCGAGCAGATTGTTGCCCGCTTCACTCTCGCCTGAATTATAAAATTGGTAGTTGGTTTTCAGAGGATGACGCCGTTGTAACTTCGAACGTGCAATTACAGGCTCCATCCAATCGACATTCAGCTAACCGAACAGTCTCTCCCAGAATCTCAGAGAACAGCATCTTCTCCATACTGCATACGCTGCGATCGTGGTCTGCAATTTCCGGATAGGGACAGGCTTCAACGTTGAGTACCGGCAATGCACCGGAATGATCCACATGAATCGGCAAACGTTTATCAGCGAAGATATCCGAAAGCGCCTTCAGACGCTCGTTCATGTCCTGACCTTGCACCTGATCCATGTACATATCTGCCAAGCGGCGAGAAATACGTTGCATCAAGCCTTGTCGAACTTCCTGATCTTCAATCGCCCGGATTTCACCCCATAAAGCAATGGCCAGATCAGCAAAGTTTTGACCACTGCGTCGCCGGCCTTTCGTTGTCAACTCATACTTGTGATAGGGGCGACCTCGCTCAGGACGTACAGCCGTACGCTCGATGTACCCTTCCGAGAGCAATCGCGTCAATCGTTGACGCACCGCCGTCCCGGTCACACTTAAGATTTCTGACAATTCAGCAACAGTCAGCATGCCCTGCTTACGCAGCACATCCAGAATAGTGACATCGGAATCCATGATTCCTGAGCTCATTTAATCCATACCTCGGTCCCACAACCAATACTGCTGGCTAACGCAATACGGCATAAGACGTAGATTCTGTTACATATACGGCAACTAAGTGGTTATCGGGCGAAAATCCCCAAAACCATCTAAATAATAAGCCTATTTTCTATTTTTTACAATGATAGGTTTGAAAAAGATTGGCCCTTTTTTAATTGACGTAACCTCTTTATTTCCAATAGGTTATAATCAATCCACTCGGCACATCGAATTAATTCACAATTCCTCAATTCGCTAGCCGATTAACTCTATTGAGTTTGAGTACTTTTACACTACTCACGTGCCTTTAAGGAAGACCTATATTCACTATGAAACAGCCAGTCACTTTGAAATCCGCCATTTTCTGGATGCTTCTGCTCACCTTTGGCCTGTGGACGATCACTTCCCCCGCTCAAAATAACTCTGAATTGCCTCCAGGTGAAGATCAATCTGCTGTTTCTGAAGAGGACCATGCGGGTTCGAACGGGCCACCAACCGATTCAGCTGAACCTCAGTTAACCATTACGGCAGACAAAGAAGAAAAACCTGAATTAAGCACGGGTGAATTCATCGATAAACTAGCCGGCACAGCAGTCGATCAAATTGCCAGCGTGCTTTTCCGCAGAATAGGTGCTTCGCAACAGGAATCCATTCAATACAAACACGTTGAGTACTACTATCGAACTACCGACGCTTCCGGGGCAACCACCGACTTTGAACTGCTTCAAGGAGGCGACCAACAGATTTCGCAACAAGATGTAGAAGCGGGGCTAAAGGCTGGCATTTACAACGAAAGCAAAATCACTTCCGGTACACTCGGAGCAGGAACCGATGCAGTTCGAGTTGAATTTGTATCAAAAACGGTCAAAGAAGCAACCTACATCCGGGACGCCGACGGAGTCTTCAAAGCGAAAGAGAAAATCCTCGAAAAGCTTTCTCAAGAGGACACGTTATCGGATGTTGCTGTTACCGAACTTCTGGATGCTAACCTTCTGGTACTCGATGACGAGGGCAATCACATTCAAACAGGGCAGGCTGGTGGAATTCCTTTTGTTGTCCTATGGCTGGCTTGTGGTGCTGTCTTCTTCACCGTTTTCATGAAGGGCGTCAATCTCTGGGGAGTAAAGCATGCCATTGAAGTGGTACGAGGAAAGTACGACAATCCGGACGAAGAGGGGGAGGTCACCCACATGCAGGCATTGGCTTCCGCCTTATCCGCAACCGTTGGATTAGGAAACATTGCCGGAGTCACGATTGCGATGACAATGGGCGGGCCAGGTGCCTTTTTCTGGATGATGGCCTGCGGCTTCTTTGGCATGACCAGTAAATTCGTCGAATGTACACTCGGACAAAAATACCGTCGCATTAAAGAAGACGGCAGCGTTCTTGGTGGCCCAATGGCCTACCTCCCTCATGGCCTTCATGAACTTGGCCTTGGCTGGTTAGGAGTCATCCT
>CEUY01488261.1_pt1 | contig 15144 bp, 9 predicted proteins | sample 361481 | NCBI WGS metagenome assembly CEUY01 (sample SAMEA2622737, study PRJEB7988) | marine metagenome | isolation source: saline water (ENVO:00002010), including
CTTGAAGAGCATAAGAAACTTGAAATCCAAGTTGCTACTTTAAATAATGAGAAGAAGCTTAAAATTCAAGCAGAAGATGTTACTCGTGCAGAGGAACTTGAAAAAGTTGAAACTTCTAAAAGAGTTGCAGAAGGTAACATTCAAAAAGATCTTGTTGTAGAACAAGGTATGAAAGAAGTTGCTGATGTTCAATCTCAACGTGTTGAAATCGAACGTAAAATTGCAAAAGAAGAAGAAGAGACAAATAACTTACGTGCGTTTGAAAAAGCAAATCGTGAGAAGAAAGTTCAAGTTACTGATGCAGAAGCTGCTGCAGAAGCTAAACAAACCGAAGAAATCACAAGAGCAAAAGCAGAAAGATTATCAGCAGAAGAGAATGCTGCACGTGATAAGGTTAATGCAGACGCTAAACTTTACAAAGATACACAAGAAGCAGAAGCAATTTCAGCACTTGCAGAAGCAAAACGTAAAGATATTTCAGCTACTGGATTAGCAGAAGTTGAAGTTGAAAAAGAAAGAGCAGAAGCTATTAAGCTTGTTGGTCAAGCAGAAGCAAGTAAAGTTGAACTTGTTGGTAAAGCAGAAGCTGAAGCTAAAGAAGCAGTTCTTAAAGCAGCAGAAGCTGGTTCAGCAGAAAGCCGTGAATTCGATAAGTGGCAACGTCAAATTGATATGGAAGAGAAAGTTCGTCTTGCTCAAGTTGAAAGTGACAAAGAAGTTGGTATCGAAAGTGCGAAAGCTATGGGTGACACATTATCTAATGCTGATATCACTCTATTCGGTGGTAACGAAATCGCTGCAATCAAAGAAGCTATTTTAGGTGGTAAGAAATTAGACGCACGTATTAGTAGTTCTGAGCACTTGTCAAAAGCTGCTGAACGCTATAAAGACGGTGACGAAAACCTAATAAACGATATTAAAGAAGTTCTACAAGCTTCTGACGTATCAACAGGTGATTTAAGTAATGTTGCTATTGCACAAGCATTATCTTCAAATCCTGAAATATTTAACAAATTGAAAGACGTATTTGGTAAATAATAATATAATAAGCCCCTTTGATTAGGGGTTTATTACCAAAATTATAAAAAAAGAAGCAAGGAGTTATTTAAACAATGAGCAATGAAAATGCTGTAAATGACGCTGTTAAAAGTGGTGGCTCGTATGAAATAATCAGAGATAGATTGTTAGAGCAAAGTAAAAAATTATCTATAAAAGTAGAGAAGCTTAATGAGCAAAGAATCAAAGAATTTGGTGGTTCTAAAAATGAAATTCTAAGTAAAATAAAAATTAGAACAGAAAATAATTGTGTTCCTATTGATATGGCACAAGTTAATGGTCAACTATTAGTTGGCTATCAAGTTAGTGTTGGAATGAAAACAAGTGTTCAGGTTGAGGACGTTTTTTATCTTTATGATTTAATAGAAGACGCTGGAAATTATAAATTAGTTCAATCTGATATTAAACAAAGTTTCCTTTATGATCCTGAGTTCGTTTCTGCTTTTAAAACATTAATGACTTACTATAAAGGCAATCAATTAACTCAAATTTCAAGAAAACAGAATAGCCTTTATCTTTCATTCCAGATTGGTTCTAGCTATTCAGATAGAAAAGTTTTTAAATTTAATATTAAAGATGATCAAGTTAAGTATGAAAATGATAGAGCACACGAAGAATTTACTTCTGGTGGTAATTTCTGTTTTGATTGGATCGAAACAACAAGAAAAGACCATGTTTTAGGTAACAACCCACACGTTTCTATCTTAGATAAAGTTTTTGTTGAAACTATTGGTGGTGATCTTTCTATCAAAATAGAAAACAATACAGAAGTTGGCGGTGAAATTTATAAAGAACCTGTTGAAGATAAAATGCAAGCATTGGAAGATGGTAAAATCTCTTATGCGGAAGTTGGTGATTTAATTCTTTTAAAAGTTAAACCATATAATGAAGACGATAGATACTTTATTTTCAATACAATAACAGAAGATGTTATTCGTGCTGATTCATTAGCAAAAGCTTGTGTTGAACTTCCTGAAAATCATGGTGTTATTTTCCCTGACGGTTATTATTTAACAAATGGTGTTTATAAGTTTTTTGAAAATGAATCAGAAGGATTAGAGTATTTTAGTAAAATTCGTTCTCCTAATGGTGAAGACCATTTATTTATCTTTTTTGATCCAACAGAACAGTGTTATGTGCTTTACCCATATAACTTAATAAACAAAGCTGTTGATAATCCTATTCATGGTCACGGTTACAGTGTTTATGAAAATGGTCAAATCATGATATTTAGACATAGTGATAATGAAGTTGCTTCAAAAATACATCCTTTAACAGTTTGGAAAACTCCTTTTTATTCTGACGAATACTTTCTGGAAATAGAAAAATTAAGAAACTTAGAAGAAAGAGACCGTTTCTTAATAAATATAGGTAATGCAGAGTTAGTTTCAGCTATTTCTGAATTGTATGATATTATTAATTTTTCTAAAAAAGAAGAAGTTTCTACTTCTATTTATGAAGGTTTAATAAAGTCAAGCCAAAAAACAATCGATGATTACCATTGGCTAAAAGATGAAAAAGTTCAATCATTAGAAGCCGACTTAAGGGAGTTGATGGCTACTTCTGAACTTATCATTGACGAATTCGAAAAAGTAAAAAGCATTCAAAAACAAGCTGAAAGTGTTCTTAATGAAACAAAAGAAGAGCATGATGAATTAATTAGTAAAGTTAAACTAGCTTCTCCTGATAAGGCAACTGAGTATGTTGTTCTATTGGGTGAAATTAATCAACATATTGGTCACTTGATTTCAATTAAATCTCAACGATATATCGACGTTGACGCTATTGAAACAATGAAAAGTAAAATTGAAGAAGTTAAAGTTTCTGTTAATGACAAACTATTGAATCTATTACAAGATAAAAAATCATTTGATGATTATTTCAAAAGTATTGAAAAAATCGAATTAAAAATGAAACAAGTTGAAAAAGTTGTTGACGTTGAACCATTAAATGAAGAATTAGAAAAAGTAAATCAAAATATCTCAACAATAAACAGTGAGATTAATGATATTGAAGCAAAAGATTCAACAATTACTTCAATGATTCTTGATCATGTTTCAGAAGTTTTTTCTAAACTAAACCAAACAACAGCCAAATTAAAAACCTTAAGAAAGAGTTTCTTATCAAAAGAAGCAAAAGTTGAATTTGCTGCTCAATTTAAATTGCTTTCTCAAAGTGTTTCTAATGGTATAGGAAATGCAGATACTCCTGATGCTTGTGATCATGAACTTTCAAATGTTATTGGACAAATTGAAAAATTAGAAGCTAAATTCTCAGATTTTGATGAATACTTAGAAGAAATTTATGTAAAACGAGAAGAAGTTAGAGGGGCATTCGAATCTCACAAACAGCAACTTGTTAACAATATTCAAAAACGTATTTCTAATTTAGTTCGTGCTGCCAATGTTAATCTTAACAGTATAACTAAGAAAGTAGAAAGCTTTGACGATTTAGACTCTTTGAATACATATTTTTCTTCTGATTCAAGTGTTCTTAAAGTTTTATCTTTAATTGAGAATATTAAAGAAGTTGGTGGTGAAGTTCAATCGGAAGAAGTTCAAAGTCAATTGAATAAAATCAAAGATATGTCTATGAGATCTTTAAGAGATAACAAAGACATCTTTAAAGACGGTGGTAAAGTTATGGTTATGGGTAAACATGATTTTGCTGTAAACCATGCTCCACTTGATTTAACTATTCTTAATAAAGACGGAAAAATGGTTTCTCACTTGACTTCTACTGAATATTATCAAGAAATCAATAATGATAGAATTAATGAATTAAGTCATTTATGGAATAGTGAGTTACCTTCTGAAAGTGACGAAGTTTATCGTTCTGAATATTTAGCATATCTTGTTTTAAATGATGCTATCAATAACAGCAATGAACTCAGTATTGAAAAACTTGAAGAAGCAAAAAAAGATGGCACTTTAGGTAAAATTATCAATGGATATTCGAGTTCCAGATATAAAGACAGTTACATTAAAGGTGTTCACGACCATGATGCAGAATTGTTCTTAGTTCCAATTTTACAAGCTTATGTTGGAGCTGGCAGTATGACTTTACCACAAAAATGTAGAAGTTATGCATTGGCTTTATATTTTTCAAAAACAGAAGAGTTTATTAATGAATATAAAGTAAAAGCTAAAAATGCAAATTCATTAAGAGTTTTATTGAATAATGTTGAAGCTTGGAATAGTTTAATTGAAGAAGTTGTTGTTAAAAGCAAGAACGAATTGCCTAACTTAAATGATTCTGATTTAAATACTACTATTGAAGCATTCTTAGGACTTCTTGTTAGCTCTAAATTTGAAATGGCTAATAATTCCCAAGAGTTATTGAGAGGTTTTGAAGGATTCTTAAAAAGAAAATCAGTTGAGATTATTTTCGATGGAACATATATTGATTACTTTGAAGATGTTGTTTTATGGATTAGTAGTTATGTTAATTCTGAAAATAAAGTTGAACTCAAAGATTTTGTTTATGAAGCAGCAGCATTATTTGTTCAAAGTCACGGAGATCAAAAGAAAGAAAAATCTTCTGTTCAAGTCTTTAAAAAAGAAATTGACCTTAACATTAAAGTAAAAGGTTTGATTGGAGAACATAGAAGTGTTGAAGAAGGTAGTAAATCAATTACATTGGATGGTTTTCTAGATAGACTTAAATATCATCATGACGTTTTTTATCCTAGCTTCGAAGCCTTTGTTGAGTTAAGAAAAGAAGTTTCTGAATCTGAGAAAGAAAAATTATGTTTAGAAGATTTTAAATCTAAACCATTAACTTCTTTTGTAAGAAACAGATTAATTTCAGAAGTTTATTTCCCTATGATTGGTGATAACTTAGCAAAACAAATTGGTACTGTTGGTGACACTAAGCGTAGTGATTTAATGGGCTTATTGTTACTTATTTCACCACCTGGTTATGGTAAGACAACATTGATTGAATATGTAGCTAATAAACTTGGATTAGTTTTTGTAAAAGTTAACTGTCCTTCTATTGGTCATAGTATTACTTCATTAGACCCAAGAGAAGCTACTGATTCTACGTCAAGAAAAGAAATAAACAAGATTAACTTATCTTTTGAAATGGGAAGTAACGTTTTGCTTTATTTAGATGATATTCAACATACTAATCCAGAATTTTTACAGAAATTTATTTCTTTATGTGATGGAACAAGAAGAGTTGAAGGTGTTTGGGAAGGTAAAACTAAAACTTATGATATGAGAGGAAAAAGATTCTGTGTTGTTATGGCAGGAAACCCTTATACTGAAACAGGTGAATCATTTAAGATTCCTGATATGTTAGCAAACCGTGCCGATATCTACAATTTAGGTGATATCTTAGGTGGTAAAGTAGACGTATTTAAGTTAAGTTATATTGAAAACTCATTAACTTCAAATTCAGTATTAGCTCCACTTGCTACTAGAACAATGGAAGACGTTTATCGATTCGTTAAGCTTGCAAGAGGAGAGAACATTCCATTAGACGATTTTGATTTCAATTATTCTCCTGCAGAAGCTAATGAAATTACAAGTGTTCTTAAACATATGGATTCGATTCTTGAAGTTGTGTTTAGTGTTAATATGGAATATATTAAATCTGCTGCTGCTAATGATAAATATCGTGTAGAACCACCATTTAAGCTTCAAGGTTCTTATCGTAATATGAACAAAATGACTGAGAAATTAGTTTCTGCAATGAATAGTAATGAAATTACAAATTTAATTATTGATCATTATACTGGTGAATCTCAAACATTAACGTCTGGTGCTGAGTCTAATATGCTTAAATTAAAATCATTAATGGGGCAATTAAATGAGCATGAAGAAGAACGTTGGGAAATGATTTGTTCTGAGTTTAATAAGAATAGAAAAATGGGTGGTGACGATGCAGATTCAATGCAGAAGGTTGCTATGCAGTTAGCTGAAATGACTGAGATTCTTAAGCTTGTTAAAAATAATAAGCCTAAGAAAGAAAGTAAGGTTAATGAAGAAAAGAACAATGAACTTTATTTAGTACAATTAGAGCATTTGATTGAAAATATTAAAGAAAATCAAAGTGAAGAAAAACTGATTGAATTGTTCTCTAAAAGAATTGAAGATATGCAAGAAAACTTTATTAAAATTATTGCAGAAAAAGACAAACAGTTTGCTGAAGTTTTTGATCCAATGGTTAAATATTTTGAAACTGCTTTGAAAAAGCATGAGCAAAAGAAACTTGAAAATCAAAATAAAAAATAATTAAAACATAGAAGACTCCTCTGAGGAGTCTTTTTTTTATTGTCTCTTATTTTTTATGTGAGAAAATGATGTTGCTAAACAAATATTAAAAAGGATTTTAAAATGTTTAAAGTGGATAAATATCTTTTTTTCTTCATTCTTATTAATGGATTTATTTTGTCTCCATTGTTTTTCTTATTTGTTGATTTTTTTGTTATAGAGTTTATCAATCAAAATAACAATATATTTTCTAATTTTTATTCTAAATTTGGAGTTTTTTTACTCTTTTTTAGTCTTTCTTTATGTGTTTCTTTTTTTATTTCTAAATTGTTATTGTCTTTTAAGGTTTTAAATAATAAAGATTTTGCTATTGAATATTTAAAAGCAATAGACCTTTATTTTAAAAACAATATAAATTTAAAAACAGTAGAACAAATAAAAGAGATTGTTTTTATCGATCTTAAACCTAGAAAGACTTTTTTATATACTTTTAATTTTTTATTCTTGGTAAGTTTTACATATCTTCTTTTTGTTTCTATGTATAAAATTGAGTATTATAGTATTGTTTTTCTTGCTTTTTTATTCTTTATTGTTAGTTTTTCTTGGTATTTTGCATGTAGTAGAGAAATGAAAAAAGAGTTTTTAAAAAGATATTTGTTTTTTTATGATTTTGATAGGGATTTTGGAACTTTTAATATTGAGTTAGGAATCGAGTAGATAAAATAAAAGTCAGCTAAGAAGCTGACTTTATTTATTATAATTCTAATTCTTAGAATGGGATGTCGTCGTCGTCGTCATCTACTGGTGGAGCTGCTTGTGGTTGTGGAGCTGCTGCCTGTGGCTCTGGAGCTGATTGTGGTTGAGCAGGTTGTGAAGGTGCTGCTGCCGTTTGTGAAGGTGCTGCTGGTGCTGCGCCTTGCTCTCCGTCTCTACGTCCACCAATACCTTGTAGCTGACCGCCATTCATAGGATTGATTAAAACTTCTGTAATGTATACGTCTTTACCTTCACTGTTTGTGTATTTACGGTGAGTTAGCATACCTACAACTTGAACTGGTTGACCTTTTTTAAGGTAACTTGCGAAGTTTGCTGTTGGACCAAAGCCTACTACTCTGTGGAACTGAGGGTTTTCTTTGATTTCACCTGTTTCTCTATCTTTCCAAGTTTCGCTTGTTACTACGCTTAGTGTTGCTGCTTTGTTTCCTTCCTTGATCTCTCTGATTTCTGGATCAGATGCAAGATTACCAATAAGAACTACTTGATTAAAACCTTTTTGCATAATTTTTTCTTCCTCTACTATTATTACGACTAAATTTTACGTTTTTGATTATGCATTTAAAAAAAATAAAAGTCAAACCTTTTTTTAACTTTTTTGTCCTTTTTAGATGCTTCATTACTATAATACTACAAAGCCAGAATAAATCAAACTTATTCATTGCTTTTTTAATAATTAAAGCTATCATAAATGAATAAATAAAAAAATCAAGAGGAATTTTCAGTGAAAAGAATATTTATTTTACTTAGTGTTTTTTTGTCGTCGCAAGCAAACGCACTTACTAAAGAAGAATGGGTTAATTTTATTGTTGATAGTGTTGAAACAAAAGAAGATTTAACTTGGAGTTATGATACCACAAAGTTAAAAACTTATGCTAAAATGGCTAAAAATGAAGATATTAACACTTTGGAAGAAATAGCAAATGGCGATGATATTCAGGTTAAAAATGCATCAAAATACTTACTTGCATTGCTAGGTGAAAAAACCAATAAGTTTTTAATAGATAACTATTTAGAAGATAAAGATATAAAAAATAGTTTATATTATTTAAACCTTAATTTTATTAACACCCCTGATAAAAAAAATTTTTGGCAATACCTTTTATCTAAAGAAAATATTTCAAAAAATATTGTTTTAGATTCATTTGAAGAATGTAGTAATTTTGAAGACGTCAATTTATTAGGTGGTCAGGTATTTGAATTTAATTCTTATGATGATTTTTATAACAAAAGAGATTTGTTATCGAATTATACCAACTTGGATTTAATGCATATTGAATTTGAATTATCAGACGCTGAATATCCTGTATCAATTACTTTGTTTCGTAATAAGTTTACAGTTAATAAAGAAAGTGATGATCTTTGTTTAAAGGCAAGTGAAAATGTTGATTATGTTTATTTACAAAAGATTGGTGCATTATATAAACAATATCAGAAAGAAGATCTTTTAAAACCTATGTGTAACAGTTTAGAATCAAACATGCTTTTAAAATCAAAATTTAATTATCTTTGTATGTAATTATAATTAAAAATAAACCGTAAAGATCTCTCTTTACGGTTTTTTTTAGTTCTCTTGTAGCTCTAATTGCTTTCTAATCCAACGCATGAATTTTATAGCGTTATCTTCTGGTAAGAAAGAAGCGTTTCCTGTGTCTGATACTGGGATTGGAAACTCAAAACCACATTCAGTTTTATAAATTAATTCTCCTGCTCTGAAATGAACAAATTGAACTTTTTTGTTTTTTACCATATCTTTGATATTTTTCATACTATAATACTCCTTTTGTTTTTATGAAAGTTTATTATGGTATTCCCGACGAGAATCGAACTCGCACTACATGATTGAAAGTCATGTGACCTACCGTTAGTCTACGGGAACATTATTTTGGTACACCCAACGGGAATCGAACCCGTACCATAAGATTGAAAGTCTTATATCCTAACCATTTAGACGATAGGTGTATTTTATTGGCACTCTTGTCGGGTTTCGAACCCGATTCTCCTGCTTGAAAGGCAGACGATCTAACCAAGTAATCTACAAGAGCATTCATATTTGGCACTCCCAACGGGTTTCGAACCCGTTTCTCCTGCTTGAAAGGCAGGTGTTCTAACCAAGTAAACTATAGGAGTAAACTTTTTTGGTACACCTAGTGGGAATCGAACCCACACCGCAAGATTGAAAGTCTTGTATCCTAACCGTTAGACGATAGGTGTATAATGCTAAAACTGATAGGAATCGAACCTACATTCTCATTTGTCAACATTTCTTACGTTAGAAGACAGTTTAGCATTTTTGGCACACCCAACGGGACTCGAACCCGTATCACAAGATTGAAAGTCTTGCATCCTGACCATTTAGACGATGGGTGCATCTTAATTTTTGGCACTCTTGTCGGGTTTCGAACCCGATTCTTCTGCTTGAAAGGCAGATGATCTAACCAAGTAATCTACAAGAGCATTTATATTTGGCGATCCTAACGGGATTCGAACCCGTGTTACAAGATTGAAAGTCTTGTGTCCTAACCTACTAGACGATAGGATCTTTATATTTTTGGTACTCCTGACGGGAATTGAACCCGTTCCCTCTGCTTGAAAGGCAGATGATCTAACCAGTAATCTACAGGAGCATTTATATGGTATTCTCTATGGGATTCGAACCCATGTTTCAAGAGTGAAAGTCTTGCGTCCTAACCTACTAGACGAAGAGAACAAAAAAACGCCTTAGAATCGATTCCAAGGCGTTTTAAAACAATATTATCGTTTTTTAAGCGTCTTGGATTCTATCACCTTCACCAAGACTATTATTATCTTAGTTAGGTAATATAAATTTCCTCTCGTTCTTCAAATGTAATAAATAAAATGTTCATAATTGTAATCTCTCTTTTAATTGAATAATTAGTGTTTAAAAATGTTAAAAATAAAAAAACGTCTTGATTTCAAAACCAAGACGTATTCAAAACTATTGTTTTCATAAGCGTCTTGGTATCTACCACCGTTCCAAGACACATGTGTGAATTGTTTAGGTAGTATAATTTTCCTCTCGTTCTTCAAATCTAACAGTAAACATAATTTATTCCTCTATATATAATTAATTTTGGTAAAGTTGAAACTTGTTGTTTTGTGTTTCTCACTTTATGTTTATAAGTATAAGATATTAATTTATTCTTGTCAACACTTTTTTTTAATTTTTTTTATTTTTTTTATTTTATTTTCAAGCACTTATCTTTGTTTAATAGTATACCCTACGCAAGTTTAGCGCATAAAAAAAGACCTTTGGATTCTTCCAAAGGTCTAAAATAATTTTTTTGTATTTTATTTTTGTCTTTGGAAGTTTTCTTTCACGAACAACTCCCGCAAGACAGGGTGTTCATGTCTACGGTTCTTCTTCCTCAGATTCAGATCTTAATACAAAATTATTTTTAATATTCATTTTAATTTTCTTCTTTTGTTTGTTTATATCTTTACATAATAATCTTTTTTTCGATTATATGCAAGCTTTTTTCTTTTTTTTGTTGAATAAATAATATTTTTTAGGTATAGTGCTTTTTTTATAAGGTAATGGATAAACTAATAATGCTAGAAAGTATAGATTTTAATAATATAACTAAAAATGAATTTAAGTTTTTGCTTTTTCTATCAAGTAAGGATAATAAAGCGAAAAACTTTTTATTTAATAATGTTTCAAAAATTAATTTTGATTTTTTAGACCTTGATGACGATAATACAATGAGAGAGTTTGTTTTAGGTCTTTTTAATGAATTCACTGAAAAAGATATAGCTTTATTTTTCAATAATGATTATGAGAATATAATGTTGCTTTTTAAAGTTAAAGAATTTGCAACTAAAGAGCAATTTCAAAAATTAAAAGAAAATATTTTAAACGAAAAGATATTAGACAATATTAAAAAGTCTGATTTTAAAACCGAGCAAATACTACATGATTTAAGTATGAATTTAAAAAAAGAAGAGGCTTTTTTAGACGAGGAAATTGTTGAGTTTTATCAAGATTTTGAAAAAGTTTATTCAAAATTAGGAAATCTACTAATAGATAGAGCTTATTTTTTGGCTGATAAATATCCATTTACTGGCTTTACACAGGAAGTGCCATTTTATAAAATAGAAAACTTCATTAAAATAAAAGATTTAAATTGTTTAAAAACCTTTTACTCTTTTTATTCTATTTTTGTTTACAATAAAGGTAGGTTTTATTATTACCGTGACATACCTTTTTTATTCGATTCTGCCCATGAAAATAAAACTTTTACACCTTCCTTTTTTAACTTATGCAGATTTTTATCAGAAAAAAAAATTCAATCAGAGACAGAGATCTTGTTATTTGAAAATATTATTAATGATAATTCTAAACTTTATAATCTTTATGATTTTAAAAACCTCAATACAATTAAAGAAATTAAACGAAATATATCTATCACTAAAGAAGATTTAAATAGAAGTAAAGAATCATTTAATATCCTTTTAAATGAAATAGATAATGATTTATACGATCCAGACATTGAATTAGAAAATCTTGCTTGTGACGTTTATTGTTTTGACACAATTTTTTTGGATAATATTTTTTTATTAAGATCAAGTTTAAAAAAAGAAACCTATGGTAGATTTTATGATTCAGTTTTATGTAATCCTTATTTTTTAACAATCGTTTTTCACTCAATTTTAAAAATTAATTATACAGAAGATAAATATAATTCTTATGAAGGTAGAATAACGGATAAAATTGATACTTTTCTTCATTTCCTTAAACACAGTATTGAAAAAGAAAATAACTCTGCTGGTTACGAACAGGTTTTAGAATATTATCCTGAAATGTCTTTTTTAATTGACCTTATCAATCATACTTGCATTCAAACTACAAAAAATTTTTTGTTCTCTTTAATTGATACTGGTGTTAATCTTCGAACTTTTGTTTCTGATTATCAAACCATAAATAATCAAAAATCGTTTTTTGATTACCTTATTTTGAATCTTTTACCATTAATTCAAGAAAAATGTAAATTTAAAAAAAATAAAATTATTTTTAGAGAAGTTGAATATGATTTTAACCTTGATTTCTTTAAGAGTTTTTATAAAAAGGCTTTAAATGTTGAACTTAATTTATATTCTAATAAAGAAAAATTAACATATGTATTCTACAATAGTAGCTTCTTTTCTAGTTGTGATTTTAAAAATGAAATCTTTAAATATTACTTGGAATTAAATAAAGAATATAATGTTAAAATCAAATCTTTGTTTTTTAATTATAACAACATATTGACAAAAGATTCAGAAGAATTTTATATTTATAAAAAAATAAGAGGAAAGTATTTTTTCCAAGAAGACGTTTTAGTTTTGGATTATGATTTAGATCATAATAATTATTTATATTATAGAATATTATCTTTTCAAGATTTCAACAACATATCTAAAATTACTGGTTGGAATAAATATGATTTCTTCAAAAAAATAAAAAATATAGATTATTTAGAATATGATAAAAATGGATTTTTGACGAATGATTTTTATGATATATTAAAACTCAATTTTAATAGATAGAATTTTATTAGGAGCAAATTTTGGATTTAAGCATAATAGATAACATTAATTACAATAAAATCACAGAAAACGAATTTCAATTTTTAATATTATTATCAAAAGAGAGCAATGAACTAAGAGAAAAAATCATAAACAAGTTTATTGACATCGATTTAGGTTTTTTAGATTTTAATGATAGTGTTCAAGTTGATAGTTTTTTTTCAGAAGTGTTCAAAAATTTTTCAGAACATGAAATCGCACTTTTTTTTGAAAAAGATTATGAAAACTTAAGAGCTTTTTATAAATTAAAAGATTTTACAAGCAATGATAAAATCGAAAAAATAAAAAAACATATTAAAAATCAATTAATATTAGAGGTTGTTGAGGTTTCTAATTTTGACGCTGAACAAGGTTTGGTTACTTTGTGTAACATATTAAAAGACGAAAATGCAATTAAAGATTTTGGCACTTCAGACTTATATAGAAGATTCAAATGTTGTTATTTGATTTTAGGGGATTTGATATTTAAAAGAATTTCTTTTTTATCTGATAAATATTCTTATATTGAGCAAGAGCCTTTATTTGATTATTTTGATATTGATGAAAAACTTCATTTTGATAATTTAGATATTTTGAAAAAGTTTCAACGATTCATTTATAGTTTTTTTTCCTATGAAGAAGAGGCAAAAGGAGAATTTGAAACTGGTGATTTCTATCATGATAAAGAACTTTTATTTTTACTTGATCGAGAAAACAATAGATTTAAATTATCGCCATATTTTTTTAATATAATTTTATGCACACAGAAGATTGAAAGCAACAATCAACTGCAATTGTTTGAAAATATTTTTAATCGTGAAATAAAAGAAGAAGATAAAACGCACAGGGATATGCAATCACTTGAAAAGTTGAAAACAAGTATGTTTATTCAAAAAAAAGATTTTGATTGTGCAGAAGATTCAGATTTTAATAAAATAGTAGAGGAAATAAAAAATGATAAACATGTAACAAAAGAAGAAACTTCTCTACTTGTATGTTATTATTTTTCTATGTCTAAAGAGTATATTGATAATGTTAATATATTAAAATCAAGCTTATCTGAAAAGGCTTGGCAGTTTTTTTTCTAAACACTATATCTATAATGACTTCTTGTTGATTAGGAGTCTTCATTCTATTTTTAGAACAAACAATTATAAAGTTGGAGACTTAGAGGGTTTAAGTTCAAAATATTTTATAAACTCACTTAAATATTGGATTCAGTCTCTTGAAGAAAATATTAAATTAAATCTCAAATCTGAAGAAAAAATTGAAAATATTTATCCCGAAATTCTTTTTCTTAAAGACCTTCTTATATTTACAGATAGGGATTTTTGTTTTGAATTTTTAAATTATTTATTTGCTACAGGTGTAAACATTAGAAATTATATTTTTAATTATACTAGAAAAGATAATGATAAAGATTTCTTTAAATATCTTGTTATTAATTTTCTTCCCTTGATACAATATAAATGTTGTTTTGAAAAGGATAAAATATTATTTAAAGGCTTAGAAATTGATTTTAACATGGAATACTTTAAAAATTTCTATGATAAATCTTTAAGTAATGTTTTTAATTTATATTCTACAAAAGAAAAGTTGTCCTCTCTTTTCTATTCAGATTCATTATTTAAGAACTCGACTTTTAATTTGGAATTATTTTCTTATTATTTAGACTTAAATGATAAATATAAAATTAAACTAAATCCATTTCTTGACAATAAATACTCTTTATTATCAAAAAAATCAAAAGAATTTCACTTCTACAAAAAGAAGAAAGGTTTGTATTTTTATCAAGATGACCTTTTTATGTTAGCTCATGACATAGACGAAGAAGATTATTTAAAGTATGATGTGTTGAGTTTTAAAGATTTTAATATTATTCTTCATATTACTGGCTGGCATAAATTTGAAGTATTTCGTAAAATAAAAAAAATGGACTATCTCGAATACGACGAAGACGGTTTTTTAACCGAAGCTTTTTATGACCTATTGAAATTAAATGTTAATAACTAAAAAAATCGAGCGTCAACTCGATTTTTTTTGGCGTTTCCACAGGGATTCGAACCCCGAACCTTTTGTTTCGTAGACAAATGCTCTTCCAATTGAGCTATGGAAACATTCTGGTATTTCTGATCAGAATCGAACTGATGACCTTTGCCATGTCAAGGCAACGCTCTAACCTACTGAGCTACAGAAATATATGGTAGTCGTTATAGGATTCGAACCTATGACCTCTTCCATGTAAAAGAAGCATTCTAACCAACTGAACTAAACGACCTTTTTTTGGAACTCCTACGAGGACTCGAACCCCGATCTGTGGTTTCGTAGACCACTGCTTTATCCCGTTAAGCTATAAGAGCATTTTTTATTTGGTGGTCATTACAAGACTTGAACTTGTAACCCCTTCCTTGTAAGGGAAGTGCTCTCCCAAATTGAGCTAAATGACCTTGTGTTGTTTCTTGTTAATCATAATAATACACTTTAAATGTATTGTCAATTCTTTTTTTTAAATAATTTTATTTTTTTT
>CEUY01204558.1_pt1 | contig 15126 bp, 16 predicted proteins | sample 361481 | NCBI WGS metagenome assembly CEUY01 (sample SAMEA2622737, study PRJEB7988) | marine metagenome | isolation source: saline water (ENVO:00002010), including
CAACCTACTGGTTAAAAGCCAGTTGCTCTACCTAATTGAGCTATACATCCAAAAAAAAACCCGAAAGTAATGGAATACCTTCGGGTTATATAAATAACGTGCAGAAGGCTTCCTACGGCTTTCTGCAACAAAAATTACACTTAGCCGTATAAAAGTTTTTTAGATTTCTTTAATTTTAATAATGTAAACATAATAATTCTCCAATAAATAATAAAAATTTAGTGAGAAAGGTAGATGATTAAGTCTACCAAACTCAAATGCTCAACCATTGAGCTACGAATCGTTTTAAAAACACTAACAAATTTAACTATTAATAAAAATTTGTCTTACTTGTTTAACCTACGATAAAGGTTTTAAGGTTAAATAGCTAATTAATAGCTTTCTAATCATAACGCTATCACTCTAATAAAAAAAATCTAAAACTCTTTATTATGTGGGAATACTTTCCAACGTTAATCTGATCCACTTTTTTCTTCAAGTTTTTCACCTTATTCCACCCTACGTCTTTACGTATCTCTTCTGGTACGGGAAGTGCAAGCACCGCCTTTTAACGTTTGATGTGAATCATAAATATAACAAATTAAAATATGGCTGATGTGGCAAGATTCGAACTTGCAATTATGCCTTAAAAATCGACTTTGCGGTGTCGGCACTGTTTTACCATTCTAATCGTCACAACTTAATACACTTAATAGTTTTATTATCTTAAATTTTTATATATTGCCTTTTTCAAAGCGCTACTTTGAAATATGAGATAAACCCGCTAAGTCGATGTTACAATATATATACTTTTTAAGTTTTATTCTACGTTCTTTTAAGTTTTCACCTTTCGAGTTAAACTACACATCAATAAAACTGGTGGATGTAGAAGGATTCGAACCTCCGACAAGTGAGATAAAATAGTCACCCGCTCTACCACTGAGCTATACATCCAAAATTTGGCGATTTGGGTAGGATTCGAACCTACAACCTGTTGGTTAACAGCCAACTGCTCTACCATTGAGCTACCAAACCATATTTTAAATTTGGAGGACAGGGAGGGATTCGAACCCTCGACCACCTGATTAACAGTCAGACGCTCTAACCTACTGAGCTACCTATCCAAAAAAAAACCGAAAACTTAATTTAAGTCTTCGGTTCTTATAAAACTCAAAGACTACACTTTATAGCGTAGCCTTTTAAATATTAAATCAGCTACGCGAATATATTTTTATTTACCTTATTTTTTAATTTACTATTTTTCATTTTTTACCCGCCTTTTGTTTGTTTCTTTATCTTATGTTTTACATTATGTCATAGTTATTTTCAATTGTCAACACTTTTTTTATATTTTTTTTAATTAAATCAATAACTTAAATTAAAATTGAGCGTATCCCTACGTTAAATTACGCATAAAAAAAACCCCTTGAAAAAGTGCTCTTCCAAGGGGTTGTAATATCTTGGAAGACTTAGCTTCCAAAATTGTTATTTACTTTTTAAAAACAATAGGAAGCCGTGGCAATATTTTTATTACCATTTTTCTTATTGTTTTTATTAAAAGTAGTTGTAAACATAATAAATGTACCTTTTGTTAATTTTAGTTTATTTGAACATTATATAAAATTAAAAAATAAAAGTCAATGAAAATATTAATAAAATAATTAAAAAAGATAAAATATAATATTTAAGTATTTAAAATATTATTAAATATAAATAAAAAAATAAAGAACGAGTTCTTTATTTTTTTCATCTTTAAAAATCTAAAATTTTTGTTATGATATAAAAAAAAGCTTAAAAAGGAAATAAAAATGAAAAGTTTATTATTAATTTTATTATTATTATTATTTATAAATAATCTACACGCAGAAATACTAGTAAAAAAGTTAGTTAAATTTAAATCTTGTGAAGAAATATTGTTAACAGGAAATTCAAATGGTAATGGAATGTATAATATTAATAAAGCAAATGGATTAGAAAATGTTTATTGTGATATGGTAACTAATGGTGGAGGTTGGCAAAGAATGACTGGTCAAGATTTATTAGATAATGAAAATCTCGGTGAAATTATAGCAAGAGAAGATGGAACTATATTAGATCAAGAACAAATAAGTAGATTTAAAAGAATATATAATGAAGGTTATGATTCACTAATGCATGAAACCATATACCAAGAAATTATATTACCACATAATTCAGGATCTAATATTGTAAAAGATTTAAGTTATGATTTACCAGAATTACCTTTTGATATGAAAGCGTTAATAAAAGTAGATTATTTTTGGTCTTGGGAAGGTGACGGAGATACAGGTAGATTTTATACAGCTTTAATTGACTCAAGTGGTACAAATTTCAATGCAATAGATACAGGTCACGTAAATTGGCCTTCTTCTATTACTTCAAGAAGTTGGATTCAGGAAGTAACAACTAATGCCGAAAAAGTTAGATTTTATGGTCAGTGTAGAAGAAAATCAGGAACAAAATGTAGTGCTGAAATAAGATATGGCTCTTTTATTTTAAATGGTGACATACCATTTAAAGAGGATTATATATTAGTTAAATAGTTATTAACATTTGATTTTATAGTGTTTGTAGTAGAGCTAGAGGTACACAATGTAGTACAGACGTATTTGATTACACTTTTGTTTTATATCCTAATTTACCTAAAATCGCTGAAAATATAATGATAAAATATAAATAAACAAAAAGCCTCTTGAAGAGGCTTTTTATTTTGAAATTAGAAAATTAATTCACTTTCTTCTTCAAGTAAAGAATCCATATCAAACTCTTCTTCACTTTCTATATCAAAGTTATCAATAGATAACATTTGATAATCATCATCAATTAAATCTTCCATTAATTCAAAATCTTCTACATCTTCTTCTAAATAGCATTCGAAGTCCTTTGGTTTATTCAACCCAAACTCTTCTGCTAAATCAGTTAACTCTTTGTGTATATCTTTTAATTCAATAGTCATAGTTAGTTCTCCATTTTTTCCTTTAAAGCGAAGCGATTATAGCAAGTAAAGTACAAAAAAGCAACAAAAATTGTATAAAAAATAAAAAAAAATAATAATTGAAAAAAAATATAAATAATATATACTTAGCTTATATCTAAAAAGGAAAAGTTATGTCAGAAATTAAAGATAATTTTGATATAAACAGAATATATCAAATTATTCCTAAAAACACGTTAAAAGACATTTTAACAGAATATCCACTTGATTTAAAAAATAGCTTTGATGGAATAAACCATATAGCCAGAGTAGTTGAAAATGGTATATTATTAAGTGAAATTAATAGAACAAATTTAAATGTGATTATTGTATTTGCTTTTTTTCACAGTATAAAAAGAAAAAATAATGAAGAAGATATTGGTTTTGGAGAACGATCTGCCAATTTTCTGAAATATTATGAAGGTAAAATAAAATTAAGTCAGTCAGAATTTGAAACAGTTTACATGGCTTGTCGAGATCAAGAATTAGAATTAGAGCCAGAAAATGCTATTATAGCAGATTGTTGGGATGCAGAAAGGTTAGATAGTATGAGAAGAGGAATATATCCTAACTCAGAGAAATTAAATAGTTTTGCTGCAAAGAATACAGGTACTATTACTTGGGCAATGAAACGTGGTTTAAATGACTATAAACCAGAATGGGTTGATATAATATTACAAGACTTAGGAGTTTAATATGAAATCAGTATACATAGTTACTTTATTAGCTAAAAGAGATAAAATATATAATAAAAAAGGATTGGTTACTAATTTAAAAGGTGAAGCTATCTTTAAAAGAAGTAAACTTATTGTAGGTGTATTTGAAACACAAAAAGATGCAGAACATATTGTACTATCAAATTCAGGTGATATAGCAGAAAACGGTTATTATCATTATGCTGTAATCGAAGAAGTAGGTTTGGGATTATATGGTTTATCAGGTAATCAAAATGATGTCAGAAAAAGAATGGAAAACATAAAATGGTATCGTTGGCATAAAAATGAAAAACAATACAATAAAATACCAAAATGTCCTGAAGATTTAGAGGGATTAGTAACATTTTATAGATAACAAAAAAAGAAAAACCAAATCAAATGATTTGGTTTTTTTATTTATAAAAAATTATTTAATTTATTGAAGAATAATTTTCTTGTACTTTTTTAATAACTTCCTCATCTCTAATAAAACTAAAAGCAATTAAACCAGTATTATTATCTTTATTAAATGTATAACTTACAATCACATGTTCGCCAAATAAAGTGAATGGATTTAATTCTTCTCTATCATTAAATACTTTATCAATACTCTCCATTTTTAAATCAGTTTTAAAACCTAATTTTTGAGTATCAATATAATCTAAGAATACTTGTAAAAATGGTTCTAATAAATTTAATGAATTATAAAAACCATTTAAATAAACACGCATAATTTCCATATTATCTGTGTTTTGTAATTTTAAAGGTAATTTATTCTTCTGAATTATATTTAAAAAATAACTTTCAATTGATTCTTTCAAAGGCTTAATATCACTATTATCAGTTGTGTTGAAATAAAACAAAATATTTTCTGTATTACCCTCATCACTTGTTGTTATCATTGTTCTTGTGAAATTATAAGGAGATTGATAAATTACACTTAAAGGTTCATTAATAGAACCATCTTCTGATATGTTTTTTTCGAAAGATATATAATAATCACTTATATCACTATTATCTAAATAATTTGATTTATATAATAAAACAGGAATAGCAGTGCTACTATACAAAAAAGAGTTCTTTGGTATTTTTCCATTTAAAAAATAAGCTTGCTCACCTAAATTAATAACGTTTTCATAAAAAAAGTTTTTATCTTCTATTATATAATTACTTTTTAAATAAGTCATTTTTGAAAAAGTAGCAGGACTATAACATTCTATACCTTCTTTAAAATCTTTTTCAAAACTTTTTGTATCTAATAGTACAGATTTTCCTTCTAAGAAATCTAAATTATAATTAATTTCTTCTTTATCTAAACATTCAAAACTAAAATCTTTTGCAAATGTTGCTGTTGATAAAACTGATAGTATAGAAAAAATGCCTATTTTTTTAAGTAATTTCACTGTTTGATTCTCCGATATTTATTACCTATATTAAACAGTAAAATAAAAAAAAATCAATAGAAAATGAAATTAAGAAAAACGTCTTTTCTTTTTATTTTGATTTAATAATTGATTGGCTTTATACAATGTCTGAAAAACATCATCATTTGCATTATTGATACCAATAAAAGATTTAAATTTAGAAAATCCATTTTTTATATGATTAACAACTTTATTCATATATTTATCATGTTTAAATTTCTTTTCAGCATAAAAACATATTTTTTCTTCTGTTAATTTTCTTCTATCTTTTATTTTATCATAATCAAGTTCAGGATATAACTTAATAACTTCTTTATAGTCATTTTTAGTATATTTACTTGAAACTTTATCTAAAAATTTATCTTTATTCTTACCTAACACTAAATCTAATCCTAAATGACCTATTACTTCATGAGAAATAATATTTGTTAATTCTTTTTCTGTTTTTACTTTATCAATATTAATATTAACTGTCTTTGTTTTTCTGTTATATAAAGCATCAATATTTTCATCTTCAAATTCAAAAGAATGATTTAATTCAAAATTCACATTATTTCCATAGATATTATTATATTCTTTTAATTTATTTAAAATATTCCTATACGAAGATTTATCTAAATTAACCCTTTGTGAAACACTTTTACGTGCAGCTATGTCAGGATTTGATAAAGAATATTCACCATTATTTCCTAGTGCTGATTTTACATTTTTATTATTAAATACAATATAATGTTTAGTTCCATAACCTATTGTATTAAATCTCCATTGATTGTTTTCTTCTTCTGCATCTAACACAACCCCATCAAAATGCTCTTTCAATGCTCTATTAAAACAATTAACTAAATCAGGTTCATTTTCATGATGTCTAAATGCTTTAAATAGTTTATACAATGTTGTATCTCTACAACCCTCTTCAAGACATTTCATTTCAAAATCTTGAAATGTTTCTTCTACGGCTTTATATTCCCAATCATTTTCTGTTTCATTTAATGTAGAGTTTTTTATTTCTTTATATAAATTTTCAGTTTCCTCATTTTCTTCTTCAGCATTTACATCAAAAATAACAACGTGTTCAAATTCCATTTCTTCTGTTTCTTCATTATATTCACCAAGATCATTGTCATTAAAGGCTGTACTTATTTTTTCAATTATTTCATCTTCTTCAAATTCAAAATTAACTTCAATATAATCTTTAATACAGTCATATAACTCTTCACCAACATCTTCACAATAACTACTTACATATGAAGAAACTTCTTGTTTGATTTCTTCTTCAATATCTTCTATACTATCGTCAACATGTTTTGATAATTCAACAGATAATTCATGTATCATATCCATTACATTCTGATGTTCTGTATCATACTGATACATAAAATCTTGTAATTGTTCGTCTACTATGCTAATTCTTGTTGCACTTGAATCAACGGTAAGATATGCAGGATTTTCCATCTTAACAAACACTGGTTTAACCCAACCATTATTTTTTATATATCTATTAACAGATAAAGATCTGAATAATTTATCAGTTTCAATAGTATTATCTTCAGAAATTAAAGTTTTATCAAAACTATAACCATTAAAAACATCAGGATTATCTTCTAAAACAGATAAATCTATTTTTTCACCATCTTCTAAAATATAATCAACAATTTCATCATAATCAAAATAACTACAATCTTCTTCATTTTCAAAAGCTCTATCCATTTCTTCTTTATCTTGTGAAATTCGATTTCTTAAATCACCAGCGGTATACTCTTCGCCAGAACTATAAGGTTGCTTTTCTTTTAATGCAGTAGCATAATTAGCATTGACATCATCAATAGAAGTTGAAGAATAAAAGCCTTTACCACACCACCAAGCTTCTTTTGAGTATTCTAAATCAATAATATTAAAATCATTATTAGTGCTACCATGAAATGCAATTATAGGATAACCATCTTCATCTTTTAATTTATTAGTTTCATTCCATTTTAAAAAGTTTTCATTTTCTATAACTTCTAATTGTTTTTTATTTATAAAATCTTGTATACTCATAATCTTTTTTCTTCTTGTTATAATTTTATTTTAACATATTTTTTATATTACTTATACTTTAAAGCTTTTTTTTCTTTAGGACATAATTTTTTTAATTCTGAATGTTTTTCGTTGAATATAGGTTTGTATTTTTCATGAATTTTGTCCCACATTTTATTTTTATCTTCATAGTGTAATTTTTGATAATCACTTTCTATTTCTTTATAAAGATCATTCATAGAAGAAAAATCAATATTTCCTTTTTCTAATAACTGTTTTCCAAAATCTAATATTCTAATACTATGCCATAAAGATTTTAATGAAACCATATAATCATAATCATCATTTAAAATTATTTTTTTCTTTGCTTTAACATAACTATTTGAAGTTTTTTGTGAAAATTGCGTTCTCATAAAACTTGGATTTAAACTACTTTTTCTTAAACAAAACATTTCACTTTTAAATTCAGGCTTTGCATAATAATTATCAACAGAATCAGGTGTAAATAATAATTCAAGTGCTCTTACATAGTTTTGTTCACATTGCTCTAAAAAAGTATGCTTATCAACAATAGTAATATCTATATCACTTCTGTTATGAATAGTTTTTTCAGCAAAAGGTGAATCAACAATAACCATAAAATCATAATCTTCACTTTGTTTATTCTTATAAACCTGCGAACCATAAGGAATTATAGCTAATATTTCATTTTTTGTATGACTTTTTATGTTTTGCTTTATATTATTGATCACATATTTCTCCTATCTTAATACATATTATACAAAATTTTAATAAATAAATCAACTATTTTTTTACAATTATATTTTTATATAATAATCATATTTTAAAAGGCTATTTGTTAAAAAAATATATAATATAATATAAAAATTTGACTTATAAATATTATATGATAGTAAATTAATAAAGGATATAATAATAAATATTATTTTTATAATAATAAAACGGGAGACAAGGATGACTTCTTTAATTAATTACTTAAATGTAAATGGATTAGGATTTTTAACAAGCAATATTTTTGGTTTATACTTACCGCTATTGATAACATTAGTATTATTGTTTAAAGCAAGAAAAGAATTATTCAAAAAAGAAAATATAATTTTGTTTTTAGTAGGTCTAATCGGTGGTTATATTTTTAGTTACGGTCAAACAATAACTCAATACAACTATATAAATGGTGAAATGATACCTTTTGTATATGAGCAATTTCATAGTGTAAATGTATTCGGTGTTTTATATTTATTATATTTTACTTTACCACTTGGAAAAAAAATAAACTTTAATTTCTCTATATTATGGTCATATTCATTTTTAACATTATGGTTAACAGATGGTTTCTATGCTTATACTGAATTTAATCAACATTGGTTTTCTTCTTCAATAGGTGGAGCAGGTATATTAGATGGTTTATTATTAACTCCAATTGTAACAGTTATAGGTGGTCTTTTAATAAAATTGGCAGATAATAGAAAAAGAAAACAAAACGAATTAACTCCAGCCTAATTATATTATTATATAAATTAAAATTTAAAACAAAAAAAATCCCGCGTAACGGGATTTCTTTTTTTATTCAAAATTAATTATAATTTTGCAAATTCATTGTATACTTCTTTTACTTTGACTTCGCATTGTTTATAATCACTTTGAAAAGGTAGAGTGTTAGAAATTACTTCAGCACAATTATCTAAAAATTCATTATGACTCGCATATGATTTTTTAGAGTCTTGACTTTGCATTTCCTTAATGTAAGTAATCAATTGAACGCGATTGTTATCACTTTCAAGAGAGTCAATTCCATTTGATTTACCAGCAAGAATGTTGGTGAAACTTACTAATGACATCATAATTAGAACACTTGATAATATTGCTTTAATCATTACATTCATAATTGTTTTACTCCTTCCTTTAAAGCCCTTATAGTATAACAAAAAGCGGTTATCAAGTCAATCTTTTTTTGATAAAAAATTGGATTTTTTTCTATATTATAATATAGTTTTAAGGTATGGTTTCTTATACTAAAAAACTATATAATAATATAATTAAAAACTTAAAAATTATTTATTGTTTTTATTTTTTTTAAATTTTCAAATAAAATTAATAACCTTGGATCAGAAGGATAATTATGGCATTCATTAATAATTTTATTTATAAATATTTCATTAATATTATTATAAATATTAGGCAATCTAATAACCTTTTTCAATAAATCATAATATTTTAACTCACAATTAAAAAAATCAGTAGAGCATAAGGTATTAATGAATTCAAAATCATTAAAGCTAACATCAAAGAATGAATTTTCAATAATAGAAATTAAAGAGTTTTCATTTTTTTCCATAACTAAAGAAACACAAAGAAATAGTAATTCTTCTTGATCTTTAATAATATCAGGAATAATTTTATATTGATTGATTATTTTATTTAAATTATCAATATCATTATTAAATGAATAATCATAAAAACTATCTTTAATTTTTTTATTCATTTAAAAATTTACCATTATTTTTTTGATTTCTTTTTTTTTAAAGAAATCTTTAATAAATAAAGAGGTTTCTTCCTCCAACCAAGAATAAAAAGGTCTAATATATTTTTCTTCGATGTTTTGATTGATAAAATTTATTTTGAAAAAAGATTTTAAAAATTTTAAATCCTCGTTATGAAATAATGAATCATAAAAATCAAGATCTGTATTAAGTAATTTTTTGTTGTATCTATTACTATTTAAAAGTAAAGTGCAAGCTTTAATATTGTTTCCTGTTATAGCATTTAATAATAATAATTTTTCAAATTTTGTATTTTTATTATTAGTGATCAAATAATTCTGAATAGAAGAAGAATACCCCTTTTTAGCATCATAAAGTAAAGAGCATTGATAATTGCTTAAACTTTTTGTATCTATATCCAAAATATTCTCCTAATGTAATTTGTCCATATTATAATTAAAATGAAAAGAAAAATCAAGATATATAATAATATAATTATTTTTTTAATCTATAAAAATAAAAAAAACATGATAAAATTAATATTTTAGAGTAAAGGAATAATAAATATGTTAACTGGAAGATTTAAGAAATTTTATAATGAAGAAAAAGAAAAAGAATATTTTATTAAGTTAGAAAAATTTATTGAAAATGAAGATAAAGAAAAAACAATTTATCCTAAAAAGAAAGATAGATTTAAGGCATTAGAAAAAACACCATTTGAAAATGTAAAAGTTGTTATATTAGGTCAAGATCCATATCATGGAGAAGGTCAAGCCCAAGGTTTTAGTTTTTCAGTTCCTAATGATCAAAAAATTCCTCCTTCGTTAAGAAACATCTATAAAGAAATAGAAAGCGATTTGAATGTAAAATTAGATTACGATAAAAAAGATTTAACAAATTGGACAGAGCAAGGAGTTTTATTGCTAAATAGTGTATTAACAGTTGAAGAAAAAAATCCAGCTTCTCATGCAAAAAAAGGATGGGAAATTTTCACTGATAGTATAATAAAATTAATTTCAGAAGAAAAAGAAAATGTTGTATTTATACTATGGGGGAAGTATTCTGAAAATAAAGAAATTTTAATAGATGAAAGTAAACATAAAATCATTAAAAGTGCTCATCCTTCACCATTTTCAGCTAGAAGAGGTTTTTTTGGTTCTAAATGTTTTTCAAAAACTAATATGTTTTTAGAAGAAAATAATATAGAAGAAATAAAGTGGGCTAATATTTAATTATATCTATATCTATTAAGCCCTCTTTTTAAGCCTTCTTGATTACCAAAAAACATTTCAAACTGCAATGTTAATCTATAATCAGGTTCATAATTATATTTATTTTCAAAAGATATTTCTGGAATAACTTTAAGAAATAACCAATTTTTATGTATAAGACTTTTCCACTGAACTTGTGTCCAGTATCTTTTTCTTTCAAATTTATTATCTTCATAAATTCTATTATTCCCAAAAACTGCTTTTATTGAATTTTTATTATCTATATTATAAAAATATGAATAATCGCTATAATATTCCCAACCAATATTATTTAAATATTGTATATTATAATATATTTCAAAATAATTATTATTTTCTAAAGAATAGACAAAATCAAAATGAGCACCAGTACCAAATCCTCTTTCTTTAAAATAAAAATTTTCTTGCTTAAAAAAAGCTGAAAAATTATCATTGAAATTAAAATCTCTGGTTACTTCTATTTTTGCGAAAGGGTTTAATGGTAATTTTAAATTCATACCAATTTTATAATTAATATCCCAATGTCGAGTTTGCTTTTCTAAAATCAAACCACCAGAAAGTTGTTCATTAACTTCATTTGTAATTTGATTTTTATTATCTAAATTTTCAAAATCTTGTTGATCAAAATCAAAAAATAATTTTAAGTTTTTCTTTGTATGTGGCAAATCATATTTTAACTTTAATTGAAAATCAGGTTCTAATTTTCCTTTGGTACTGAATCTTTTGCCTAATCTAAATATTCCAAAGCTTTTATTACTTTCTTTTTTGTCAAAAGATGACCAAAGTGATTCTATATAATTAGTACTTTCATGAATATAATAAGAAAAGGTATTCTGATAATCTTCAACAACATCTATTGTTTTTGTATAAAAATCAATATTTAAATTATCTGAAGTATTTAATTCAGTTTCTTCTGCAATAAGAGGAATTGAAATAAAAAATAATAAACCTACAAGTATTTTTTTCATAAAAATTCCTCTTTTAAAAACTTGTAGGGTATGTTACTAAAAAGTAATGATAAAATCAAGTAAAATATAGAAAAATATAATTATCTCATTTTTCTTTTTATTTTTTGAGTTTTTTTCAAACCTTTTAAACCATCAATGCCTACAATATTATCAAAACCTTCACTCGAATCAACATTTTCAAATTTATTAATAAAATCGTCAAAAACAAAATCTGGTATTACGTTTTCATTTTTTTGACCTCTGATTTGATTAGTTTCTTTAATAAGTTTAAGGTTTCTTTCAAATTCAAATATAAAAGCACTAAAAGAAACGTCATTTATATCTTTAAATAAATCTTTAATTTCTTGTCTTTCTGCTTTTGTCGTATTTGTTAAATCAACAACAATTCTTTTTCCTTTTTCAATTTCTTTAACAGCTTGTTCTTTTCTATATTCAAATCGTTCTTTAAAGTCAGCATTCATTTTCTCAATGTTGCTCCAAGTTTCATTTTGTGTTTTAATACCATAAACTTCATGAATCATTGGATCATCTTCTTTTGGTTTTTTAAACATATCTTGATAAGGAATTTCATATTCTTCAATTAATTGATTCCTAATATCATCTCTTGATATAACAAAGATATCACTTTGATTGTATGAATTATTACGGAAAGTTGTTTTTCCAGAACATGGAATGCCTATTAAAATATCTACGTGTTTCATAATTTACCTATTTTGTTCTCTTTTTAAATTATAACTTACTTTTACAAAAAATAAACATTATGTGTTTTTATTTAATATTTTTTGTTTGTCATTATTAAATAAGTCTTTTCTATATTGTTTAATAATACTTTCATCTATTTTCTTAGATAATATATTTAATGGTTCCACATCCATTTTTTCAGCCATACTAATAAATTGATTAATAGCATCTTCTTCTTTTTGTGTGTGAAGTAACATATCCAAATTCATTAACATCATTTCTTCTAATTTTAAATATGCTTTTTGTTTTTCAATCATTTCTTCAATATGTTTAATCATGGAAGAGTTACCATTATCAAGCCTTTCATCTGATATTACATCCCACTTTGTTTTTATATTTTTTATAAAATTTTCAAAACTTAATTTAGGCTTTAAATTAAATTCACCAAGAGTTAACGCATAAGCTTGGGTTGGGGATAAATTATCTTTTGTAATACCATCAATAATTTGAGATAAAATGTTTTTTTCAAAAAATGCCATATTTTCTAAAATTTGATTACTTTCAGTTTCATAAGTGTTTTCTATCAATGATATAGGATCTTCTGTTAACATAAATTTTTCGATAAAAACACCACCTATATTACGAATATTAGAATTTAGTTTTTCGATGTTTAAGCATTTTTCATTAGATCTTGTTGAAGTATTAAATCTATAATTTATTTTTTCTAATAATCTTAATGCCGCTTTTGGAGACATATTAACACCACCAATACCAGAAATATTTTTTCCTGAATAAGCTAATATATTAATTCCTGCTCTGAGTTCTTCATCTGTGAAATTTTCTGAATATGTATTTTTATTAGACATTGAATTACTTGAAACTTCACCAAAATAAAACACATTAAGATCAAAATTTAATGTCTCAAATAATTTATCAATATCTTCTTTTTCTAAATAAACAGTTTCAATATCTCTTTTGTTATTTTCAATAGCTAATTCAGCAATTTCTTTATCTAATGTTGTTTTTCCGTTTTTAGTAATAATACAGTTAGGATTAAGATATTTCATTTTCATTGTTTTAGATAACACTTCAGGTAATCTTTTATTAACACCTTTAATACATTGATCTTGATATTTAAATTTATCTATTTTATTTTCAGTAATAAATTCAGGATTTACTGTTTTATTTTTATAATCTGTATTAGATTTATATTGATACCAATCTTTATAAAGATATTTGAAAACATTTTCTTGTTTTAATTTTTCTTTATCTGTTAGTTCATTATTATTTTGATATGAGTGTAATATAGAAAGCGCACTTAATGTATGCTTGAAAATACTTGTTCCATCAATGCTTGTTCCTCTTGAACGGGTAGAAAAATTTAGAGCAAACTTATTTGTTTTTTCAGAATACATAAAAAAGTCATAAAGCCCACTTCCTTTACCTTTAAAAGTTACATGATTTTTTTTAATTTGAAAAGGAGAGCTAATAAGAGAAGCATTATTTATTTCTTCGGCTAATAATTTTAAAAATTCTTGTGTATAATTTTCTTTGTTAATTCTTTTAGATTTATTAATAAGTTTTTTTACATCATTTTTGGAATAATTAGAGGCTTCCAAAAAAGTGTTAATAGTTCCGATAGCTTCTTTTTTTTGCCATTTTTGTGTTGTTTTTAAATAACTAAATATTTCTTCATTTAATAATTCACTATAATCTTCAACCTTATCTTCAATATCTATAGGTTCGTATAATTTATTAAGATCTATGTTTCCATTATCTTTATAAGAATTTACAACATTTTCTGTGATTTTTTGGCAAGCCTTTTCATCAAAAACAATTTTGTTATCAACTATATCCAATATAACACTTTTAGATAAATCTTTATTTTTTGATATTTTAGGAAGTAAATTATACTCTTCACAAAGTTCGACAAAAGCTTCTCTAATATCTGTTTTTTCAAAATTAATACCTAAATTTTCTTCAATTTCATGTAAATTTTGAAGTAAATATTCGTTAAGTTCAACATGAGTTTTATTATGATTTTTATTGATTAACTTATCCATAAAAAAATCATTAATAATAATTTCAAGTTGTTGTTTAATTATTTTAGAATCAGTATTCATTTATTTTTTTATCCGTTTTAATTATTTTATTTTAATATATAATCATTTTATCATAAAAAAACAATAAAAATAAAATTTAGTATGGAAAATTAATTAATTTCTAATATACTTTTTTTAATATAGTATAAAAAAATAAGAGATAAAAAATGAAAAAAATAAAAATAATAATAAGCTCATTATTATTAATGAATGGATTAAATGCAAGTTACTTTTATAAAATTGATTTAAACACAAATAATAATAGCATTATAGTAAATAATGAATTACCTTCTAACAACACACCAATAGGAGAATCTGCAATTGATGAAAATCCAAATTCAGAAGAAAATATAAATCAATGGGCAGTTTTTTTACAAAACCACTCTAATTACTACTTTGGTGATTCAGGTAATGGAATGGGTGGTGGCGAATTTACTGCATTTAATAATTCATATCAAAATACTGAAGAACCCGTTCTATTATAAATAATCAAACCTGATCATTTGCGAAACGTGATC